>Ga0315903_10004124_pt1 | contig 19588 bp, 20 predicted proteins | sample LakEriMetagenome_7_FD_203524 | JGI IMG/M metagenome (GOLD analysis project Ga0315903, IMG submission 203524) | Freshwater fungal communities from buoy surface, Lake Erie, Ohio, United States - Buoy 2 MA119 | ecosystem: Environmental > Aquatic > Freshwater > Lake | place: USA: Lake Erie, Ohio... | reverse complement strand
ACGACGGCCGGGGCGTGGCCCGAACGCGCGGTGCGCTCGGCCGACGTGACCTTGCCGGAGCGCTGGGCGTGCTCGCTGCGGGCCTCGAGGATGATGCCGCCGCCATGGATGCGGCCGGCTTCCTCGAGCGCGAAGCGGCCGGTGATGGCGCACTCGTGGTGGAGGTCGAAGGCCACCGGGCGGGTGGTCCGGACGACCACTTCGCAGATGGAGTCGCGCGGCACGCTGTCGGCCTGCACCGATTCGAGCGTGGAGGCGTCCGTGATCTTCTCGATCTTGGCGATGACGGCCTCGACGTTCTGGGTGAGGAGGCGGAGGCGGTAGGTCTTGTTCGGGACCAGCGGCTCCTTGCCCAGCCAGAAGATGCGGGCGCGGAATTCGCGGCCGACGCGGGGCTGGTTGGACGGGTGGGCGGCGACCTGGCCGCGCTCGACGAAGATCTGCTCGGACAGGGTGACGCTGGCGGAGTCGCCCGTGCCGGCGACTTCGCGGGACGGGCCCGGCCAGTCCTCGAAGGTGCGGACGGTGCTCCGGCGGCCGCCGGGCTGGAAGATCAGCTCATCGCCGGGGCGGATGGCGCCGGCCTCGACGCGCCCGGCCACGATGCGGCGGTGGTCGAAGCGGTAGATGTCGGACACCGGCAGGCGCAGGGGCAGGCCGGTGAGGTCGTCCTCGTGCCGGAAAGCGTCGAGCGCCTCGGTGACGGTCGGGCCCTTCCACCAGGCCATCTTCTCGGACCGCTGGACGACGTTCTCGCCGTGCTTGGCGGCGAGGGGGATGAAGTGGACCGCCTCGAGGCCGAGGGTCTTGAGGAAGGCCGTGTACTCGCGGCGGATGCGCTCGTAGGTCTCCTGCGAGTGCTGGACGAGGTCCATCTTGTTGACCAGGACGACGAGCTGCTTGACGCCCAGGAGCGAGAGCAGGAACGCGTGGCGGCGGGACTGGTCCATGACGCCTTCCTTGGCGTCGATGAGCAGGAGGGCGGCGGAGGCCGAGGCGGCGCCGGTCACCATGTTCTTGAGGAACTCCTTATGGCCCGGGGCGTCGATGATGGCGTAGGCGCGCTGCTTCGTGCGGAAGAAGATGCGCGTCGTGTCGATGGTAATGTTCTGCTCCTGCTCCTCGATCAGCGCGTCGAGGAGGAAGGCGTATTCGAACTCCATGCCTTCGATGGCGCAGTTCTTGCGGACCTGCTCCATCTTGCCGTTGGGCAGGGAGTCGGTGTCATGGAGGAGGCGGCCGACGAAGGTGGACTTGCCGTGGTCGACGTGGCCGACGACGACGACGTGCATCTTGCGATGGTCTTCGGCGGTGGGGGTGGCGGTGCTCACTGGGAGGAAAAGGATTGGAAGGTGGCGGTTGGATGGAGGCGGCTCACATGAAGCCCTTGGCGCGGAGTTCCTGCATGGAGTTGCGGCCGACGTGGTCCTGGGCGCGGCCAGCGCGCTCGCTGGTCTTGGTCCGCTTCAGTTCCTCGATGACCTCGTCGATGTTGCTGGCCGGGCTGTCGACCGGGTGCGTGATCGGGTGGCAACCCAGGGAGCGGAAGCGCTTGCCGTTGCGGGCGAAGTAGAGGGTCGGGTTCGGGATGTTCTCGCGGCGGATGTACTCCCAGATGTCGAGCTCGGTCCACTCGAGCAGCGGCTGGACGCGCACGTGGCCGCCTTCGGGGGCGACGCTGGCGAACTGGCCCCAGAATTCCGGCGGCTGGTCCTTGTAGTCCCAGTTGCCTTCGGCGGAGCGGGGGGAGAACCAGCGCTCCTTGGCGCGGGTCGGGTCCTCGTCGCGGCGGATGCCGGTGACGAGCGCGTCCCACTTGAACTCGTCGATCGCCGCCTTGAACGGGACGGTCTTGAGCTCGTGGGTCACGGTCACGGGGTCGTGCGTGGCGTAGCCGATGCCGCGGCGGATGGCGTCCTCGTTGACGCGGACGATGAGGTCGATGCCGTGGATGACCTTGGCCTTCTCCCGGAACTCGTACATCTCGGGGAACTCGTACGTCGTGTCGATGTGCAGGAGCGGGAAGGGGATCTTGCCGCAGAACGCCTTGCGGGCGAGCCAGATGAGGACGTTGGAGTCCTTGCCCATGGACCAGGGCATGCACACGGAGCGGAAATTGGAGAAGGCTTCGCGGAAGACGTGGATCGACGTCTGCTCGAGGCGGGTCAGGTGGTCGTTTTGGGCGTTGCGGGACATGCGTAAGGAAGGGGTTGGCGGTTCGCGGTTGGCGGCTGGGAGCGCAGGGAGGAGGAAGCAAGTGTGAGGGGTTGGCGGACGGCGGTTTGGGGAGAAGAGGGAGTGAAGGTAAGAACAGTGGTTTGGGATCGGGAGGCTTTCCTATCCGCCAACCCCTAGCCGCTAACCACCCAGTCCTTTCTTGGTGCGCGTATGCAGGCCGCATTCCTTCTTGTCGAAGCCGGGCCAGCGGCCGCCGCGCTCGTCGCCGCCGGAGGTGGGCAGCGTGCAGGGGGCGCAGCCGATCGAGCGGTAACCGCGGTCGTGCAGGACGTTGTGGGGCAGGCCGTGCTCCTTGAGGTAGGCCCAGACCTGGTCGCGGCTCCAGTCGACGAGCGGGTTGAGCTTCCAGACGTCGGAATTGTCCGGGCGGGCGGCGAGGCTCAGCAGTGGGGTCGCGGCGCGTTCGCCGGACTGGTCGCGGCGCATGCCGGTGATCCAGAGGTCGAGTTCGTAGAGCTTCTTGCCGAGCGAGTCGACCTTGCGGAGTTCGCAGCACTTCTCGGGGTCGCGTTTCCAGAGTTCGGCACCGTACTGGGCGGCCTGCTGTTCGACGGTCTGGGCGGGGAGGACTTCCTCGACCTTGATGCCGAGGTGCGCCTCGAGCTTCGCCTTGAACTCCAGCGTCTCCGGGAAGAGCAGGCCGGTGTTGAGCGTGAAGGCCTGGAGCGGCAGCCCCGCGGTCTTGGCGAGGTGCAGGATGACCACGCCGGCGGGCTGGAAGCTCGTGCCGATGCCGGCGCGGGCGCCGAAGGTCTCGTAGGCCCAGCGCAGACGGTCCACCGGCGCCAGCGTCGAGAGACGGGCGTCGAGTTCCGGGATGCGGGCTGGGTCGAGCTCGGCCATCAGCGGGCTTAGGCGGACGGGGCGGCGGGCCAGACGGCGGCCTGGTCGACCCAATCGCCGAAGGCCTGGCCGGACTTGCGTTCCTTGGCGTACTGCTGGAAGAGGGCGCCGACCACGACCGGGATCTCGTCGGCCGGGACCGATTCCTTGAAGAGGCGCGCGAGGCGCGTGCCTTCGCGGTTGCCGCCGAGCATCAGGTTGTACTTGCCGGGGGCCTTGCCCACGAAGCCGATCTCGGCGTTGTACGGGCGCGCGCAGCCGTTGGGGCAGCCCGTCATGCGGACGACGAGTTCCTCGCCGCCGAACCCGGCGGCCGCCTGGGCGTCCTCGAGCTTGCCGAGGATTGTCGGGAAGACGCGCTCGGACTCGGCGAGGGAGAGGCCGCAGGTCGGCAGGGCGGGGCACGCCATGCCGCGGCCCTTGACGAGGCCCGGGTTGAAGACGATCGCGCAACCGTGGTCGCGGAGCACCTGTTCGAGCGCGGCCTTGTCGGCCTCCTTCACGTCGGACAGGATGAGGTTCTGCGTGGCGGTCAGGCGGAAGGTCGGGTTGAAGCGCTCGGCGACGACGCGCAGCGCGGTCTTGAGGCGGTAGTCGCCGGCGTCCTTGACGCGGCCGGTCTCGATGAAGAGGCCGAGGAACCAGTTGCCGTCGCGCTGCTTCGACCAGCCGAAGGCGTCGCCCTGGCCCTTGAACTGGAACGGCTTGGCGGCCGGGAGCGCGGCGCCCAGGTGTTTGGCGAGTTCGCCGCGGAACCATTCGACGCCCTTTTCCTGCAGCACGTACTTGATGCGGGCGTGCTTGCGGTCGGTGCGGTCGCCCCAGTCGCGGTGGATCTTGATCACGGCCTCGCCGACGGCGACGACCTGTTCGCGGGAGAGGAAGCCGATGACGTCGGCCAGGCGCGGGTAGGTGGCCTTGTTGCCGTGGGAGGTGCCGAGGCCGCCGCCGACGAGCAGGTTGTAGCCGACGAGCTTGCCGCCTTCGACGATGGCGACGTAGCCCATGTCGTTGGTGAAGATGTCCACGTCGTTGTTCGGCGGGAGCGCGAAGCCGGTCTTGAACTTGCGGGGCAGGTAGGTCTTGCCGTAGAGGAGGTCGACCGGCGCACCGTTGTCGTCATGGTCGGCGGGCGGCGGCAGGTAGGGGTTGGCCTGGTCGACGGAGGCGCGGGCCTTGGCGATCTTGTCGCCGAGCCCGAGGTCGAGCTGCACGCCGTCTACCCAGATGGAGTGGTAGGCCGTGGTCTTCGGCAGCAGCGCGCGGGTCAGCGTGAAGGCGTCGTCCTCGATCTGCTGGGTGACTTCGTCGACGGGCGGGTTGGAGGGGGCCGTGACGTTGCGGTTCACGTCGCCGCAGGTGGCGAGGGTGGAGGACAGCGCTTCGTTGATCGACTTGATCAGGGAGCCGACGCCCTGCTGGGCGACGCCGTGGAACTGGAAGGTCTGGCGCGAGGTTATGCGCAGGGTGCCGTTGGCGAAACGACCGGAAAGTTCGTCGTACACCAGGTACTGGGCGGCCGGGACGATGCCGCCGGTCTGGCGCGTGCGGACCATCACGGAGTATTCCTTGGCGACCTTGCGCTTATCGCGGTCGTCCTGCTGGTAGATGCCGTGGAACTTGATGAACTGCTCGTCGTCGCCGCTGAAGCGGTCGGCGGCGGGGTTGGCGAGGGTCTCGCGGATCGTGCCGGAAAGGTCAGGCTTCTCGGCCTTCATGAACTCGTTCTTGGTGAGCGGCTTTTCGGAGGGTTTATCCATGGTGTTTTTAACTTGATAAGATGACTGATGATTACATAAATACGGTCAAGTTTAAATAAATGGTAAATTGTGACATCGGCCGCGTGGTCTTTGTCGGTGCCGGACCGGGAGCCCCCGATCTGATCACCGTCAGGGGGCTGCGCCTGCTCAAGCAGGCCGATGTGGTGATCCATGACGCTTTGCCAGGGGACGCCTTGCTGGCCGAAATCCCCGCGACCACGAAGATCGTCCCGGTTGGCAAACGTTGCGGGGTGCATTCGATGACGCAGGACGAGATCAACGCCGTCCTGGTCCGCGAAGCGCGGCAGGGTGGCCTGACCGTCCGGCTCAAGGGCGGCGACCCCGGCGTCTTCGGTCGCCTCGGCGAGGAGATGGACCACCTTGCGGCCCACGGGATTCCTTTCGAAGTCGTGCCCGGCGTCACGGCCGCGACCGCGGCGGGCGCCGATGCGGCGTTCCCGTTGACGCATCGCGGCAAGGCGGCCTCCGTCACGTTCCTCACCGGCCATTGCGCCGACGGCACGGACCAGAATTGGAAGGCGCACGTGGAGACCGGTGCCACGCTCTGCCTCTACATGGGCGCGAAGGCCCTGCCGTCCGTCGCGACCAAGCTCATCGCCGCGGGCGCCCAGGCCGACTTGCCGATCCGCCTGCTGTCGAAGGTTTCCCAGGACGGCGCCTCGGATGTCCTCACGACGTTGACCGACTTGGCCTCGGGCAAGGTCGACGTCTCCGTCTTGCCGACGCCGCTGATCGCGGTCGTGGGCGCGGTCGTCGCGCCGCCTCGTCATGCCGGCCTGATGGGCCGCATCGCGGCGTTCGCCTGAGCCGGTTGTTCAGCGACTAAGCAACCGCCAGCCGAAGGCTCCGAGGAAGCATCCGGCAAGGGTGAGAGCCAAGAGCCACATGCCGACCTTGACCCATTTCTGCGTGTGGCCGGAAGGCGTCGCTACGCAAGGTAGGCCGGAACGCTTCGCGATCAACTGGCTCATGGATGGGTGCTTGGCGAGGAGAGGACTCATGCGCACCTGGGCACCGGGTTTCGCATGCTCCTTGGCGATGGTCGCCACATCGCCGTCCGGGCCCGCGTGTCGCCCGGGCAGCAGGAAGAGCATCAGGACGATCACGTCACCCCGGGCCCGCTGGAGCGCGGTGGCGAGGAGCGGTTCGTTGAAGGCGTACTCGGGGCCCTCGCGGCGTTCCATCGAGCAGGCGATGAGGCGCGATGGCGGGATATCCATCTCCGCGGAAAGGTCGCGCGCCAACGCATCGCGCACACGGGTCACCTCGATGATGGGCGAGCCGTGGTCGCAAAGCAGGATGGTGTCTTTGTCGGCATCGCCGGGCGTGTGCAGGATTTGGTCGGCGAGGATTTCGAGGAGTTCCGCGCCGTCCTCGCCATAAAGCGTGGGTCGTACCGTCAGCTTCATCGCGCCGGGCTGGGCATCGGCGAAGACTTGGGGCAGGTACTCGGTGATGGCGCGGCTCGGTCCGATGAAGAGCGGCAGCACCAAGAGTTCGTCGACGCCGTCGGTCTTGGCCTGCTGGACGGCTTGTTCGAAGATCACGGCGGGCTGGCCGTCGAGCAGGGCGGGGTCAATCTTGTGCGAGTGCAGGACGGAGACCGGATGCACGGGCTGCCCCAGCAATTGAGCGACTTCCGCCGAAAGGCGACGGAGCTCGAGGGTGGCTTCCGGGCGAAGGGAGCCATTGTCTACCAGCAGGATGCGGGTTGCCGCCATGGGTGGGAGGTATGGGGGTGACGGGCCTTTTGGCAACGCAGGGGATGGTTTTGTGGTTTGCCAACCCTCGGCATATAGAGGGTTATCGATGGATGCCCCGTAACCTCGCCCGCCTCGGCCTGTCGGCCCTGGCCCTGCTCGCCACGCTGCCTTCGCTCTTCGCCGCGGACGCTTGGCTCACCGACCTCGAGGCCGCCAAGAAGCAGGCCGCCGCCGAGAAGAAGGACATCCTCGTCGACTTCACCGGTAGCGATTGGTGTGGCTGGTGCATCCGCCTTAAGAAGGAGGTCTTCGACCAGCCGGAGTTCGCCGAGGCCGCCAAGAAGTTCGTCCTGGTCGAGATCGATTTCCCGCGCGCCCCGAAGCAGTCGCCCGAGGTCAAGGCGCGGAACGAGGCCCTCTCGAAGCAGTATGCGATCTCCGGTTTCCCGACGATCCTCCTGCTGGACGCCCAGGGCGAAGTCTACGCCCAGACCGGCTACCAGGAGGGCGGCGCCAAGAAATACCTCGCGCATCTCGCCGAGCTGACGAAGCAGAACACGCCCGAAGGGAAGAAGGCCCTCGCCGCCAAGATGAAGGCGGAGGCGCTGGAGCATGAGATCGAGGAACAGCTTGGGCCGGTGCTGGAAGCAACGCTTGCGAAGAAGGACGTTGCCGGTGCCGAGGCCGCGATGAACAAGTTCTTCAAGGAAAAGGGCCTCACGGGCGACAACCTTGTCCGCATGACCCTCAACGTGCGCGTCGGCATCACCGCCGAGTGCAAGCCCGGCGACCACGACGCCGTCCTCAAGGTCGTTGACGAGGTCGCAGCCTTGACCAAGAGCAAAGAAGTCCTCGCCGAGATCGCCGATCTCCGCGAGCGCGTCGTCAAGGTGCGCGACCAGGACGCCGAACGCAGGAAGTCCCAAGGCAAGTGAACCCTTTCCAAACCCCGAACACCATGCGTCCCACCACGACCCTCGCCACGCTCGCCCTCGCGTTGCTGGCCATCCTCCCCGCCGCCGCCGCCCCCACCTGGCTGACGGACCTCGACGAAGCCAAGAAGGTGGCCGCCAAGGAGAAGAAGGACATCCTCGTCGACTTCACCGGCAGCGATTGGTGCGGCTGGTGCATCAAGCTTAAGAAGGAAGTCTTCGACCTGCCGGCCTTCGAGGCCGCCACCAAGAAGTTCGTCCTGGTCGAGCTCGATTTCCCGAACAAGAAGCCGCAGTCCGACGAGGTGAAGGCGAAGAACCGCGCCGCCCAGAAGACCTACGGCATCACCGGTTTCCCGACGATCCTCCTGATGGACGCGCAGGGTGAAGTCTACGCCCGTACCGGTTACCAGGCGGGTGGTCCCGAGAAGTACGTCGCCCACCTCCAGGAACTGACGAAGCAGAACACCCCGGAAGGGAAGAAGGCCCTCGCCGCCGAGGCCAAGAACGCCGCCGAAGCCGGCGCCAAGCGCGCAGCCGCCTCGGCCAAGATCAAGGCCGCCATCGAGGCCAAGGATTTCGCCGCCGGCAGCGCCGCCTACGACGAGATGTTCGGCGCCGTGACCGGGCAGCAGAAGGCGCTTCTCAATATGAACAAGGCCGTGCTTTCCCTCCGGATGGATCCGCAGGATAAGGCGCGCGCCCTGAAGCTGATCGATGCCGCCATCGGCGACGCCGCCGGCAACGAGGCCCTGCTCACCCGCATCAAGGCCGACCGCGAGAAGGTCGCCGCCGGCGAGAATCCCTTCGCTCCGAAGGCCGCCGCCCCCAAGTCCGGCGCCGCTCCGGCCGCGAAGCCCGCCGAGGCCAAGAAGGCCGCCCAAGGCGCCTGATCAGTTCCCGACTTCCCGATCAGCCGGAGGACCTCCTCCGGCTTTTTTGTGCCCACGGTCAAAGGGAGGCAAGCGGAGCGGTCAGGATTTCGGCGGGTGTCCGGCCGGCGGCGCGGAGTTCGCGGATCGAGAGGCCGGCGGTGCGCTTGGCGAGGCGGCGACCGTCGGCGTCGACGATCAAGGGCGCGTGGGCCCACGTCGGCGCGGTCCAGCCCAGGGCCCGATAGAGCAGCAGCTGGCGTGCGGTCGAGAGGAGGAGGTCCGCGCCCCTGACCACCTCGGTGATGCCCATGGCGTGGTCGTCGGCGATGACGGCCAATTCGTAGGCGGGGAACCCGTCCTTGCGCCAAACCAGGAAATCGCCGAAGTCGCGGCCAGCGACGAAGGTCTGTGGGCCGCACAGGGCGTCGTCGAACGCGATCGTCTCGCCGTCCGGCACGCGGAAGCGCCAGTTGCTCGCGCCGGGCGCGGTGAGTTCGCGGCCGAGCCCGAGGGCGGGGCGGAGGTCGGGCGGAAAGATCGGCTCGGCGTCGTCCTCGGCGTGGGGGGCGGTAAGGCTGCGCGCCACGTCCTTGCGGGATTTGTCGCACGGGTAGATCGCGCCGCTGGCCTGCAACCGACGCCAAACTTCGGCGAACCAGGGCAGCCGCTCCGATTGCACGTAGGGACCGCGGGGACCACCGACGTCGGGCCCTTCCTGCCAGTCGAGTCCGAGCCAGCGGAGGTCGGCGATCGCAGCCGCCGCGAACTCCGGTCGACAGCGGGAGGCGTCGAGGTCCTCGGTCCGGTAGACGAGCGTGCCGCCCGCGCGACGGGCGCGCTCGGCCGCCAAGGCGAACGTGCGCGCATGGCCGACGTGCAGGTGGCCGGTGGGGGTGGGCGCTAACCGACCGCGCGGCATCAGAGCGGGTTGCCCGTGGGGATGAACTCCCACGGCACGTCGAACTCCGCCGCGACGGCCGCGGCGAGGGCCTTCACGCCCCAGGTCTCGGTGGCGTAATGCCCGCAGGGGTAGAGGTTCCAGCCCTGTTCGTGCGCCTCGTTGAAATGTTCCTCGCGCAATTCGCCGGTGATGAGCGTGTCGCAGCCCTCCGCCCGGAGGTGGTCGAGCGCGCCGCGGCCGCTGCCGCTCAGGATGGCGATCTTCTTCGGCCGGGCGGACCCGAACTCGATGGCTTGGTAGGTGTCGGGGTAGCTCTGCTTGAGCCGGCGGGCGAGCGTCGCGCGCGGGATGCCTTGGCAGAGGCAGGCGATCGGCAGACCTTCGTAGTCCACGAACCAGTCCACGACCTTGAGGCCGAGGTCGGCCGCGATCAGCGCGTTGTTGCCGATGACCGGGTGCGCGTCGAGCGGGAGGTGGCTGGAGTAGAGCGAAAGCCCGGTTTTCTTGAGGGCGGCGAGACGCAGGCGACGCACCTCGCGTTCGGGCGAGACCGGGCGCCAGCGCATCCCGTGGTGCACGATGAGGAAATCCACGCCGCGCTTGGCCGCCATTTCGAAGACCTTGGCGCCCGCGTCGACCGCCGCGCCGACTTTGCGCACGCGGGCCTTGCCGCGGTGCTGCAGCCCGTTGTCGGCGCCGGGGAAGTCGGCGATGGCCTTGCGGTTCGTCAGGAGGTCGCAGAAATGGGCGATGCGGAGGGCGTCGGCGGGCATGGTCAGAGGGGTTTGAAGCCGGTCGGCAACGGGGCGGGCCGGTCCAGTGTCGCGGGGTCGAACGTCGCGGGCTCGAAGCGTCGTCGCACCGTCGCCTCCGTCACCTTCAGCAGGTCGATGTCGCGGGTCGCTTCGTCCCGCACGCTGCACGAGCCGAGGATCCATTGCTCGTCGACCTGGGAGAATTCCTCGACCTGCAAGGTCCGCCGGGCGACCCCGGTCGCATCGAGGTAAGTCGCCTGCACCAGCGCACCGTAGGTACGGTCGAGCGCGAAGCTCACCTTGGCCGGGTCGGCCTTCGCCGGGTTGGTCGCCAGGAAGAAGTGCACGGGTCGTCCGCGGCTGCGCTCCGTCTTCTCGTAATGCGTCTCCTCCCAATGCGTGTAGGGCAGGGCGAGGTCCGAAGGCAGGAGGAGCAGTCCCGCCGCGAGGGGCTCGTCGACCCGCGGGTTTTCCACGGTGACACCCCCGCGTCGTAGCCATAGGCGGGAGCCTTGGGCCGACTTCGCGGCGATGAAACTGAGTGCGGGTGAGCCGTTCGTCGGACGTAGCTCCACGCGCACGCGTGGGCCTTCGCTGGTCCAGCCGGCCCAGACGATCCCGGGGACAGGCGGCGAGGACTCACCCCGACGCGGCTTGTGCGTCACCTCGAACTTAAAGCAGAGGTCGCCGTTGAGGCGCGAAGCCCGAAAATCCTGCAATACCTCTTTCGCCTGGGGCGCGGTGAGTTGGATATAATCGTCCCCACCCACGCCCGGAGGCAGGGCCAACGCGAGGCTAGCCGACAGCAGCGCCACCCAGCGGACGGTCAAGCTGAGCCGAGGCGTGCGCACCGGGGATTACTTGGCCGGAGTCGGAGCCGCCGGGGCCGTCGGAGCGGCCGGGGTCGCCGGGGCCTTGGCGGCCGGAGTCGCCGGCGTCGTCGGAGCGACCGGAGCAGCGGGGGCAGCCGGCGCAGCCGGGGTGGTCGCGGAAGCGGGAGCGGTGGCCGTGGCCTTGGCGGCCGGGTCGACCTTGGCAGGGGCGGCGGGGCTGGTCGCCGCCGTCGCCGGGGTCAGCGCCGAGGTGGTCTTGCTGGCGCGACCGACGAAGCCAAGGTACAAGCCGAAGCTCAGGAGGAACAGGAGGACCGTCAGCGTGGTCGTCAGCTTCGAGAGGACGTTCGCCGACTCGCCGCCGAAGACGGATTCAGCCGCGCCGCCGCCGAGGGCCGAGCCCATGCCGGCGTTCGCGCTCGGGCGCTGCATCAGGATGATCAGGACGACCAGGAGGCAGACCAGAAAGAGGATGACGACGGAGGCGTAGAGCAGGAAGTCCTTCATCCCCGTATCCAAGGGGTGCCTGACCCATAAAACAACGCCAAAATCAGGCTTGGACGTAGGCTCCGCCGGCCACCCGATAGGTCAGCCAAGTCCCGGACGGGGGCGGGACCGTACCCGTGGCGATGACTTGGTGGGCCTCGCCGACCTGCTCCCAGAAGGCCCGCCGTCGGGTGTCATCCAGTTCGCCCAGCACATCGTCGGCCAAGATGACGGGAGGGGTGGGGGCCCGTTGGGTGTCGCGCTGGAGGCGGGCCAGCGAGAGCGCCAGCACCAGGAGACGTTGCTGCCCCTCCGAAGCGTAGTCGGCCGCGTCTTCGCTGCGGAACAGGATGTCGAAATCGTCCCGTTGGGGCCCGCGCAAAGTCGTCCCCGTGGCGAGGTCCGCCGGCCGCATCTTGAGCCACGTCTCGCCGAGTTTGTCCGCCTCGCAATCCGGCCGGTAGCGCAGGTCCGCCCCTTGGTCGGGGAAGCCGGCCCGGGCGCAGACCTCGCGCAAGGTCGCGGCCAACTCCGGCAGGATCCGGGCGCGCGTGCGGGCGATCAGCTCACCCGGCGCCTGCATCGCCTGTTCGAACGCCCGGAGTTCCTCGTCGCTCCGGCGGTCGGACTTCAGCAGCGCGTTGCGTCCTTCCAGCGCCCGGGTGTAGTCACGCACCGCCGTCAGGTAGGCACCGTCGGTACCGCCGATCGCCGCGTCGAGCCAGCGTCGGCGGTTGCCCGGGGAACCGCGCACGAGCCGGAGGTCGTCGGAGCAGAACACGATCGTGGGGAACTGCCCGAGATGCTGGGCGACGGAAGTCACGGGCGTGCCGTTCAGGAGCGCTTTGCGCGAGCCCTTTGCGAGGCGGATCTCAACGTCCGCACGGTCGGCGTTCCCGAGCGCGACATCGATCCGTAGGCGTGCCTCGGCTGCGCCGGCGCGGATCAGCGGCGCGATCTCGGTCGTCCGGAAGGAGCGGAAAGCCGAGACCAGACCGGCGGCCTCGAGCAAATTGGTCTTACCTTGCCCATTGTCGCCCAGGAGGAAGACCCGCGGGGCATCCGTGGAGACGTCCGCGAACGCGAGGTTGCGGAAGTCGGCGGCCCGGATGCGCGTGAGGCGCATGGCTTACTCCGGGATCACCAAGGTCATCCCGATCTTGAGGGCGTTGGGACTCGAAATCTGGTTCGAGTTCGCCCGCAGGATGTCGTTCGCCCGGGCCGAGGTCCCGTAGGCCTTGCGGGAGATGCTGCTCAAGTTGTCGTTCCGGCCCACCACGTAGGTGGCGAAAGCACGGCCCGGCGTCGCCGCCGGGGCGACGGGGGTGGCGCTGACCGGACGCTCCGGGGTCGCGACGGCGACGGGCGGGGTGACCGGGTTGGCGGGAGGATTGGCCGCGCGGGGCTGGCCGCGCGTCAGGTCGGTGATCTCGCGCTTCAGCTTGTCGTTTTCGGTGCGCAGTTTCCGCAGCTGCTCCTGCAGGTCGCCGGAGCCGACGGCATCGGGCTCCATTGGGCGACCGGGCAGCTGCTGCATGTACTGCTTCTCGGCGGTGCGGATCATCTGTTCGACGATCTTGCGCTGCTCGGAAGTCGGCTTCAGGCGGATGTACTGGTGGTAATGGTAGATCGCCGGGAGCGGGTCGTTGAGTTCGCTGCAGAGGCGGCCGGCCTCGAGGTGCGATTCGGCGGAGCCGCGACGGGCGTCGATCACCTTCAGGTAGCACTCGAGGGCCTTGCGGCTTTCGCCCTGTTTCTGGAACAGCTGGCCTTGCCTGAAATCCTGATCCTCCGTCTCGAGCGAGCGCGGCAGGCCGGGGCCGGCATCGTCGCAACCGACGAGGAGGAAGAGCAGGGAAGCGAAGGCGACGCGGACCATGGCCGGACAATCCCCGCCGCGAGACTTTCCTTCAACCCAAAATCATTCACGCAACGCCGCGTCCAAGGCCGTCGGCAGGTCCGGGGTCGACCACCGGAAGCCGCCCTCCGCGGCCTTGCGCGGCTCGACGGCCAGGTCGGCCAGCACGGTCTCGGCGCCCATCTGTCCGAACAGCAGCTTGACCGCCCAGGCCGGCGCCGGGATGACGGCCGGGCGATGGACGGCCCGGCCGAGGGCGCGGGCGAAGTCGGCTTGGCTCACAGGGTGGGGCGCCACGGCGTTGAGCGGGCCCTCGACCTTGGGATCTTCCAGCGCCCAGACGATCATGGAGACCAGGTCGCCGAGGCGGATCCAGCTGACCATTTGGCGGCCGGAGCCGACCCGGCCGCCGAGCCCAGCCTTGAAGGCCGGCAGCATCGCCTTGAGGGCTCCGCCCGAGGCCGCGAGCACCATCCCAGTGCGAAGGTGGACCGTCCGGATGCCTCTCGCGGAGCCGGCCCCCTCGGGCGTCGCGGCCTCTTCCCATGCGGCGGAGACTTTCCCGAGGAAACCCTCGTCGGATACCGCGGACGACTCCGTCAACGTTTCGCCTGGTCGATGGATGCCGTAGCGGTTGATGCCCGACATCGAGAGGAAGACTTTAGGCGGGTAGCGCAGCTCAGGGGAGGGGAAGGCCAGATTCCGGGCCAGCAGGCTCGTGCTTTTTTCGCGGCTGGAAAGGATGCGCTCCTTGGCGGCGGTGGTCCAACGCTGTGCGATCGGCTCGCCCGCTAGGTGGATGACGGCGTGGGCGCCTTCGAGGAAGTCCGTGTCGATCCAACCACTGGTTGCGTCCATCCCGCCCGGACCTTGCGTGCGCGAACGGAGCGGAGCGACCTCGTAGCCCTTCGCGGTGAGCACCTTCGTCAGCGCCCGGCCGACGAGTCCGGTGGCTCCGGTCAGGACGATACGTGGGCGCGAGGTCATGGGGGGAATAGAACAGTTAATCGTCGGCTGGCAAACGATGGCCGAAGAGAGTGGTCCTAGGGTTTACACACACTTGACCATCCGATGGCCAGGGTCATTGTCCATGTGGGTTGCGGGTAGGTTGAAAGGTTTCCGCAGTGGACGCTTTCCCCTTGGGATAGGCCTATCGCACCCTCAGTTTTGCTCACTACCCTCTAAACTGCGCAGCCAGCTGGTGGCGATGGGGGTCTTTTTTCGGTGCCATCTGCCGCTCATCCCTGCCAGATAGTCCGCCAGTTGCAGGCATGGGGTGCGCTTGGAGTCGAGAAACCTGACTTTATTTAAGGCTTTGGGCCCGTTCCTGCGGTCACCCGCCCTGAGCTGCCGAAAAATTTGGGCGACGCCAAGCGGCGTACTCTCGCCATCGATGTTCAGCGTGGCGGCGCGGATCGCTGGAGGTATCCGAAGGCAGGCGGCCACCGCTGAGCCAAGGAGTTCGGCCGGTCCGCGGAGGGCGTGTTCCTTTCTGCAGAGGCAGTAGCGCCAACGGAACCAGCCAGGTTCGATGGCCGCGACGACGCTCTCGCGGATGCGTTCATTGTTGCGTGACCATCGAAACTCAAATGATGGCGGGAGACGCAGAGATAGTTTGGCCGCCATCAGTGCTTGCTCGATCTTGCGCATATCTTCGGGCGAAGCGACGACTAGGGTCGCCACGATGTAGCACGACGATGCGCCGCCGTCTTTGTCCATGCCCGGGTCGCCTGATTCATCGACGAATAGTTGCATGTATCCACGCTGGGATACAGGCGCACCTAGACAAAGCAGGCTTGCCCCTAGCGAATCCCCTCAGGCTTGGTCACGCTGAGGATCCAAGGCTTGCCGGGATTGGGCAGCAGGCCGTGGCGGACCACCGCGTCGCCGGCCGCTTCCCGAGCGCGGCCGAAGGCCTGCACCACGTCGGATTCCTCCGCCCCGCCGGGATGCCCGGTGTAGGCGACGCAGATGAGCCGTCCCCCGGGTCGCAGTTCCGCGTAGGCCGCCTGGAGCGCAAGGGCCGTGGAATCTGGCCGGGTGATGATGGCGGTGTTGCCTCCGGGCAGGTAACCGAGGTTGAAAAGCGCGGCGCCGAGCCGTCCGCGGTGGGCGGCGGGCAGGACGGCGGCCAAGTCCGCGTGGCTGCAGGCGTGCAGCGTCACGCGGTCGGCGAGACCCGCGAGGGTCAGCAGGTTGGCGGTAGCGGAGAGGGCCTCCGGTTGGATGTCGAAGGCGTGCACATGACCGGAAGCGCCCACGGCTTGCGCGAGGCAGGCGGTGTCGCGCCCCTTGCCCGCGGTGCCATCCATCGCGATGTCACCGGCGCGGAGGACCTCCTGGGCGAGGAGTTGCGCGCGTTCGGTGACGCGGATGGGGTTTACGGGAGCCAAGGGAAGGCGCCGAAGTTGGGCGGGCGTTTCTCGTTCCAAGCCTTGCGACCCTCGTCGCCTTCTTCGGTGAGGTAGTAGAGCAGGGTGGCGTTGCCGGAAAGTTCCTGGATGCCGGCCTGGCCGTCGAGTTCGGCGTTGAAGGCCGACTTCAGGCAGCGGATGGCGAGCGGGCTCTTGGTCAGGATCTCGCGGGCCCACTGCACCCCCTCGGCGTCCAACTGCTCGTACGGGACGACGGTGTTCACCAGACCCATCTCGAGCGCCTGGCGGGCGTCGTATTGCCGGCAGAGGTACCAGATTTCGCGCGCCTTCTTCTGGCCGACGATGCGGGCGAGGTAGGAAGCGCCGAACCCACCGTCGAAGCTCCCCACCTTGGGGCCGGTCTGGCCGAAGACCGCGTTGTCCGCGGCGATCGTCAGGTCGCAGATCACGTGCAGGACGTGGCCGCCGCCGATGGCGAAGCCGGCGACGAGCGCGATGACGACCTTGGGCATGGAACGGATCAGGCGCTGGAGGTCGAGGACGTTGAGGCGGGGCACGCCGTCGCCGCCGATGTAGCCGCCTTTCTTGTCCCCGCGGATCTTCTGGTCGCCGCCCGCGCAGAACGCGAACTTGCCGTCATGCTGGGGGTTGGCGCCGCGGAGCAGCACCACGCCGATGCGGGCGTCATCCCGAGCGTCGGCGAAGGCCTTGAGCAGCTCCGCCACGGTGTCGGGCGTGAACGCGTTGCGCCGGTGCGGGCGGTTGATGGTCACCCGGGCGATGCCCTCGGCCTTCTCGTAGACGATGTCCTGGAACTCGCCGGCTCGCTCCCATTGGATGGCGGACTGCATGCCGCCAAGATGCAGGAGCCGCCCGCGATTTCCAACGATTAAGCGACGGGATGCTTGAAAAACGCGGAACAACGCCACACTTTCGTCCCATGGCCAGCCTCACTCCCGCCCAAACCGCCCAAGTCGCTTCCTGGGTCGCCGCCGGTGCCACGCTTTCGCAGGTCCAGACCCGGCTCGCCGCCGAACTGGGCATCACGATGACCTTCATGGATGTCCGCTTCCTCGTGGATGACCTGAACCTCACCCTGATCGAGAAGGAGGAGCCGAAGAAGCCCGAGGAGCCGGCCACCGAGGCCGCCCCGGCCGAAGCCGCCCCCGCCGACCCGGCGGCCGCCCCCGCGACCGGCGGCGCGGTGACCGTCGAGGTCGACACCATCGCCCAGCCGCACGCCATGATCAGCGGCAACGTCACGTTCTCCGACGGCCAGAAGGCCGATTGGTACATCGATCACCAGGGCCGTCCCGGCATGACCGCCCGCGTGCCCGGCTATCGCCCGACGCAGCCGGACATCGTCGAGTTCCAGACGAAGCTCGACGTGGCGCTGCGCCAGGCCGGCTACTGATCAGCGCGTCTTCAGGATCGCCTCGGCCAACACGAAGTCCGACGGACGCGTCAGCTTCAGGTTGACCGTGGTGTTCTCGACGAGGGACACGTCCTGGCCGACGTATTCCACGGCGGAGCTGTCGTCCGTGACCTTGCGGCCCAACATGGCGACCTTGCGGTAGGCGCGGAGGACGGTGGCCGTGCGGAAGACCTGCGGCGTTTCCGCGGTCCAGACCAGCCCGCGGTCGGGCGACGCCTCGACGGAGTCCGAGTCGCCCTTGGCGATCTTCACGGTGTCGGCCGAGCGGCCGGCGAGGATGGCCGCGCCGGTGGCCCAGGCCTTGGCGCGCACCTTGCGGATTGCCTCGTCGGTGACCAAGGGGCGGGCACCGTCATGGATGTGCACCAGTCCGGTATGGCCTTCGCAGGTCTGGAGCGCCGCGTAGACCGAGTCCTGGCGGGATTCTCCGCCGCTCACGAACTGGATCAGGTGGTCCGGCATCGGGTTTTCGGCGAGCTGCAGCCTCAGGCGCGCGAACTGGTCGCTGTCGCGGTAGGTGATGATGACTCGGCCGATGAGGCCGGTGTTGAGGAACGCCCGGAGCGAGTGGATGAAGACCGGCGTGCCCGCCAGCGTCGCCGTGATCTTGTCGTCGACGACGGACTGCATCCGGCGCGCGGAGCCCGCGGCCAGGAGGACCAGGATGTCGTCGCCGCGGTTCAGCACTTACTTGGTTTCGCCGATCTCCCGGCGGATGCTCAGGGTTTTGCCGGCGGGATCCTTGTCCTTGAGGATGGGACGGCCCACGACGATGAAGCTGGCGCCCGCGGTCGCGGCCTGCGCCGGGGTCATCACGCGGTTCTGGTCGTCGTCGGCGGCGTCAGGGTAGCGGATGCCGGGGGTGACGAGCGCCGGCCCCGGCCCGAGGTCGGCGCGCAGCACCGGAAGCTCGAGCGGTGAGCAGACGAGGCCATGCGAGCCGGCCTGGATGGCCATGCGACCCAGGAGGCGGACTTGTTCCTCGGGCGTCCGTTGGACACCGATGGCGTTCAGCTGGGCCTGGTCCATGGAGGTCAGGACCGTGACGGAGAGGAGTTGGCAGTCCGGCAGGGCGATATCGGCCGCCTCGCGGGCTCGGGCGATCATCTCGGGACCGCCGGCGGCGTGGAGGGTGAGGAGGGAGCAGGGACGACCCTTGAGGCTCTTCACCGCCGAGGCGACGGTGTTGGGGATGTCATGCAGCTTGAGGTCGAGGAAGACCTTGAAGCCCAGGGCATGGAATTCGTCGACGATGCCCGGACCATGACGTGTGAAGAGCTGCAAGCCGAGTTTCACCCAGGCGAGGTTGCCGGCCAAGGGGCGAGCCAAGGCCAAGGCTTCCTCCTTCGTTTCGACGTCGAGGGCGAGGATCAGGCGGCAACCGGCGGACATGCGCTGGGTCTAGGGACGTCGGGGCAGGGTCGCAAGTTAAGATAGCGGAGGGGCGGGGTTGGGGGATGGCGGTTGGCGGTTCGGGGGCCGCAAAGAGGACCCGGCCTTGTCCGCTAACCGCTAACCCTTAACCGCCACCCCCTTCCTGCCGTGCGCGCCTACTTCTTCGTCTGGGTTGTGCTGGGGAGTTTCGATACGCCGTTGGTGAACGGCCTCGCCGGCTGCTTGCCGAGGAGGTGGAGGTCGAACCACTCCAGCATGCGCTGACTATCCTCGCCCATCTCCTTCCAGCCGCCGTGGCCCGCGCCCTCGCGGATGAGGACCTCGCAGGTGGCGCCAGCCGCGGCGGACTTCGCCTGGAAGCGGGTCGCCTGGGAGTGGTGGACCAGCGCGTCGTTATCCCCCTGCACGATGTAGATCGGGGGTTGCGACTTCGAGATGTGGTTGATGGGCGAGAGCGCCTTGCCCATCGCGAGCATGCCCTCGGGGGTCTCGATCTTCGGGCCGAAGGCCGGCTTGCGCGTGGCGAGCGGGCCGACGCCGTTGAGACCGTCGTTCGCGTTGATCCAGCTGATGAAGTCGGTCGGCGGGTAGAAGCAGGCCACGGCCTGGACTTCGCTGCCGATGCGACCAAAGCCGTCGGCGGCCTTAGGGTCGCCGGGCTTGCTCGTGAGCGCGAGCATCAGGGAGAGGTGCCCGCCGGCGCTGCTGCCCGTGACGCCGATCTTGTCGGGCGCGAAGCCGTAGGTCCCGGCGTAGGCGCGGGCGACGCGGACCGCCCGCTGGACGTCCGTCACGATTTCGTCGATGTGGAACCGCGGCTGCGAACCGTGGACGACCACGAAGGTCGTGTAGCCGTGTTTCGGCCAGCCGCCGTCGCCGATGCCCGAGTGGTTGGAATTCCAGCCGCCGCTCACGAGTTTGATGATCGCGGCGCCATTGGGTTTCGCCGGCTGGAAGACGTCCATCGTCAGGACGAACCCGTCGCGCTTCTGGTAGATGACGTCGCGGACGCGGGTGACCTCGGGCGCCGGTTGGGCGGAAGCGAGACCGAGGGAGAGGAGGAGGGCGAAGAAGGCGCGCATGGGGTTGACCATGGGACACCGCTTTCGGCCGGAAGTTGCGGGCAGGCCGCTCAGGCGCGGAACTTGATGACCACCTTGAGCACCGTCGTCGGCTTG
>Ga0315903_10004122_pt1 | contig 19599 bp, 14 predicted proteins | sample LakEriMetagenome_7_FD_203524 | JGI IMG/M metagenome (GOLD analysis project Ga0315903, IMG submission 203524) | Freshwater fungal communities from buoy surface, Lake Erie, Ohio, United States - Buoy 2 MA119 | ecosystem: Environmental > Aquatic > Freshwater > Lake | place: USA: Lake Erie, Ohio... | reverse complement strand
TTCCAAAGGCTATGTGAAAAACTTCAACCTGAACAAAGTTTGATGCGGCAAAGGCTTGTCGTTGCACAAAGTCGCCGATAAATGCATCTACCTTACTTGGATACCAACTACAAAGCCAAATTACTTTTTTCATCCGATGTTAAAAGTAAGTCGCTATTTTCATTTAGGAAATTTATAAAGCAATGTTATAATGAAAATATAATTTTTAATTAGCTCCAGCGAGGCTTTTAAAATTTAATAATCAATACTACTATTGAGGTACGATTCTTGATTTTTTACTTGATGCATGAGCACTAAAATACCCAATAGCTCCGCCTGTCACATTAGTTACGGGATTGGCTGGCGTTGCATCTCCACTTGTATTTTGTTGTAACGAAAAATAATACAAATAAACGTTTTTATCAATGCATTGCAAGGTAACACTCGCTGTGTCTCCTTTCTTTAATTCATATTGACCAAAATAAGGCTGACGAGCTTGAATGCCGTCTATTAAATCGTCGTCATTTACAAAAATATCATCAGAAACTTCGTCGTTTACAGCAACTACAAAACGATAATAATTATCTATACCCGCGCTATCTACATAAATGGGAACGATATTAATATTTTCCGTAGGGCCAAATGAAAATGCAAGAAAATCTAATGAATCAATTTTTGTTGGGTAAGGCATAGTGCTTTGTGCTGTGAATGTTTTGCCATCTACTTGTACATTCAATTTATAAGTTTTACCAAATACTGCTTGTGTGGTTAGTATTTCGTACTCACCATTTTGACTATGGTTTAAGATTTCGACATTACCGTTTTCATCGGTTATAGTTACAATCGCATTACTGACAGTTGGAAAATTGTTTGGTTCGCTCAAAGCAACACTGCGGCTTATTTTTACTAGGTTGCCAACGGAATCATCCGAAAAGTTGCCTTCAATTACATACACAGGTTCACCCGCTTTTAAATTAAGATCAATTACCTTGGTGCATGAAGTTGCAAATAAAACTAGGATTAGAAATATTGTATTTTTTATCGTTGTCATGAGAATTAAAATTTAAAGTTATAGGTTACAGAAGGTACCCATCTGAAGAGCGCGGTTTGTAGGGCTTGTGTTTTGCTAGCATCTTTCGGGTCTTCCCTAAATTCAATAGTGAAGGCGTTTTGTCGTCCGTAGGCATTATAAACGGAAAATGTCCAACTTGATTCACGTTTATCAGTTTTCTTACGCATATATGTGGCGCCAAAATCTAACCGATGATAAGCCGGAAATCGTTCTGCGTTTCTTTCGGAATATAAAAAAGTAACCGCATTATTACTTGTATATTTCCCAACAGGATAAGTGACAGCATTACCGGTTTGATAAGTCCAAGTTGTCGAAAGATTCCATTTTTTAGTTAGATCATAAATACCAACTATTGTTATATCATGTGTTCTATCTTGCCGAGCATTATACCAATTATTAAAATTAATTCCATTAATTTTTCTCTCTGTTTTTGATAAGGTATAACCCGCCCAACCTGTGAAACGACCTGTTTTTTTCTTCACTAAAAATTCAATACCATAAGCTCTACCGATACCTGTAAGTAGCTCGCCTTCTAAGTTTTCGTTGGCTTGTGTGTTGGCTCCATTTCTATAATCTATTTGGTTTTGCATTGATTTATAGTATGCTTCAACACTAAATTCATAGGCATTATCTTTTAGGTTCTGAAAATATCCAAGTGATATTTGATCCCCAATTTCGGGTTTAATATTATTACTTGATCCTGTCCATAAATCGGTGGGACTTGTTGTTGTGGAGTTAGATATTAAATGCAAGTTTTGAACATTACGTGCGTATGAAGCTTTCACTGATTTATTAGAATCAAGTACATAACTCATTGAAATTCGCGGTTCTGGATTGATATAATTTTTAACGACTTCACCAGCTTTATAGTTAGTTGTTTTTATCACAGCTCCTTGCTCGTTATAAGTATTAAAATCTCCTTTGCCTAAAACAGCAAATGAAGAAATGCGCAAACCATAAATAACAGAAAGTTTTTCACTTTGTTTCCATTCATTCATGACAAAGACAGCCGATTCAAGTGAGTATCTATCTTGTAATTTTTTTGGATTAATACCTGCTGTCCCATATGATCTTAACTGGCCAGGTACAATGGTGTGGTAAATACTATTCACACCGAATTTAATGGAGTTCTTAGGATTCGGATAATAATTAATCTCATATTTTAAATTCACATCTTTAATGCGAGAAGTAATATCAAAATCAACATCACCACCTTTAATAGCAATTTTGTAGTCGTAGTTACTATAAATGAGAGATGTATTGGAAAACCATTTCGAATTAAAAACATGATTCCAACGTGCGGTTGCGGTGGCGTTACCCCAATCGATTCCAAAAGCATTACCTACACCAATCTTATCGCGACCAAAATAACCTGACAAGAACACACGATTATTTTTATTCAGTTTATAATTCGCTTTCGCATTCAGGTCATAAAAGAAAAGTTTATTGTCTTTGTATTGGTCTGAGAGCCTAAGAAACTGATCTACGTAGGTTCTTCGACCTGATATTAAAAAAGAGCCTTTTTCTTTTACAATCGGACCTTCTATATTGAGTCGAGAAGCAATAAGTCCCAAACCGCCGCTTACGTTATAATTTTTATCATTACCTTCTTTCATTTTTATGTCCAAAACGGATGAAAGTCTGCCACCAAATTCGGCTGGCATGCCACCTTTATAAATCTGTACATCTTTGATAGCATCACTATTAAAAGTGCTAAAAAAACCTAATAAGTGTGCGGCATTGTAAACAGGAGCTTCATCGAGCAAAATCAAGTTTTGGTCAACATTGCCACCTCGTACATTAAAACCGCTGCTTCCTTCCCCGGAATTTTTTATACCCGGTAGTAAAGTTATTGTCTTAATGATATCTCGTTCACCTAACAAAACGGGAATTTTATTAATCTCTGTCATATTTAATTTTTCTAGACCCATCTGAGCATCTTTCACATTTCTGTCCTTTTTCACTGAACTTACTTTCACTTCTTTCAAAGTAGAGTTAGCTGCTTCTAATTGAACATCTAATTTTATATTTTTATCTAATGTTACATTTATGACTTGTGGCGCAAATCCTAATGAGCTTATTCTTAATTCATAAGAGCCATCTGGCAAGGTGATAGAGTAAAATCCATAGGTATTAGATTTTGCACCCACTCCCTTTAGCTGAACAACACTAATCGTAGCACCGATTATTTCCTCTCCATTTTTTTTATCTTTAATAGTACCACTTATGGTATGTTTGGTTTGAGCTTCTGTCGCTAGTGCACCTAGAACAAGAAAGATGAACACTAATAGCTTCTTTGACATAAATAAAATTTATTTTTAACACATACAAATATAGGAATTATGCATAATGTTAGCTTGGAGAAATAAAGGAATGGCTATAGATATTGATGAATGGTTATTAAGCATGGTGGCGATACTTAGGTGGAATTGAAGTTTTAGCCACAAAGCAAATTCAGAAGAATTTGCAAGCGTTTCAATTCGGATTTTGCATTTTTATAAAAAAAATTATCTTTGCACATGGCTACAAAATCTAAGATTGCGACAGAAGGCTTAACCTTCGATGATGTATTACTTCTTCCAGCTTATTCTGAAATTCTTCCTCGTGAAGTAAACATTCAAACTCAACTCACAAAAAATTTAAGTATTAATATTCCACTTGTCTCTGCAGCAATGGATACAGTTACTGAAGCTACTTTGGCTATTGCTTTAGCGCGGCAAGGTGGAATTGGTATTTTACATAAGAATATGAGTATCGATAAGCAAGCAGAGCAAGTCCGTCGTGTGAAAAGAACGGAAAGTGGCTTGATTGTAGATCCTGTGACTTTGCATCCAGATGCCACAGTAGGTGAGGCTTTACGAATTATGCGTGAAAATAAAATTGGGGGCATTCCCATTGTGGATGAGAAGCAAAAATTGATGGGTATTCTTACCAACCGTGATTTGCGATTTGAAAGAAATGTAACACAAAAAGTAAGTGCTGTGATGACAAGCACTAATTTGATCACTGCTCAAGCGGGAACCGACTTAGTAAAAGCGGAGAAAATTTTACAACAGTATAAAATTGAAAAATTACCGATTGTTGATAAGCAACATAAATTAATTGGGCTAATTACTTATCGCGATATCATCCAATATAAAAGTCATCCGAATGCAAGTAAAGACAACGGAGGCAGATTAATAGTTGGTGCCGCAGTTGGTATAACTGCCGATATTTTGCAGCGCGTAGAAGCTTTGGTAAATGCGGGCGTTGATGTTATAACACTTGACAGCGCACATGGTCACTCGAAAGGGGTCATCGAGACTGTGAAAAAAGTAAAGAAGGCCTATAAACAATTGCAAGTGATTGCAGGTAATGTAGCCACTGCAGATGGGGCTTTGGCATTAGCAAATGCAGGAGCGGACGCAGTGAAAGTAGGTGTGGGTCCTGGCTCAATTTGTACAACGCGAATCGTGACTGGAGCAGGTGCCCCTCAATTAACAGCCATTATGGATTGCAGTCAAGCTTTAAAGGCCAAGAATATTCCTGTGATTGCAGATGGCGGTATCAGATATACGGGTGATTTAGTGAAAGCTTTAGTGGCTGGTGCTTCCACTGCCATGGCAGGTTCAATATTTGCAGGTGTGGAAGAAAGCCCAGGTGAAACTATCATTTTTGAAGGTCGAAAATTTAAATCCTATCGAGGCATGGGTAGTATCGAGGCCATGCAAGAGGGAAGTAAAGACAGATATTTCCAAGATGTAGAAGATGATATTAAAAAACTAGTTCCAGAAGGTATTGTAGGTAGAGTGCCCTATAAAGGGAATTTACAAGAAGTGGTACATCAATTTATTGGTGGTTTAAGAGCTGGTATGGGTTATTGCGGTGCGAAGAATATCAAAGCCTTACAGCAAGCACAGTTTGTACGAATCACCAATGCGGGTATGCGCGAAAGTCATGCCCATGATGTGGTGATTACAAAGGAGTCACCGAATTATAGCAGATAGGCTCCGTGCGAGCAAAGCTGGGAAGCCAAAATCTGATAAATTATCAGGAATTGGGTTCCATTCATACGAATTAAAATAGATGGTAATGAAACACTTATCGACTTTACAAAATGCCATTATCTTTGAATTATTACCATATTCTCAATCAAATATGCCTTTTACTGAGTAATTTAATACCTATCTAGGATATATTAAAGTTGACAACTATATTTGTCACTGCCTGACTGAATCAATTCTATCATAAACCTAGACTAATCAAGCAGGGTAATGAGTTTCAAAATGAAATTGATTTTGTTACAAAAAGACAACCAACAACCAATGATAACATTTGAAACAAAAAAAGAGCTAAAAAAGATTAAATATGGTGATATTGATAAGAATTTTTACACTGTATTAAAAGAAAGAGTAGATGCATACTTTGAGCGAACGAACCAAACCCGTTTTGCAAATTGGGAAATGCATATCAAAACCATACTACTTTTGGTACTCATGTGCGGTTCTTATGCATTAATTATTTCTAATAGGGTGGCTGATTTTGCCATCATTCCTTTACAAATATTTTTTCATATCATTTCCTTTGTAATGTGGATAGGTATTGCTCATGATGCGCATCACGATGCGTATACGCCCAACAGAACTTTCAATAAGTTTTTACTTTTTTTAGGTGATATAACAGGTGTAAGTTCATTCTTAATGGATTATAACCATGTAAAAGCGCATCATACTTCTGTAAACATTCCTGATCATGATGTTAGCATCGATTCGTTTGGGATTATGCGATTTCATCCTAGTGTTACGTGGAAACCCATACATCGCTATCAGCATATTTATATTTGGGTGCTTTATTGTATTTCTTCTATTTTTAAATTATTCATTTTTGATTTCTTCTCCTTGAATCGAAAAAGTATTGGCTCATTCAAGGTGATGGGATTACGTTGGTATCATTTTATTTATATGATTGTCATGAAGTCATTTGCCATTTTTTATTCTGTGATTTTACCTATTATGCTCATTGATACAGCTCCTTGGATAATTATTACAGGTTTTGTGGTTGGGCATATGTTGAGTGGAGCTGTGTTAGGATTAGTTTTTCAGGTTACACATCTCTGTGATTACTCATTGTTCACGGAACCCGATGCGGATGAAAAATTAAAGAATTCCTTTGCCATTCATGTGCTTGAAAATACCTCTACTTTTTCACCTAAAAGTTATTTTATGACGTGGTTTACAGGAGGTTTAAATCATCATACCATACATCATGTTTTTCCAACTATTTGTCAATCACATTTTATACATCTAACTCCTATTTTACGCGAGACTGCCAAAGAATATGGTGTTCCATTCAAAGAATATCCCACATTTTGGGAAGCCCTTAAATCGCATTATTATATGCTGAAAAAATTAGGAGAATCGCCAGCGTATAAAAGTGTTCCCTTCTCAGATTATCAATTACATCCACGTTATCAAAATATTTATGCATAATTCGACAACCATAAAATATAAAAATACAGATTTCTCGAAAGGTTTCTACCAAGACCTAAGAACAAGAATCAACGACTACTTCGCAAATAATAAAATAACTCCGCACGCTAATACATTTATGTGGTTAAAGATGTATTTTATTCTAGCATTATGGTTAGGCTCATATTTAGGTATACTGTTTGGGAATTTATCAACGTTAAGTATGTTTCTTGTTATTTGTGTGCATGTAAGTACTCACTTATTGATTCCTTTTAACATTTCTCATGATGCTAGTCATGGTGCATTTTCAGAGAACCCAAAAATTAATAATATACTTTCTTATTCATTGGCATTAATTGGTGTGAGTCCTTATTTTTGGCGTATTTCGCATAATCAAGAACATCATTCTTATATTAATGTGGTTGAAATTGACAGTAATACGCAAGGTTATGGCATACTAAGATTTACACCAGAAGATGGTTTGAAAAAACTTTTTAAATTTCAGCATGTTTATGCAATTATTATTTATTGCATCACCTCCTTAAATTATGTTTTATTAAAGGAGTTACGCATGATAAAGAACTTAAGAGCAAAAGGAGAACATATTCCAATATCAGCCTATTTAGAATTAATAAGCATAAAAGTTGGATATTATACTTACACAATCATTCTACCATATTTATTATTAGACGTTTCTCTTTCGAGTGTATTATTGTTTTTTTTACTTGGGCATTTTGTACTAGGTGTTGGGTTAGCTTTGGTATTTCAATGCGGTCATTTCACGGAAGATGCCCATTATCCAGAAATGGAAGATAGAGTCATTCAAGATGGATGGGCCGTTCATTCATTAAGAACAACATGCGATTATGCTTCACAAAGTTGGTTAGTAACTCACCTATTTGGTGGAATTAATATCCATATACCACATCATTTGTTTCCCAAAATATGTCATGTACATTATAAGAGTTTGGTGCCTATCATCAAACAAACCGCTACCGATCATGGTATTAAATATCGAGAGTATTCTAGTTTTTCGGATGCAATTTCTTCGCATTTTAAATTATTGAAGAAATTAGGACATCAAGTTGAATTAGATATTTTTTAATTTCAAGTTTTGAAATATCACTTTCTTTTATACAACTAATTATTTGCGCTAACTTCGCTCCTTATGTTCGTAAGATTAGGCTTGCTTTCTCTGCTTTTCTGCTTGTGTAGCTTTTTCAAACTTCAAGCACAAGATTCTCTGTTTCCTCGGCCAGGTTTGCAGATAAGTGTATTAACCTGTGGATCGGGTAATGAATTATACTCTGTATATGGTCATACCGCAATTCGTATCATCGATTCCGCACTGGGTACTGATATTGTTTACAATTATGGGACTTTTGATTTCGCGGATCCTGATTTTTATGTAAAGTTTACAAGAGGAAAGCTAGATTATTACTTGAATGATGAAGACTTCGCAGGGTTTATGTCAACTTATATGCGAGAAGGTAGAAGTGTGCATGAGCAAATTTTAAATTTGGATGAAGCTGAAAAAAAATCGATTCAACAATTCTTACAGAACAATTTATTACCACAAAATAAGTTCTATCGGTATGATTTTTTATTTGATAATTGCTCAACGCGTGTAAGAGATATTTTTGAGAACTTGTTTAAGCATAAATTTCAGCTTGCAAAAGTAATTAGTGATGATAGTGTAAGTTTCAGAACAATTTTAAATTTTTATGAGCGAAACATACATTGGGAACGTTTTGGTATCAATTTACTCATGAGTCACAAAGTGGATGATAAAATGACCAATAGGCAAGTCATGTTCTTACCCGAATATCTTGAAAATGGCTTTGCAAAGGCAATGTTGAATGAGAAACCCTTTGTGGCAGAAACGAAGATATTATTAAGGGCTGATATGAATAATAGCAGTGTTCCTAATCATGCGAGAATAGCTATGTGGCTCCTTTTGATTGCTGTGATTGTGTTGTCTGTAAATAAAAATGTTGCCAAGCACCTTATTTATTTCGATGTATTATTTTTTATGCTACTCGGGCTTTTAGGTTGTTTGATGTTGTTTATGTGGTTGGGTACCGAACATCAAGTATGTGCTTGGAATCGAAATTTGCTTTGGGCCTTTCCATTACATATCTTATTTGCCATGATGCTGCCACGCAACTCAGCTCGTATTGCAAGGTATGCGCAGTATGCTATGTATATTCTGATAGTTTCTTTATGCTATAATTTGTTTGCCAAGCAAGAGTATATCAGTGAGATTACCCCAATACTTATACTGATTTTTTGGCGTTTGAGTAAGTATGCAAACCCCTTGCGAAATTTATCTTTTCAGACATTTAAAAATTTTACTCGATGATTCAATTGCAAAGCGAAAGATTTGCCAATAGCTATTATCACAAACTGGGCGAGGGTTTTCCGATTGTGTTATTGCATGGTTTTGCAGAGGATGATAGAATTTGGGATAAGCAAATCTCTGTGTTTCAAACATTGTATCAAGTTATAATACCAAATATTCCAGGTACGAGAAAATCGGCTTTGCCCATAGAGAAAATGAGTATGGAGCTAATTGCCGATTTTATAAATGAAATTTTAATCCAAGAGAAAATCGAAACCTGTATATTATTTGGACATTCTATGGGTGGGTATGCAGCGATGGCGTTTCTAGAAAAGTATGCTTATAAGTTAGCAGGACTTGGTTTGGTACATTCTTCTGTTTATAGTGATACCGAGGAGAAGAAGGAAACACGACGTAAAGGCATTAAAATTTTGCAAGAGGGAGGCAAAGTACAATTTTTAAAGGCATTAATCCCAAATATTGTCAGTCCTCATAGTAAAGATAAGTGCAAACAAGAGATAGAATCCCATCTAACAAGTGCGCTCGAAATTTCGCCTGAGTCATTAATAGCTTATTACGAAGCCATGCTAAATAGACCCGATAGAAGCCATTTGTTGTTAAATACGGACTTGCCTGTTTTTATTTTTGCAGGTAAAGATGATGTTGCAGTGCCAGTACAAACAAGTTTGCAACAAAGTTATTTGGCAAAGCATACCTATTTTGAACTCATAAATAGAGTAGGACATATGGGCATGTATGAAGCAGTCGATTTATTGAACGAAAGTGCAATAAAATATGTCAATACTGTTTTAAGTAAAACAACTTAATTTTACAACTTGCAAAAACTCATTTATATACTGTTATTGGTTTGCTTGGCAAATAGTTCCTTCTCTTCTCATATTGTGGGTGGGGATATGACTTACAGATGTTTGGGTAACAACACTTACGAAATTCGATTGGAATTATTTCGTGATTGTCTAGGAGGTAATCCGCAGGCCTTAGTAAATGATGCTCCTGCATCTATTTCAATTTATAATGGCAGTAATTTATTTCTGATAGATTCTAATCTGAATGCAAGTTTTCAAATTCAAGTTCCTGCTAATTTTTCCAACGATTGTGTATTAAATCCACCAGCTACTTGTTTGAACAAAATTGTATTTGTAAAAGTGGTTACACTCCCACCAAGCAATCAACCCTACACCATTATGTATCAACGCTGCTGTCGAAATGATGGTATCAATAACATAAGCAACCCTGGAGGTACTGGTGCCACTTATTCATGTGTGATTCCCACAAGTGCCAATGCTATTTGTAATAACAGTTCCGAGTTTCTCAACTTTCCCCCGCAAATTATTTGTGTCAATAATCCTTTAATATACAATCATTCAGCTTTCGATTTGGATGGGGATTCGCTAAGCTACGAATTTTGTGATGCATTTGAAGGAGGTTCAGACCAAAATCCTAAGCCTTCATTCTTAGGTTTTACAATACCGTTAGTTCAAACCGTGAATTATATCTCACCCTATAACGCCATAAACCCTATGATAGGGAATCCAACTATACAAATTAATCCAATGACAGGTTTGGTGACAGGCACCCCAAATTTGTTAGGCAGATATGTGGTAAATGTATGCTGTCATGAATGGCGAAATGGAGTGATTATCAATACTAACAAACGCGAGTTTCAATTTGTAGTCACCGATTGTTCCAAAGCTGTTGTAGCCAATATTCCTCAACTGTCGGAAGAACCGAACACCTATATCATAAGTTGTAAAACAAAAACAGTCAATTTTCTTAATATAAGTACCGGTGGTTTTGAATACAGGTGGGACTTTGGAGATAAGACAACCACTAATGATACTTCCAGTCTTTTATCACCGACTTACGTCTATCCTGATACAGGCTCTTATGTGGTTAAATTGGTTGTAAATCCAGGCTCCAGTTGCCCGGATAGTATCGAACGTATTGTAAAAGTGTATCCTGATTTTAATGCCAATGCAACATTTAATGGTAAACTTTGCCCTGATGAACCGATTAGCTTTTTCGATTTATCAACTGCCACATTTAACCCCATAAATTATTGGAAATGGAATTTTGATGACGGTAGCCCTTTCAGTTTTCTACAAAATCCAACACATATCTTTTCCAATGTTGGTAAAACCTTTAATGTTACATTAATTTCAGGTTCGGCGTTTGGATGTCGTGATACCGCAACTGTTCCAATTAATATTCCTGCGGTGAATGTATTTGCGGGATTAGACACAACCGTTGTTCGAGATATAATTTTCAATTTGAATGGTACAGGGGCTTTAAGTTATACTTGGTCGCCTTCGACTTATTTAAATAATCCTTTTGTTTCCAATCCCTCTGCGAATTTCCCGACTCCTGGCTTGTATCCGCATGAAGTGACAGGCATTACCGCAAATGGATGCGTAGATAAAGATACCATTAATATTACTGTGGCTAATTGGCCTTATCTAAATTTACCGAATGCATTTTCACCCAATGGTGATGGTAAGAATGATATATTTAAAATATTAAATGCAGGCTATTCCAAGCTTAATTATTTCCGCATCTTCAATCGTTGGGGCCAGGAGATTTTTTTCTCCAACAACTTCAGATTGGGTTGGGATGGCACTTTCAAGCGTCGTTTATGTGATTTAGGAACTTATTTTTGGGTAGTTGGTGTAGTAGGTCCCGACGGTAAAGAGTATAAATTTAAAGGTGATGTCAATATCATCAATTAGATTTGCATACTCATAAATTTAGAGGATAGATTTTTTGAAGGGTTATCCTTCTCATTTATATGAGAGTTTAAATTTAATATCCTTATGCAAAAAACAGTATTAATCACAGGAGCTACTTCGGGCATAGGTAAAAGTTGCGCATATTTGTTTGCCAAGAATAATTACAATTTAATTATTACAGGTCGACGAAATGATAGATTACTAGCGTTACAAAATGAACTTTTGGATACTTATCAAATACAAATTCAAGTTTTGTGTTTCGATGTACGAAATGCGAAAGAAGTAAATGAGAATCTGTCACAAATTGATAGTAATAAATTTCCAATCATTGATATATTAATCAATAATGCAGGTCTAGCTGCAGGTTTTGGAAGTATTGATGCAGGCGAAATTGAAGATTGGGATGTTATGCTAGATACCAATGTGAAAGGCCTTCTGTATGTGTCCAGAGAAATTATACCTATTTTCAAGCAACAAGGCTATGGGCATATTATCAATATAAGTTCAACTGCGGGTAAAGATGTTTACGCCAATGGTAATGTGTATTGCGCGAGTAAACATGCTGTAGATGCACTTTCAAAAAGCATGCGTATAGATTTATTAAATTTTGGCATCAAGGTAACTTCGATAAATCCAGGTGCCTGCGAAACTGAATTTAGCCTTGTTCGTTTTAAAGGTGATGAAGAAAGAGCCAAACAAGTCTATGAAGGATTCACACCCTTGCAAGCTGATGATATTGCAGACGCCATTTTTTATACTGCAAATTTGCCTAAACATGTTTGTGTAAACGATCTTACCATTACCTGTCTTACACAAGCTAATGCCAACTATAATATTAAAAAGATTGTTTAACTTCAAATAAATTTATTACATGTATATCGAACAACTATATACAAATTGCCTTTCAGAAGCAGCTTATTTTATAGAATCCAGTGGTGAAGTTGCAATTATAGATCCATTACGTGATATTGAAAAGTACATTCAAATGGCAGAAGAAAGAAATGCTCAAATAAAATATATTTTTGAAACTCACTTTCATGCTGATTTTGTAAGCGGGCATTTGGAATTGGCAAAAGCTACTGACGCACAAATAATTTACGGTCCTGAAGCCAAAACTAATTTCGAAAAATATGAAGCTAAGGATGGTGAAATTTTTCAACTTGGGAAAATAAGCTTGAAAGCCATACACACCCCAGGCCATACATTAGAATCTACTTGCTATTTGTTATTAGATGAAGCACAACAACCTCATGTAATTTTTACAGGTGATACCTTATTTGTTGGTGATGTAGGTAGACCTGATTTATTTAGTGGTAACTTAGATAAAGAAGATTTAGCAGCAATGATGTTTGACTCTTTAAAAATATTGAAATCCCTGCCTGATACAGTTAAAGTATATCCTGCGCATGGACCCGGGTCGAGCTGCGGCAAAAATTTAGGGCCTAATACACATAGCACAATTGGCCAAGAAAAAGCGAATAATTACGCGATGAAGCATGAAGATAAAACTGAATTCATCAAAGAAGTAACCGCTGGCTTGAATACTCCACCAGCCTATTTCCCTATCAATGCAAGTATCAATCAAAAAGGCTATGTCGCATTAGATGAAGTCATTCAACAAGGCATGAAAGCACTTTCCGTTGCTGATGTTAAAAACTACATACAACAAGATGTTTTATTGTTAGATACACGACACGCCACTGTTTTTACACAAGGTTATATACCCACATCATTATTTATTGGATTAGAAGGTAGGTTTGCGGAATGGGCAGGGTCGCTTATTTCGTTCAAACAAAAAATTATATTAATCACTGAAATAGGTCGTGAGCAAGAGACAATTATTCGATTAGCTCGAGTTGGATTTGATAATGTGATTGGTTACTTAGATGGGGGTTTCGAAATATGGAAAAATGCGGGTGAGCAAATTGATATGATTATTGATATAGAAGCAGATGAGTTAAAGATGGATATGAATTACGATCATAAAATGGTCATAATTGATGTTCGTAAAGAATTAGAATTTGAGAACGGACATGTAAAGTCTGCTATTAATATTCCTTTGCAAAGCATGACTGATTTATCGTTGATTAGCAATTTTGAAGAGACAGAAAATATCTACATTCACTGTGCAGGCGGATACCGATCTGTTATTGCATCTGCTATTTTAAAACGGCAAGATATTCACAATATTCGGAATGTTTTGGGTGGTTATACAAGCATCAAAGAAATTTTTGGCATGCCTCTTGTCATATCACAAGAAATACTAAATTAATGCTTAACACTTTAGAGCCTAGAACCCAATTTATAAACAGCCAATCAATACATATAGCCAACAAATGGATAGAAAGCTGGAATAGTAATAACTTGTTGAATTACATAGATCTATATTGCGATAACTTAATCTTTACTACCTACATCGGTCCTCAAGTTATTGCCAATGATAATCACGGACTTCAAGGTAAAGACGAATTAATGTCATTTTGGCGTTTTAATAAATCGCGGTTTCCTAACCTTCGTTTCGAATTGAAAAAGTCTGTTCTTGAAAATAATAATATTGCCATCTATTTCTCTGGTAATCAGCCGTGTATTCCAAATGGAATTGCAAAACTCACTTTCAGTGACAATCATCTGATTGAAAAATTAGAAATGCATGAATTGGGAAGCTAAGCATGCAATCAAGCAAGATTAGTCGTTCTCACGATACCGCATCAATCCTACAATAAATTCAAATTAACTATTTACCCATAGAAGTCCAAATAGCTTTTTTAAAATCTTGGTGCGCATACTTAGTCTTATAAAGTTCATTTTATAAAGAAGCTAGGTGAAGTGTCAATTATGCCTATTTATAAACTAGGTAATTCGTTCTTGCTTAGTATATTTAGTGTCTTAAAATAATATTTTGTACAAAGCCTTACGAATTTTATTTCTTCTTCTATTAGTTCAACAAGCTCGAGCGCAAAATAATTATGTTGATAGTTTGCTCAATTGGCTCAAAGTTCACCCCGCTCTAGATTCTAATCGTGTCATGAATACGCATCGTTTATCGTATCGCTATTCCGAAATTGATGCAAGTAAGGCATGGGATTATGCTAAACAAACTGAGCTAGTAGCGCATAAGATTGGTTTTGAAAAAGGGAAGTGTTTAGCAAATATCAATTATGCAATCTTAGAAAGCATGAGAGGTAATTTCCAACGTAGCGCAGATTTTTATTTGCGAGCGATTGAAATAGCTGAGAAAATTAAGTTCACCCGAGGATTAAGTATTGCATACAATAATGTGGGTGAAAATTACATGCATTTAAAGGAATATGAAAAGTCAATTGAATACTCAAAGAAGGCGCTAGCACTGAATCATTTAATTAAAGAAAACCGAGGACAAGCTATCAATCTCGAACAAATTGGTGCGGTATATTTTTTGTTGAAGAAATACGAATTGGCACAAGAGTATTGGTTGAAAGGCATAGAGTTCGCACGTGATGCGGATAATTTTAACGTGTACTCTCAATTACATTCAGACCTTAGTAAGTTCTTCTCAATTCGGAAAAATTGGAATCAATCTAAGAAGCATTTGAAAAAGGCAGATTCTTTATCAGCATTGAGTGATGAATTATTATATCAAATATTTGCCGCTAAAGCTTACGCATTCATGTTTGAAAAACAAACATTATATGATAGCAGTATTCATTGGTTAAGGCATGCTTTAAGTTTATCTAAAGATTTAGGTAACCGCAATGAGGAGTGTGAAATATTTCAATTGCTCGCTAACCAATATGAAGCGCTGCGCGTATTTGATTCCGCATTTTACTACCTGCAAAAAAACAAGCTTTTAAGTGACACTATTTTAGATGCTAAGAATATTGCACATCTCAATTTTGTTCAAGCCCAATACGAAGCGCAAGAAAAAGATGAAGAGAATCAGCAATTGAAATTAATGAAGCGAGAACAAGAAAGAAAGCTCAACGAAAAAAATTGGCTTTTATTGGCCTCGTTATTTGTTTTGTTATTAGCGTGTCTATCTATCTTTTTAATTTACCGGGTATTGCAAAACGAAAAAAAGCATCAATTATTAGAAGAAGAAAACAAAATTTCGCAATACAATCAGCAAGTAGCCGAATTGGAGCTAATGGCATTACGCTCGCAAATGAATCCACATTTTTTATTCAACTCGCTGAATTCTATTCGTAATTATATTATCAAGAATGAATCAAGCAAAGCAAGTGAATATTTAGCAAACTTTGCGAAACTCATGCGACTAATTTTAGATGCTTCGCAACAAAGTAAAATCGTATTAGAAGATGAAGTGGAAATGCTTTCCTTATATTTAGATTTGGAACTTATGCGGTTTTCAAATCGATTTATCTACAAATTTGAAACAGCGGAGGAGTTGGAAGGATTGGGTATTTCTATCCCATCTATGGTTATTCAGCCATTCATAGAAAATGCAATTTGGCATGGTTTACTCAATAAAGATAAAGGTGAAATAGCCTTTTTGAGTATTCGATTTTTAGAAATAGCTGATATTGATGATGAAATTATTTGTGAGATTGAAGATAATGGAATTGGTCGTGAGGCAAGTGCAGGTTTGCAGGTAGATTTGAAAAAACATAAGTCAAAAGGAATTCAAATAACAAGAGATCGATTGAGCAAGCTTTCTAAGCACAAAAATCCTAATTCGATTCAAATTGTCGATTTGAAAAATGATAAAGGAGAGGCTTTAGGCACCAAAGTCATTATTCAGTTGCCAATTTTGTAATTAATTGCCTACTTCTTAAAAGCATTTGATAAAAAACTTGTCAGTCCGTAGTACAAATATTATTTTTAGACTTTCGAAAATTACGGACTATGATGAAAAGCTTAAGTATTTTACTTCTTGTTATGATGAGTTACACGTATTCGCACGCGCAGCAAGCTAATATTCGCAAAGAATTGAAGAAGCGAACCGCAGAAGCTGGCGTTTACGGTGGCTTGGGTTATTATGGCAATGAACATTGGGGCGTGGGTACAAATATTCATTATTTGCACGGTATTGGTTTGCGCAAACAAAAGTTTAGTTTTGGTTGTGGATTACGCATTAACGTATTTAACTCAAAGAAAAGAGAATATACCACATCAAGCCAAAGATTAACAGCTTTGAATTATGGAGGAGCAGATTCCATGTATTTGCCTGAAGTTCAAACGAATACACTAAATGCTTATTTTGCGTTTAAATATCATTTAAAGAGAGGTGTAGATATATTTTTTACCACAGATTTAGCCGGAATAAATTTTGCAGATTCTAAAGATGGTTATTTTCATTCATATGAAACTCAACGTTTACCTTATCCGGGTATTAGATACAAAACAGAGCCCTATGCTTTCAATATACGAGTACCTTGGAGCGAAAGCTACGGAACACTCGTATCAGAATTATACGGTTCTTTTCGTTTGAATAAATTATTGTATTGGAAACTCGGTTTCCAATATATTCGAAATGAGTACAAAGTAGATCGAAATATTCCCATGAATGGCAAGCGTTTTTATCAGAATCAATGGATGGTAACTACTGGCTTGACCTTCGATATTCGCTGGCCGCAAAATTTGGCTCAAGCAGCCTATTTTTAATAACTTGAATGAAGGAGAGTTGTCCGAGTGGCCGAAGGAGCACGCCTGGAAAGTGTGTATATCTCAAAAGGGTATCGAGAGTTCGAATCTCTCACTCTCCGCAAAAAACAGATTAAGTGCGGTGTGCGATTTCAATAAGCACGAACTCTGATTTTATTACTTCACGCTCTCTCTATTTTTAAAGAGTTAAGATTTCTAAAAGATAAATATAATGTTAGCGTCTATTTATTTTGAGCGTCTATTTATTTCGAAGCGAATCGCTAATTCTGAAAATAAGTAATCAATTGACTTAATTTCGCTTTTAGCTCTTTTCGGTCAACAATAAAATCTAAGAATCCATGTTCAAGTAAAAATTCTGAAGTTTGAAATCCTTCTGGTAAATCTTTCTTAATGGTTTCTTTAATGACGCGAGGTCCTGCAAAACCAATTAAAGCACCAGGTTCAGCAATATTTAAATCTCCCAACATAGCATACGATGCTGTCACACCACCTGTTGTAGGGTCAGTCATAAAAGAAATGTAAGGTAATTTGGCTTTGGCTAAACGAGTGAGTTTTGCACTGGTTTTTGCCATTTGCATAAGCGAGAAAGCGCTTTCCATCATACGAGCACCACCCGATTTTGAAATTATCATGAAGGGTAATTTATGCTCAATCGCATAATCAATGGCACGAGATATTTTTTCACCAACAACACTTCCCATACTTCCACCAATAAATGAAAAATTCATGGCTGCTGTGACTATTTTTTTTCCATTAATTTCACCAACACCGACCGTCAAGGCATCTTTTAAGCCTGTGCTTTTTTGTGCTTCAACCAGTCTCTTTTTGTATGGTTTAAGGTCCACAAAGCGCAATTCATCTTTTGAAACAATATTCTCAAAGAGCAATTCGACTTTCCCTTCATCATAAATAATATTGAAATATTCGGATGCATCAATTCTGTTGTGAAAATTGCAACTTGGACAAACAAATAAGTTGTCCTTTATTTCATTAATGGTAGAGGTCTTTTTACATCCCGGACATTTGAACCATAATCCATCAGGTACTTCTTTTTTATCCTTTGTATTGGTAAGAATGTTTTGTTTAATACGTTTGAACCAAGTCGATGACATGTATTTTACTTTTTATGATGATGATTAACCTTAGTAAACAAACTTCAACCCAACCTCATTATGTTTCTTTTTTGAAAACAAACATCTTGCTAATTTTAAACTTTTTTTTGATTCATCAACTTAAGTTAAATCGTTAACAAATCTGTTTCATAATCTACGTTTACTAAAATCAATCGAGCGACAAATGTAGCATAATTTGTAGGTAATTATGTTTTAGGTACTAAAAATTATGCCCACAATGAAAGCTCTATCATAGCTCAGTTCTATATTTGCCACTATGGAATTGGGAAAAAACTTTAATGCGCAAGTAGCTGAGCAAAAATGGTATGAATATTGGGTTAAAAATGGCTTTTTTAGCTCAAAACCGAATGAAAAGCCGGCATACACAATCGTCATTCCGCCACCCAATGTGACAGGAGTGCTACATATGGGACATGCACTTAACAATTCAGTGCAGGATGTACTCATTCGTTTTGCGAAGCTAAAAGGATACAATACGTGCTGGGTGCCTGGTACCGATCATGCTTCAATAGCCACAGAAGCTAAAGTAGTAGCAATGTTGCGGGAACAAGGTATCGATAAAAATAGTCTGAGTCGCGAAGAGTTTCTTGAACATGCCTGGAAGTGGAAGGAAAAGTACGGAGGCATTATTTTGCAACAATTGAAAAAATTAGGTTGTTCCTTAGATTGGGATCGAACTTCATTTACAATGGATCCTGATTACTATGAAGCGGTAATTGATGTATTTATCGACTTATACAACAAAGGACATATTTATCGTGGGGTGAAAATGATAAATTGGGACCCGAAAGCAAAAACGGCGCTCAGCGATGAGGAGGTAAATCATAAAGAAGTAAATAGTAAATTGGTTTATGTAAAATATTTTTTATCGAAACAAAACGATTCGACGCAGGATTCAATCATCATAGCAACGGTTCGCCCAGAGACAATATTAGGCGATACCGCTATTTGTGTTCATCCTGACGATGAACGTTATAAACAATTAGTCGGCAAAACTTGCTTTGTACCTCTTATCAATCGTGAGATTCCGATTATAGCCGATGATTATATTGATATGGAGTTTGGTACAGGTTGTTTGAAAGTTACACCTGCACACGATATTAATGATTATAATCTGGGTATTAAACATGGTTTACCTGTCATTGATACCCTGAATGAAGATGGTACCATGAGTGAAGCGGCAGGATTATACATAGGTGAAGATAGATTTGATGTAAGAAAGAAAATTATCGATGATTTGCAAGCTGCAGGTCACATCGAAAAAGTTGAAGATTATAAA
>Ga0315903_10004120_pt1 | contig 19600 bp, 25 predicted proteins | sample LakEriMetagenome_7_FD_203524 | JGI IMG/M metagenome (GOLD analysis project Ga0315903, IMG submission 203524) | Freshwater fungal communities from buoy surface, Lake Erie, Ohio, United States - Buoy 2 MA119 | ecosystem: Environmental > Aquatic > Freshwater > Lake | place: USA: Lake Erie, Ohio... | reverse complement strand
AATATCCTAGTGAATCTAAATATCCATTATTATTATCAAAACAACCTGTTGCTACCCACAAAAAATTATTATCTAATTTATTTAGAGGTAATGGACCACTAGGTATAGCCATGTCAAATCTAATTCGGATAACCCAATCATATATAAAATTATTTTTTTGTTCATATTGTTTCTTAAGCTCATTTGACTTATATATTGAGTAAAACATACTATATAAATGATCACTTTTAATACTAGGCATTAATCTATTAGACCATTTATTAGATTCAAATTGTATTTGAGGTTCAATAATACAATTTACTGGGTTGTATAAGGTAAGCATTGTTTCCATTAAATTTTTTGGAATTTTGTCTCCCATTGCCCAATCATTTCCATTCCTAAAATGTTCTCCTACCATATTAGATATATCCCAAGTATGTATAAATACATCTGGATTGAAGGCCTCTAATATATAAGGTTTCATAGATTCATAATAACATATTTCTAAAAATCTAGCTTGGCCAGATAAACATAATGCTACTTTCATTTAAAATTATTTTATTTTTGTTATATATGCTGTAGGACAGGCATAATCTAAGGATTTTATTGATAAATTTTTTTCTTCTATAAATCTATCAACTCCTCGAGACTCACTCCATTTATGATAACCATATTCATCAAATGCTATTACACCACCTTTTGTTATATTTAACCATAAATTATTTAAAGTATCGTATGTAGGTTGTTCTAAATCTAAATCCATATATAATAAAGATATTTTAAACCCAGGATTCATTTCAGTAAATTGCTTACTAGTTATTGATATATCTCCTTGTATTAGCTCAAATTCAGATGATTTAAAATCATGTGATAAAAGTTGATCATGTAACATTGATTTAAATGAATTATTATGTGTAAAATTTCTATCTTTGAATAAAACATTCATTGCTTCTTTATCTGTATTATCATTTATAGAAGATATTAATCCTTCAGTATCAAAAAAATCAAAACCAATTACTTTTTTTGAACTATTAGGATTAAAAATATTTTTTAATTTTAAAAAAGTATACAATCCTGTTCCTTTAAATACTCCACATTCAACAATATCTCCAGGAATATCTTTAACTTGATTATAAAGTAAAGTTCTTGCTATCATCTTATTAAAAACTCTTCTATCATTACTTAATAAGAAAGAATTAAAACTATCAAAAATTATTTGTGATGTTTGAGTTACTTCTAAGTTATTGATGTTTATCATAATTTGTAATTTTTTAAATAATAATCTAAATCTTCTGGTGTGCCTAATCCCCACATTCTATCAACATTGAATGTTTTTATTTCTTTTTTATCTTCAATAGCTTGATTAAAAACAGGACAAACATAAAATTCATTATTTACACGAATATTTTTTTTAATCATTTGTTCAGCATATTTAACAAAATCAGAGCCATGTTTCCAAAAATAATACCCAACAGTTGCATTATCTGATATTGGGTTTTTTTCAGCTACTTCTATTACTAGTCCATTTTCGTTTATTTTGGCAAATGACCATTTTGGATGAGTTGCTTTAAATGTAACTATGCCTCCATCAGCATTAGTTTCTTGCATTTTATACATAAATTCATTTGAATCCCATTCTACAAATTGGTCAGAATTAGCAAAAAATAATGAATTATCATTATTAATATATTTTTTAGCCAATAACGCGGTACATGCTGCTCCCTCAGTTAACCCATCAACTTCAACAATTTTACAGCCTGGGGTAATTAGGTTTAATAAAGTATCTAAATTATATTTTTCACGATGTTTTTTTTGTGTAATATAGATATAATTGGCATCAATATTTAAATTTTCTACTACTACTTGGATCATTGGTTTATTTCTAACATCAATAAGAGGTTTTGGAAATGTATAACCAGCTTGTTCAAATCTAGAACCCGCACCCGCCATTGGAATTAATACATTTAATTTATCATCTTTCCATTTAGGTGTCATATTTATTTTTTCTTTATTTAAATATTTATTAATATTAATATATGTAACTTCTTTTGGAGAACCAACTCTCATAATATTAGCTTTACTTCTTCCAGCTGCTAATAATCCATAAGGAGAATCCTCTATAATTAAAACATCTTCAGGTAAATATCCCATTATTGATATAGCTTTCCAATATATTTCTGGATGTGGTTTACTGTTTTTGACATCTTCATTTGATAATATTAAATCAAAATATTCAATAATACCAAGTTTGGATAATACAGTTAATACTGTTTTTCTAATGCTATTAGAACATACAGCTAATTTATAACCATTATTAGTTAACATAGCCATTGTTGTTACTAAATCTGAGTTATGTTTTAAATTTTTTAAAGCTTGTAATGTATATATTTGTTTATCTTTCCATACTTGTTTATGATTTTCTGGTGGTAAATTTTTTTTAAGGGTTAACATTTCTAATTTTTGATTAGTTTTAAGTCCATCATAAATTGATAAATGTTCATCCCAATTAATAGCATATTTTGATCCTAATGCTTTATTTAAAGCCTCATAATGTATTTGTTTAGCTTCTACTAATACACCATCTAAATCAAATATAATTAACTTAATCATTTTTTTCTTATTAATGAAGTAATACTTCTGTATTTGAATTGAGATTCTTGATATTGGTTAAATTTATTATGAATTTCAATATAGTTAATATTTTGTTGTAAATAATAGTTTTGATCTTGAGTAAGATATATACTATTGAATGACTCCATTAAATAATATAAAGTTGTATTTTTTCTATTTTCTTGTATATCTAACATTTTTCCATAAAGAGGAAAACCATTATCTGCTAAAGAAGTATGTAAGTCTTCTATAAAAAACATTCCTCTTGATTTTAAAATAGGGAATAAATATCCTAAAGTAATCTGTTGATCTAACATATGATGGCTTCCATCATCCAATATCATATCAAATTCATATCCTTTATCTTTACATTCTTTAACAAAATTGACTAATTGGTCTGGTTTAGATTGATCTAATTTAAATGTAAAAACTCTATCATTATTGTATTCTGATTTATCATCAATATCTAGTCCAATAATGATACTATTAGGTAAATATTCATACCATGTTCTGAGGGATTTACCATCACATAATCCTATTTCTAAAATTAATAATTCCTCATCTTTAATAGGTTCTAAATATTTTTCATAAAAGCTGGCATATGAATGTTTAGGACCAATTTCTGTTCCTTTATCTGATTTATATTTATTAAATAATGTTTCTAATTTACTCATATTTAAAATTTTTAATTTTTAACCATTTAATATTATCATCTATTTTAAATTCTTCTAGATCAGCACTTACATTTTTATATCCTAAATGTAAATTATTTTTTAATTGAGATAGAAGAATATGATTATTAATAAAATCAACATCATTATGCTCTGGGTGGTTATGGGTATGGTATAATCCATAAAATAAACCTTCTTTATTTCTTTTCCATTTATAACCTAATAATCGTAATCTATCTCTGGTGTCATCATCTTCTTTACCCCACCCTTTATAATATGGATTTAAACCATTTACTTTATAAAATAAATCTCTACTTAATACAAATACTCCACCTGAGTGGTCCCCAACATCATTTATAAAATTTCTATACCCTCCAGGAATATCATCTATATTTCTTGGTTGATTATCAGCTCCTAAAAATAATACTTGTCTTACTGGGTATAATGGGGTCAATCTATCTGTGTGATAAGTTACATTATCTGTAGGGTAATAATCTACATCATGAAATATTAATATATCACCTGTTGATTTAGATACTGCTAGGTTGTATAATGAATTTTTTTGAAATTTATCATCATCATTTTGCTCAGCAATTATTATTTCATAATTTTTATCTTGAAAAATTTCTTTTAATTTTGGTAATAGTATAGATAGATGTTCTTCTCTATTTCTATAAGAAATTATAATTGAATATTTATCTTGTAAATCCTTGGATTCTATCATATTGATGTACTATTTTATAATTTTTTATATTATTTAAATCAAACTTAACTAATCCAGCATTTATCACATGTAAATGTACTGCTAATTCATCTTTTAAGTTAGTAAATATAGTTTTTTCTTTATATTTAGTTTGAATTAAATAATTATAGGATGTTTGATCTGCTACTTTATATTTACCTACTGATAATAGATATATATCAACACATATTTCTTTCATTAATTCATATCCTCCCCCAAATACACCTACGTTGTATACTGTTTTATCTAAGAGTTTTTCTAATCCTACTATGCCTAAATTATAATGTATATGATTTTTATTCCATTCTTCATTTTCATATATAATTTCTTCACTTGTAGCAGTTAAAAAATTAGAATTTAAATATAAAAATGGATTATTGTTAAAATAAACATCACGTACATCTGTGATTAGTACTTTATCATATATGTTATTTTGTAAATAATTCCATATGTGAAAAAATCTAATATTATGAATTAAATCATAAGAAACAGCAAAATCACAAACTCCAGTATCAAAATTAAATTGTTTTTTTTCATTACCCCAAAAATCAAAATTAGGATATATAACATTTATGTTATTATTTTTTAAATATTCTTCAATTCCATTATTTGATGGATTATAAAGTAATAAAACTCTTTCACAATCTTCCCATTTTGAGGTTTCTATCCAGTTTTTTAACTCGTGTGGAGAATAATTTCCACTAATTGCTCCTATTAGTAAATTTTTCATTTATAAAAAGTATATCTTGTTGATAGGCTCCATGATTACGTTGTTCATCTAATATTTCAGTTCTAATAAATCCTATATTATTCATATAATCTATTACTTCATTATATAAAGGAGAATTTTCATTATATTGGGTTAATGATACTTCTAATAATATTCCTTTAGCTTTACTACATAACTCAATTCCTCCTTCTATAATATCTAACTCTGATCCTTGAGTATCAATTTTTATAAGATCAAATTCAGAATCATTTTCAAATAAATTATCTAATTTAATTCCTTTCTTTTTAATAATATTTAATTGATCATATGAATAAAATTGAGTTAATTCTTTATATATAGAATTACCAGTACATATTGGATCATTTTTTCTACTATAAAAATCATACTCAGAATTATCTTTAGTTAATAATCCTATATAATAATTATCTGTTATTTGTTTTAAATATGGTTCACATTCATCTGAGGCTTCAATAGAGAATATATAACTATTTGGAAATGCATTTTTACATTCTATATGAAATTGTCCAATATTAGCTCCTATATCTAGAACTCTATATGGATAGAAATAATTAGTTATTTTAGATAGAAGCATAATAATTATTTTGTTTTTCTTGTCTTTCAATATCTTTAGGATGATATAAACACCAATATTCTTCAGTTGGTAAAGGAGAAAATGTTTTTGTACCTGTTATTCTTTCATGTACTTTACCTTCCCATTTAATTTCAGAGTTAATTTTGTAGATACGAGTTTGATAATCAGGAAAATTAACCCATCCTTTTTCATTAACATTCCATCTCCATTGTTCAATATGCCACTGTGTTAATCCTTCAATAACATTAATTCTAGGAACCATAAACATATCAACTTCTGGGTTTTGTTCTAACAAACTAGGTAATAATTTAATTAAATCAACATGAGGTATTTCATCAGCATCTATTTGAAAAATATAATTACCTGAACAAAGTTTGCCTAATTTGTTTTTCCAACTAGCAAAATCTTTATTAAAATTAGCTGGATGGATTTTTATATTTTCACCTTGTGATTCAAGATATTCCCATACTTCACTAGGACCTTTATCATCAAATAAAACTACAATTTCATCTTCATTACGTTTATTTTTAAGTAAAAATGATATAAGACGTTTTATTTCATTTAGTTCATTATAAACTGTAATTGCATAACTTATTTTCATATTATTTAATATAATATTATTCTGGCAGTATGCCAATATAAGATAAAGCTTCCATAAAATCTTTCATCTCAAAACCTTGCATTGTAGTCATGTCCATTCTATACTCGTAAAACTGACCTGGTTTCTTTTTGATTGGATATTTTTCTTTTTCTTCTTCTGCTATTTTTACTGCTTTCACAGCGGCCCACTTAGCATTCTCTTTACTAGTACCATTATAGAATACCATTCCTTGATTAGGTACATTAATAGTTGTAGGCATCCATTTTAAACCATTATTATCTGTAAAGATCATATCTTTATAAAGTTCAGGTAAAACTTCTAATTGTTTATTAAAAAATTCTTCACCTTCTTTCATTAAAGAATTAGTTGTAAAACCACAACCAAAACAAGAATATGTTTTGATTTCTGGTGAATTTTCATTTACGTAACAAGCATCTGAGCCACAATGAGGGCAAGTCATTAAGTTATCCATTATTTTTCTACTTTTTGTAATTTAGGTAATTCTATTTTTTTAAGTTGTGGTAATTTAAGAGTCATTTGTTTAGGGAATTCAGGAATACGTTTTAAATACTCAGACATTTTTTCATTCATTTTTTCAAATGAAAAATTTGTTTTAGTATAAAATCCTAAACGTTTACCATTAACAGTGTAATCTTTATAATTTTCATAAACCTCTTTCAAATTTTTTCCTATTTGACTTAAATCAGGCGAAAACCATCTAGCTTCTTTTAAAATCCATTGATTAGCAGCACTTGGATGTACATTTGTTAAAGCACCATTTATTAGAACTGTAAAATCAGGATTACAAAAATCTAAATGTCCACTCCAATTTGACACAATAAGTGGTTTTTTACTTTGAGTAAATTCAAGTAATGGTCTACCAAATCCTTCACCTTTAGTTAAACTAACCATAGCTTTAACTTTCGGATGATTATAAATTTCATTCATTTCTTCATCTGAAAATTCACCATGTAGTAAATAAATGTTTGGTAAACTATATCCTTTAACTGTTTCTTTAATTTTAGCAATACGTTTTAAAATTTCATCTCTATCCATGTAAGATGGACCTACAATAGATGTTTTTAATACTAAAGCAGGAGTATGTTTTTTATTTTTAAATGTTTCTAAAAATGCCTTAACTAATAATCCTACATTTTTTCTATCTTCACCCATATCACCTTGTAACCAATGACCTACAAACAAATAACAAAATTGTTCAGGTATAGTATCTAAATTACCTACTTCTTTATTTGGATTTTCTAAAAATTTATAAACATTAGTATCAATTCCTTCAAATATTACTTCAATAGGAGTTGTAACTTCTAAAGTGCCTTCAGATTGTTTTGTCTGATTGTTTATTTTTTGGTACTTTGAATTTAAAAATGCTCTTTTTGAATGTATTGATGATACTAGTACTAAATCCATTCTATTACAACCTTCAACCCAATCATTAGGTACAATATCTGTTTCTAAACCTGCTGTGATTCCAATATTATATTTACCTACTTTTTGAAATTCAGTTGGGATTGTAATCCAGATAAAAATATCAGGTTGAGATGTTAATTGCCCTTGAATAACATATTGATTTAAAAACTGCCATTCAGGATTTTCTTCAATAAAGTTAGTAGGAGTATTACCCCAATTACAAGGAATAATTTTTATATCCCATTCATCTTTTTTTAATTGAATTATTGATTTTACAGTATCACGAGCTCTAGCTCCATAACCTGATAAAGTATCTATTGGCGCATAGATAACACAACTATTTTTACTCATATTAGTATATTAATTTATGATTTAAAACTCTTTTTTGAATATCATTTGTATTAATTAATTCAAATTTTTCTCTTGGTTCCCAAGTATTAAATAATTCATCTAAATATTTAATAACTCGTTGACCCATTTTTTCTCCTGTAAACCCAGCTTCATCACTTAAAGCCCATTCACGACCTGCTAAACCTCTTTTAACACGTTCTTCTTTAGACATGTTATAAGCTTCTTTAATTCTATCAGCAGCATCTTCTGCTTTACATCTATCATCCCAAATGTAAGGTGTGACTGGAGAACCTTGAATTGAACGATTACTTGGGTAAACAGGTAATGCCCATTCCCCATGCTTTTTAATTGTACCGTTATGGTTTGAAGGAAATTCAGAATCAAAATCAATCCAATTTCCATCATCAAAAGCAAATCTCATTTGATCTTGCATTCCACCTGTTACATTAGCTATAATTAATTTTCCAGTTAATAATGCTTCTGTTAATGATAATCCCCAACCTTCATTTGATGTTAATAAAATTTGAGCATCAGTCATATTATATAACCAATTCATTTGTTGAGGAGGCAATGCTCTATCTGAAAATATAATGTTGTATTTAGGGTTATTATCAAATAAATATTCACATACTGCTCCTAAATCTGTTCCATTATCGTCTACAACTTGTGTGTGTAATAAAAAAGCACATTTTTTAGCTTTTTCTTCAGATAATGTATCAATAAAGTATTTATATGCTAATAATGTATCAGGTATTTGTTTTCTTCTAATATTTCTAGAATTAAAAAATAATACAAAATCATATTCTTTATCTTTAAAAATTTGTTTTTTAAAATCTTTAAATCCAGGTTCATTTTCATTTATAGGTTTAAAAATATCATGATTTAAACCATGAGGAACATATTTTATTAATTTATCTTCAGCTTTATAACCTAAAACTAATTTGTTAATATTTACTGTTTGTTTGGAAATTCCTAATAAAGCATCACATGCTTCATAAAATGGTCTATTATACATTGGAGCTGGGTAATCATCCCAAATGTTTAAATACACAATTGGTATTTTTCTTCTAATTTCATTTTCAATTTGAAATAACCACATAAAATATCTTGGATCAGTGATCAAAAATATAGCATCTGGTTTTTCAACTTTAATTAAATGTCTAATTAGATTAGCATCTCCGTAACCATCTACAGGATAAAGATAAACAGAAGTATCTTTTAACCCTGTATTAGCATTTGTATCAGGAGATAAATCTAATTTTTTACCTTTATCAGGATGATTAATGGCTCCTGCTACTTGTATCCAATTAAAATGTTGAACTGTATTAAGAACCATTTCACGAGCAACAGTAGCTACTCCTGAATGCACTCTTAAATCATCACAAATTAATAAGATTTTTTTCCTCTCATTAGGAGGTAAATAAGCAAAACTTGAATTCATATAACTTAATTTTGATTTAATTTTTGTTTTAATTCATCTAATAACATTAAATAAGTTTCATCTACAAGACTAACATTTGTATAAATCCTAACATCCTTCACTTCAGTTTGGTTAACTGTAGATTGTATAAGAATTTGATTATCAGAATCAAGAATTTGAATTCTAATTTTTAAATTTAGTTTTTCTAAATTTTCCATAACTTATTGTTCTTTTATTTTTGGATTAATATGATTTGTAAGTTGTTTTCTAAAACTTTCGTCTTTAAGATATAAATCTATTGCTCGATTTACAAGCTTATTTAAACTAAATTTTCTTTTTACACATTCTACTTTAAAAACTCCAAATAGATCTTTGTCTACTTTTACTGAGGTGAGTTGGGTATCATTACTTTCATTTGACATAACATATATTTGTATATAAATATATAAGGATATCAAGAGACTGCCTTATTGCATAAATCTTTTTTATTTTTAAATGGACAATACCTACAAGTACTTTTATCAGGTTTAGCTTGATAATCAGTAGTTTTAAATGTTCCATCCATATTAAAAATATCTTCAATAAAAGTATTTAAAGCTGTATTGGCTTTATTTAATTTTGTTTTACCATTAGCAGGTATAAACTCTTGAATACGTTTTTGAGGAAATTCACTTTCCTCCCATATTTTTCTTTTTAATATAAAGAATTTAACATTTATATTTTCTATAGGAACATTAAATTGTTTACTAAAATAGGTTTTGTAAAGTAAAATTTGAAATTGTTTTATCTCATCTTTTTTATCTTTATCACCCCATCCTCTAGCACTTGTTTTAATATCATAAATTATAAATTCATTTGTTGGTTCATGATATAAAACTAAATCTATAAACCCATTATATAAAATGTTAGAATATTTTGGATTTGGAGCCATTACAATAGGTATTTCAATTCCTACTAAATGCCAATCTCTTTTACTAAAATACTCATTTCGTTTCTTTTTAATAAAATCTAAAATAGCTAATCCATCATCAAAAAATTCTCTCATTTCTTCAGAATCACTAAAATGAGTATTATTATTATTTTTATACTCTTTAGAATAATTTTCTCTAAAACGTTCTTCAAAATAATCATCCAAATCAATTCTGTCAGCTTCAGCACCTGATGTTTCATACATTGTGTGAAGATAATGTTGAACTGATTCGTGAATTGAAGTACCAAATGTCATATTAATAGATGGAGCATAAATTTTATGACCATCTCTGTATTGTAATGCCCATTTTTTAGGGCAAGACAAATACATTGATAATTGTGAATATGAAATTGATTTTTGATAAGCATAATTGATTTCTTGGGGTTTGAAATCTCTAATCTGCTTAATTATAGAAGGAATTTTAGCCATTATTTTTAATTAATTGAATTGCTTTTTCTAAATAAAGAGTTAAATCCATTGCTTCTTCTTTAGCATGTTGTAAATAATCTAGCAATTCCAAATCAGTTCTATCTAAAGTTACTCCATACTTTTTTTCTCCTATTTGAGCTCGTTTAACATAATTTTCAATTACTGTTTGAACTATTGAATCAGGAGTGTAATCTGTATATTGTACTTTACTCATTTTAATAATTTTTTAATTTCCTTCTCATCTACTCCTTTAGTAACTAAAATATTTTCTAACCATTTTTCATCAGTTAAATTAATATATTCATTTGCCTCAGAGACTGAGCATTTAAAATATTCTGCTACATGTTGAGCTGCTTCAGGTGAAGCTTTTTTAGTATTTGACTTAATATAAGTTGAATAAGTGTTTTTAGATTGAGGAATCATAAAACAATATGTCTCATACAACTTTTTATTTGATTGAATATTTAAACCTTGAATATAATTTACTAAAGTAATATACTTAGGATTCATAGATAAAAATTTATGAATCATAAAATTATTAAATTGTTTTTGTTGTTCAGGAGTAAATGATTCCCAACTAGGTTTAGTATCAATAATTGCTTTTATAAAGTCAAATATTGTAAATGATTTAGGCTTTGTCTTGGTTGTACTGCTCATATTCTTCACGAAGTTCTTTAGGAACTAATTCTGTTAATATTTTACCTGTTTTAACATCAATAAACACAGGAATTGGAATAATAGCATCCTCAGATGTACCTGTTAAAAATTTACTGATTTTTCTTAATACTACTACTTCTTGGAAAACTTGATTTCCATCCTCAGAAATAATAGGTGTAGATTGTTTAATATCTACATTCATTTTTAGTTGTTCTTGTTGCATATATATTTATTTAATTGTTTCTAAAATTTTGGCTATGCAAGCCATAAAATTGATTTCTTTGTCTAAGCGAAATGTTGCATGGTACATATACTCTTCAAGACAAATAATTACTAAACCTTCATTACCTTTAGCATACTCATTTAATTTATCATATAAAAACTTATATAAGTCCTCATAATCGCTTAAATCAGCATTTGCTATAATTTGTCTAATGTTATTAAACGTTTTTACAGACGGTTTTTTAAGTTCATCTAACACTTTATCCTTATAATCATCAGTTGAATTAATTGATTTATCAACCACTAAAGCATTATTAATAGTATATTTTTGACAACTATTAATTATTTTTCTAAAGTCAGGATAAAATCTATTTACAATAGTAACTAAATCAGGTATTTCATATTCAATACTTTCTTTATCTAAAATAGTACTAATATGTTGAGCTACTACTTTTTTAGTTGGAGGTTGTAAATCAAATTCCTGACACCTACTTCTTAATGGTTCAATAAGTCGTTCTGGATAATTACCTGTTAAAATAAAACGAGTTGTTAAACTATATGTTTCCATCATATTTAACAAGATAACTTGTGATGCTTGAAGTATATGAGTTGCTTCATCTAGAATCACTATTTTAAGTGGCTTAAATGAACCTGCAGCTGCAAATGCTCCTACTTTTTCTCTCATAACATCCATTGATCTTTCATCAGTAGCATTAACATAAAGATAATCACAGTTAATATTATTAACTAATATTTTTGCTATAGTTGTTTTACCAGCGCCTGGTTTACCAGCAAATAACAAATGAGGAATATCTTGTTTATCTATAAACTCTTGAAATTTGGTTTTAATTTCATCTTTACAAATATAACCTTCTAATGTATCAGGTCTATATTTTTCATTTAATATTGTATGTAACCTTTTTGTCATAACCTTTTATTTTTTAATTAATAATCTCCATATATATTAAACCGTTTAGGTGGAGGTGGAGCTACTTCTTCAGTAGTTATAATATATAATTCTCCTTTTAGAGGTGCAAGCCTAAATTCATAAGGTCTTTGAACTTTTTGAAAATAGGCTTCTAAGGTTTCAGTTAATGATGAATGAACAATTTGTTTATCATCATCAACTAAAACCCATTTATCACCTGGAGGTACACGTCTTGCTATTAAGACATTTTTTTCCTTAATTTCCATAATTAGAATGGTAAACCGTCTGTATTATCTTTTTTATCTTTATTAATTTCAACAACTGCTGCTTCTGTTAATAATACTGTTCCTGCTACTGAAGCTGCGTTTTCTAATGCATTTCTGGTTACTTTAGCAGGATCAATAATACCTGCTTCTTTCATATCATCAAATGTTTCAGTTTTAATATTATAACCTTTCCAGTTATTATCACCCATTTGATTAATTAATCCATAGCATTCACTATCTGTATAACCTGCATTTGTTAAAATTTTCATAAATGGAGAGGCACATGCTTTATAAACAATTGATTTACCAATATGAATATCTGAATCTAGTTCTGTACGAGTTTTATTAATAGCTTCTCTAGCATATAAAAGTGCTGATCCACCACCTGGTACAATTCCTTCTTCAATAGCAGCTTTAGTTGCATGTAATGCATCATCAACTCTATCTTTAGTTTCTTTCATTTCTAATTCTGAGTTGCCACCTACATGAATTATTGCTACACCACCTATAAATTTTGCTAAACGTTCTTGTAATTTTTCTTTTTCAAATGGTGTGATTGAGTTTTCAATTTGAACTTGTAATTCATCAACACGAGCTTCAATTTTTTCAGAATCACCTCTACCATCAACAATTGTTGTTTGATCTTTTGTTACTGTAACTAAACGAGCTTTTCCAAACCAATCCCAAGAAAATTTATCTAATTTCATTCCTTTTTCAGGTGAAAATACTTGACCACCAGTCATAATAGCCATGTCTTCAAGTAATAATTTTCTACGATCACCAAAATCAGGAGCTTTAACAGCACACACTTTAATAGTACCTCTCATTTTATTTACAATAAGAGTAGATAAAGATTCACCATCTATATCTTCTGCTACAATTAATAATGATTTACCGGTACCTAATACTCCTTCTAGAATTGGTAGTAAATCTTTCACTTGAGTAAACTTTTTATCAGCAATTAAAATGAATGGTTCTTCTAAAGTACAAGTCATATCACTATTATTTGTTACAAAATAGTGTGATTTATATCCTCTATCAAATTGCATACCTTCTACTGTTTCAAGATATGTTTCACCTGTTTTAGATTCTTCAATTGTAACAACTCCTTCACGACCTACTTTTTCCATTGCTATCGCTATTAATTTGCCTACTTCAGAATCATTATTAGCTGAAATAGTTGCTATTTGCTCTAATTGAGTTTCAGATGAGATATCTTGAGCAATTTCTTTACGTAAAGAATTTACTACTTCTTTTACAGCTAAGTCAATTCCACGTTTGATTTCAACAGCATTTGCTCCTTTATCTAAATAAGATAAACCTTCATTAATAATACTTTGAGCTAAAAGTGTAGATGTAGTTGTACCATCACCTGCATTATTAGCTGTTTTAATGGAAGCTTGTTTAATCATTTGAACACCTAATTCTTCGATTGGATCTTCTAGATTTGAAATTTGTTTAGCTACTGTAACACCATCTTTTGTTGATCTTACTTCACCATATTCAGTATAAATAACATTTCTACCATTAGGTCCTAATGTTGCAGTTACTGCGTCTGCTACTTTGTTAATACCTTTGATTAACTTTTTACGAGCTTCAGGCCCGAATTCTATAACTTTATTCATAAATTTATTCTGTAATGATTGCTAAAACTTGTGATTCAGGACATGACCAATATTCTTGACCATCATGCTCAATTTTTGAAGCACCAATAGCTGGTAAGATTACTTTTTGTCCTTCTTTAAGGGTTGTGTTTACAAATTGACCAGTTGCTGTATAGTAACCAGGTCCAACAGATACTATAGTTCCTCGTAGCCCTTTTTCTTTTCCAAGATCAGGTACTACAATAGAACCGTAAGTTGTTTCTTCTTCTTCTTGAGGTTTAACAATAATTGAGTTAAAAACTGCTTGTAACATATAACTTTAATTTTAAAACTTATTTTGTGATTAATTATTTTTTGTACGCTAAATATTTTTTAACTGCTTCGGCATACTTTTTAAAAGAATCATCAGTAACAGTTTGTGTTTTTGGAAATTCAGATGATCCACATGTCTCTTCACGTGTAGTTGCTATATTAGCATCAATAGCTTCTGCTTGAACATCAATAAGCATACAATTGATACCATTATAAAGAGCAGTTAATTTTTCTTGATTTACTCTTTGACCACTTGCTAATTGATTTGTTAATTTAGTAAATTCTCCAATTTTGCTGTTAACATCAGATCTACTGGTTTGAGCATTTAATGTCATAGAACCAATTACGGTCATCATGATTAGAACTAGTTTTTTCATAATTTTGATTTTTGTTTATTATAAATATATTAAGAATTAATTGTTTGAACAAGCTCTATTTCAACATCTTCAACTTTATCTACAAAAAAATAATGACCATTTCTTTTCAATATTGTTTCTGCGGTTATATGTTCTTTAAATGACATTACCATTTTTTCATGAATGTCTGTTTCTTTAAGTATTCTTTTGATGATATATGAATCACCATTCCATTCTAAAGTTTGATTATTAAACATTATATATCTTTTTGTACTAAATAATATGTACTTTTAGTTGACTCAGTTTCAAATTCTAATTTCATTAACCCTTGTAAATTAATAAACATTTTAGCTTCAGTAGCATCTTTATTCACAGTTAATATTTCCTTTAATAAATCAGAACTAAATCCTAATTTAAAAGTAGACGGTGTATCTTTTTTAATAATATTACTTAAATAATAAGATACTTTATTTGAATATTCAATATCTCCTCCAAATATTAATTCAAGTTGAAATTGACCATCTAAATCAAGTGAAGGAACTAAAATAACTGTTGAACTATCATCTAAAGCGGATTTTGCTTTTATTAAAGCAGATATCATTTCTTTATCAAGTGATGTTTCTAAATTATATTCTTCAGGACCTGCATATGATCCAGGTTTAGGAATTGTTAAAGTATCTGCTAATGTATAATTAACTGTAAATTGATTATCTGATATAATTAGTTTTGTAAATACTTTATTTGATTTTACATAATTTAGTAATAAATCACTATTTGTAATATTGATTAATTTAAGTAATTGGGATGTATTTATTATTCCAATATTAGAGTCTTCAAGATTAAAATTAGTATGAACTACTTCACCAACCATTTCTCTAGTAGGTGAGGTAAACTTAACACTTAATTGTTTATCTTTAATTTCCCATTTAACTGCTTCAATAGAACCATTTAAATAGTACTTGTTTATAACTGCTTGTAATTCTAGTTTTGGTATCATATTATTAATATAACAAATTTTTAGTTGAAGGCAAAGAATTTATTAACATTTTCATTAAGAGGTGGAAAACTCCATTTTAAATCACCATATAAGTTTTTTAATTTATTTGCTAATAATGATTCAAATATTTCCTCTATATCAATATAGGTTTTAACAAATTCCTCTATTTCTTTAGGTACTTGAGCATTTGGTAAACCTACTGTTTCTAAATTGTAAGGATTCTTTTTTAAGTTAATAATGAATATTTTATCACCTTCAATTATGGATTCATACTTTTTATCTAACTTTTTAAATTTAAGTAAATCATTATAACGAACAGCTGCTTTTGTATTAGCAGGTGCTTTTAATCTAAATGAACTAAACATATCACCTGCTCTAGCTGGTATTTTGTATGCTTCTATTTGTTTAACTCCTGTTGGTTTACCTAAAGCTCTTGGGTCCATTGTTTTAAGTGATTTATAAAAATCAACTATTGACTTATCTATATCATCTTTTAATTTACCAAACAAAACATCTTTAATTAAGTTTTCACCAAACTTTTTAAATGATTTATTCATATTGGACTTCATCAATTCAAGTCCTTTCATATCCAATTCTTCAACTTGTACACCCTCTTTATTAGTAACATACATTGCATAACGACGTTTACCAGTAGTAAGTACACCAGCACAAATTACTTCTTGTTTTAACTGAAAATAATGTGTACCTGGTTTAATATTGAATAACTTTTTACTTAAACCATTTAAATAATCATTTGAATAATTTTGAATTTCTAAAGCTAATTCAAGTATTTTATCATTTTTTTCTTCAGGTTTAAGATTAGGATATCTATGTTTAATTAAATCACCTAAAACAATATACATAGAATCTGTGTCACTAATACAAATATGTTGTTTATCAATGTTTAATTCTTTATTAATAGTATTGTTAACATGAATAATAGATTCTTGAGTTAATCTTTGTCCACTGTTTGTAATAGCAGCACTACAAATTAAATGACCATCAGTATATCTCCAACCTGATTTAGCATAAGTACCATACATAGCGTTCTGTAAGATCTTAAACGCATGTTGGAATAGATCATATAATTTATAATTAGCCCAATCTTCTTCTTTACCTGCTTTCTTTTTTAATCCTCTATAATGTTCTCGTTTTTCAAACCAACCTTGTAAAATTTTAGAACATATACTCTGTTCATCAGTTTTAAAAATAGCACCTGAGGCTGAAATTGTATGTTCATTCTTTTCAATATATTCAATTAAATCTTTTAATTTAATTTTAGCTGATTTAAGGGTATAATTTGTTTTGTTTACTTTTTCAATGACTACTTCTTCATTAGGATCTCGTTCTTTTAATTTTTCTAATGAATGATTTTGTTCATAAGTAGCCATATAAGGTACTTTAATTCTACCTATTAATGTTTCAATTCCTAAATTTAATGATTTAATGATTGAAGGATATAGTGAGGTAAAATCTAAATCAATTACATCAAAATATAAACCAGGTATAGGTTCTAATAAATAACCACCAGCATAACTATCCATATTATTTTTTAATATTGGGTTATGAGTAGTGGGTTTATTTGGTGAAATAATACCTTCACGTCTTAAGTATTTTAAAATAGCACCCTCATTCATAACTGTATTCCAATAAATACTTTCATATGGAATATTACAAATATGGGAAATCATAATTGTTAAATCAATGAATTTTAACTTACCTTCTAATGCCTCAATAATCTCAACATCTCGTAAGTTATAATCTATAAAACGATTTATGTCGCTTTTAAACAAAGTATTTAAATTACCCTCATAATCTATTTTACCTAAACTAACATATTTTTCTCCAATATCACCTAATTTATAAGATGGTTCTTCTTTCATAATATATTTTTTATGAAGAAGCATATAGTCTAGATGATTAATACCTCCAATAGTAATTTGAGTTTCACCTCCAAATTCTCTATAATTAATCTTTTTAATTGGAGACATCCTTAGTACTTCATCTTCACCTAATACTTGTTTTATTCTAAAGTATAAGTAAGGCATATCAAAGTATTCTGAATTGTAACCACAAATTATAGTTGGGTCCAATTCTTCTAATTTATCAAGGAAACGTTTGATTAATTCTTTTTCAGAACCACAAGGTATAATATGTTTATTATTTTGATTTGTTTCTTTAATTTCTTTACTCTTATCAAGAATTAAACATATTTTTTGTTTAGTAGTAACATCTATTAAAGCAACAGAAGTAATAGACATAGGTGCTGATTTGATATATTCAGGAGTTAAAGCACCACCCATTTCAATCTCAATATCTAAATAAACAATATTATGCCATTCAGGAACAACATCATCTTGTTTATAATATAATTCTCGTAATACTAATAATTCTTTATTAATGTCTTTTTCTAATAAATTAGTATCCTCTTTGTTAAATTTTTTAGTTGGTATAGCCCATCCACCAGTTAGTACTGGTTGAGCTCCTTCTTTCCATTCATCAATACGTTTCCAAAATGTAGGTTGGTACTGAAATTCAGACCACCCAATTTTATCATCACGTAAATAATAAGTATACGATTTATGATCGTAGTAAATTGCTTGATACATAACCTTTATTAAATATATTAAAAGAATTTCTTAAGATCAGGCTTAAAGTAATTAATGTTTTTCATTACTTTTTTATCTCTTGTTCTATAAACAATCCAATAATCACCTACTTTTTCATAGTGACATGGTTCACCTTGTTCTTGAGAGCGTTTAATAACTGTTAATCTTGCTTCTTCTTCTGAAGTACATGCTTTAGACATATTTGATGCTTGAACTTCTTGATAAGCAGGCATTAATTTGTCTTTTAAACCGTGTAACATGGCTCCGTTGCCTATAGAAACATAAGCAATATCACATAAAGCATCTAATACTTCTACAATGTTTCCTGTTTCACAGGCATGTTTATATTCTTCTAGTTCTTCTAAAATGAAATTGTAAACGAACATCCACTCTTTTTCTTCAGGAATAACAGGAGTGTAATTGTTTGGTTTACCCATTGTTTTATTGAATGTCTCAACTTCAGAGACAAAGGGTACATAATTATTTTCCATAACTTAAATTTATATAATAAAAATAATAAAAAAGGCTTGGTTGTCCAAGCCTTAATTTAAGATTTTAACCAACCATAATACTTATTTGTCAAAGATTTTCTATGATCTAAACCTAACGTTCCACCATTAATACGTTTAGTTAAAGATGTAATTGAAGTATCACTAACACCAGTATCACAAATTAACCATAATTTATTATTATCAAAGAAAAACATTGCTGATTCAAAAGCGTATTGAGTAGCTACTAAATCAGGATTAGTCATTATTTCTGGTTTTTTTAAGTAACTTGAAAAAGATTGATAATTACTTTTACCTGTTAATTGTAAAGCACCACGACCTCTATATTTCCAACCATCACCTGAAGCTTCATCACCATTACCCATTCTATTTCCATAAACACGATTAGCAATTTTTTCAGGTTGTTTAGCATAAGATTCAGCTAATGTTCCACCTGGAAAATATTTTGAGAATACTCTCATTAAACCATCTTTAGAATAGTTTAAATTTTCAGAGAATAATTTATATTCACCGGTTTCATGTGCTGTTTGAGCAAAGAAGTGTGCTGCTCTCTCAGGTGTCATTTTATAATAAGCCATAGCGGCTTTTAAAGTTCCAGGGCCAAATGCTCCATCAGCAGT
>Ga0315903_10004118_pt1 | contig 19601 bp, 21 predicted proteins | sample LakEriMetagenome_7_FD_203524 | JGI IMG/M metagenome (GOLD analysis project Ga0315903, IMG submission 203524) | Freshwater fungal communities from buoy surface, Lake Erie, Ohio, United States - Buoy 2 MA119 | ecosystem: Environmental > Aquatic > Freshwater > Lake | place: USA: Lake Erie, Ohio... | reverse complement strand
CAAGTTGGCGCTCGGCATACAGCCGGCATTCTTCATCGGTCATTGTAGGCATCCGGAACTCCGTCGATGTGGCGCCTCAGCGCCTGGTGGTGTTGATGGAAGGCGCAGCTGCGCCGGGCCCGGTCTGGTCGAGTTCGCGCAGGGCCGCAATCCAGTCGGCCTCAAGGCCTCGGGCGCGGGCAATGCGGCGGGCTCTGCCGAGCGCCTTTTTGACAAGCTGATCGACGGCCTGCCGCGAACAGCCCATGGCGGCCGCAATTTCGGGCAGGCTCATCGCGAATTCATCGCGACCTAAAACCGAGGCCTGCTCGCGGCGGGCGGTGGTGGTGGTCATCGACCGGCCACCTTCGCGGGCAAGGGAAGGACGGCATCAACGGCAGCATCCAACTCATCGAGCAAGGTCTGATTGACCCGGTCACGGCGCACCCGGGCGGTGACTGCGGCGAGCAGATCCAATCCGGCCAGGTCGGTGGCCATGCAGTGGGTCGTTTGTGCGGCCTGGTGCAGTGTGCGCAACAGGTCGGCCAGCTCCGGGCTGGGGAGCTGCATCGGCTGCTGGCGCGCCGGTAGCAGGCGGCTGGGGCTCACCGGGTGCCCCAGGGCCCCAATGTGGGCCTCGAGGGCAGTCATATCGGCCAGCAGGTCGGTCACCGGCTCAAGGGCTGAGGCGACAATGCCACGGGTGTCGACCGTGACTCGGCCGTGCGGGCCCGAATCAATGTGCAGCATGCCGCCCTCGAAACGGAAGGAAGGCTGGGCCGGTTCGCCGCTGATGCACATGATCGGCTCAGGCCAAAAGATCGCAATGGGCCGCGCGCTTGATCGTTTCGCGGGCGGCTTTCTCGGCCCTATTCCTGCCGCGCTGGCTTTCGTTCGAAAGGCCGCGCTGCGAGGCCGAAAGGCCCAAGGTTGCGGTCAGAGCTCTTACCGAGGCGCCGAGCTGGGAGAGCGTCGTGGCCAGCGGGTTTGCGACTGGTGTGCCCTTCGGGTTCAGCGTAGTCAGGCCGGTGGCTTTCAGCTCATCCATGCAGAGGTTGAATCGGGCCATGGTCTGAGCCAGCGCGCAGGCAAGAGCGATGTCATGTTCCGTCCAGGAATCCAGCTCACGGGAACGGATGATTGCCGCGTACCGGGTGGCCTCATCGTCATCGAGGGTGACCGACGGTTCAGGCAGGGATGCGGCAACAGCGGCATAGGTTCTGACCGAGTTGGCGACGGTGCTCTTTTTGCTGCGCAACTGCGTGGCCATCGAGTTTCTGCTCCTGGGCGCGCTGGCGCGGGCCGGTTCCTGATCTGTCCCCAATTTTCACCTGTGAGCGAAATTCTGGCAAGCCAGCCCGTGACGTTGGAACGGAAAGATGAGCGAGGGCCGCTTACACTCGACCGCGGCTGTGCTGATCCTCCCCCCGCCGGCCGTGGGCAAGGGCCGCCCCCCATCTCGAAAAATGCCCGCTAGGTGGTCTAATCAAGCCTACAGCGCGTCGGCAGCGACAGCAGGTAGGGTCGGGTCACCCAAGCCGCCGCCGCGCTGTAGGGCGCAGGGCTCAGCGCCAGGAATCGGGCAGGCCGTCCTCGCCTATCGCAGGTCGCTCGACGCCACCTCTGCCCTTTGCCGAGTGCCGGCGGTTGTCACAGGCCGGACACAATGTTCTGCAGTTGGCTGCCGCAAGGGCGAGGTCTGGCCGAGCCTTGACGCTTTGGATGTGATCGACCCGGCTCTGGCCCTTGCCCCGGACCGAGGCGCCGCACATGGTGCAGGCATACCCGTCCCGGGCTACCACCTTTCGGCGCAGAGCACGCCACTCGGGGCTTGAGTAGAACTTATCGGGCGATCCTTGCATGGCCATCGTCAGGCCCTCACCGAGCCCGCCTCGGACAGGGTCTGCTCGATGCTCTCCATCGAGTCGGCCAGCTTCCAGCCCGATGCGATCAGGTCGCCCAGCGTGTGGGTCAGCACGGCGACTGCTGCCGCCTCATGGGACATCCCACGCACCTGCGCCAGCTGCTCGATCATCCGGCAGGTATCCAGCAACTCGCTGGGCAGTTCATATCGATTGTTCATAGCATTTCCTCAAGGGTTGCATCAGGGGCTGGGTACTTCGGCACGAACTGCGGGTAGTGGATACGGAAAACGCCACGCACAGCGCGCCACTCGATGCGAAGCCATCTCTCGATCTGCTTCTGGCTCATCGATGCGAAGGCAGGTAGCTGCAGGGCCAAGATCCGCTCCGCCAAGGCGGGGCGATCCCGCGCTGCAGACAGATCGGCCAGGTAGCCGTAGTGCTCCCGCATCTGTGCGCTCCGATCCTGTGTCACTGAAACCCTCTTCTGGAACACCCCCTCAACGAGGTGGCGGCGGTAAGCAGCGCGGAACATCGCAGGCGATTGATCGCGCCACTCCTTCACGCCCGAGTACTTCCGGCCATCAGCCCTCAGCTGATCGTCCGTGTACTTGCAGACACCCTTTTGTGCTTCGCCAGCCGCCACCCGAAGCACAGCTCGGTAGAACCAATAATTCCTTTGACCAGGGCGAAGGTGTTTCAGCTCACGTTGCGCAGTTGCCCGCAGCAGTTGAAGCACCTCCACTTTGGTCAACCGAGCAAAGGCTTCTTCGGTGTCAGCGCCAGCCTTATGCAGCTCAGACAAGTGGCGTTCGGAACCATTCAATCGCATAACCGCTCCCAGAAAATAGAAAAATCCCAAGAATCACCATGAAAAGTGGTCCCTTGGGGGAGCGCCTTTATTGGGTACCCAATAAAGGCGCTCCCCCAAGGGACTGCGTCATTGGTACAAAAAGGGATCGGAAAAAAGCACCTCTAGTCCCTCTTTGTGACACCCAAAGCGTCATTCCAGTAGACAAGCGGCGGCTCCTTCAACTTCTCGACCGCTTCAAGCTCTTCGACCACCTCCTGAGCATCGACCCTGAGCTTGCGACCGATATCCACAACCCGCTCGAGATTCACCAGCTCACGCAGCACCAGACTGGCGGGTGGGACGATCGTCCAATCCTTCAGATCGTCGATCAGCACACCCACCGATGACTGCTGCTCCGATGCCAGTGGGAACTGTGAGCAGACCGCCAGCATCCGAGGCAGCTGATCCTTTTGCTCCAGAGAGGCCAGCCACCCGGCCACCAGCGCGACCGGCGCAATGACGCCAGCCATCAGCAGCTCATCCAACTGCGCGGTGGCGCCGGCGTGGCGCCAGGCCTGCTCACCCCCCATCCAATCAGGGGCTGGCCTGAAGTGCCCATCCCGAAAACCGTAGCGTGCTTTCACCCTGGCGCGCAGGGCACCGCTCAGATCCGGCCTTGTGCCACTGTCCATCGCAGCCCTGGAAAGGCCCTGACCTGTCATCGGATTGGCGCGCCCGATCACAAGCGCCCAGCGCACAGCCTTTGGTGCTTCGGGCCCGATGAAAAGCGCCGTGCTGCATTCAGAAAACCGAAGGAAGGTCACGCCCTCGCTTTCACCGTACTCGGTGAAGATGCGCCCGATCTCAGTGGGGAAGTCTGAGAGCACGATGCCAGGGCCGGTTTCCCGCAGCAGCTTGGCGAGATGCACAACATCGCGCGCATGGCGCATGCCTTTGCCCACATCGTTGCGCGCGCCTTTGTGCAGCCAACCCGCCAGGGTGTCTTCGCCCACCTGCAGCACCTTGGACGGAAGCATGGTCTGCGAGGCGCGCAGCGCCAGCATCGGGCGCACCGAGCCGGGTGCCGTCGGCAGGTCCAGCTCCACCGTGCCGACCACCGGATCGACCGTGGAGCTGGATCCGATCTGCACCGTGCCCATACGGGCTGCTGCGATCGTCATCGTGGGCGCTGGGCTGGTGGCCAGGACTGCCGAGGTGCCTGCCAGCCGGCGCAACGGCTCCTGCACGGTCACATACACCCGCCCAGCTTCGATACGGATATGCGCGCGCTTTTCGAGCCAAGCCTCGACGGCTGTGTACACAGCGGGTGGCAGCAGCTCGGCCGGCTCAACGAGCTGCTGAGCCTGCACCTGGTACTGCTCGACCATCTGCAGCGCCGCATCTGCATCCAGCTTTGGGGTGATCTGCCCAAGGCCACCAGCCCACTGGCCCACCTCAGCGGCGAGCCGTTCTACCGCAACACCATCATCCGGCCGGTAGCCCTCAGCGGTCATGGCCAGATCCAGGATCTCGCTGAGCGCAGGCACCCTGCGCCATGTGACCTCAGACCACTGCCACAGATCAGAGCTCACACCCTTCACCGGGTCGAACACCAGCGAGCTGCTCACGATGTCCTTGAGCACAGGACCAAGCAGCGGGTGATCCTCACCTTGCAAGCTGGAATTCACATAGATGATGAAATCAGCCGTTGCGCGCGCGGCCAGCCGTTTCACATAGCCACAATCACGGATGTGCGGGCAGCGCTCAGGCGACTGGCCAGGCTGCACCCTGATGCAGGTGAGCGGCGCGGTGGTGCGCTGGCCGACCCCGAGCAGCTTGCGCACCAGGGCCTGCTTCTGACACAGCACATCACTCAGACCGGCCTTCTCACCGGTCAGTGCATCAACATACGCAAAGACATCCTGCCCACGCTTGGCGCGTTGCGCGCGCTCATCGGTCGAGCGCCCGGGCATGATCATCACAGTGGCATCAGGGCGGGCCTGCAGCGCCATGCCTCGCATTGACACTGCGTCCGCATAGGATGGCACCCCGATCGCCAGGCATCGCCCAGGCTGACGCAGCCACCGGTCCACCACCGAGCGCTGCAGATCCAGACCCGTCACAACCGTAATCCCGCGCCTGGCCACTGCGCGCTCAGCCTCGACCGCAAACTGCTGGACAGGCACCACAGGGGTGACTGCGAAGCGTTTGGCGCGTGGGGCATCGATGACCGGCAGCTGCGCCTCGCGCTGTGACTGCGGGTCATCGAAGCGCACAGGCTCCGGCTCAGAGGCTCCCACGGGCGCAGGCGCCAGCTGTTGCACCTGCTGCACCCGATCCCTTGCAGACTCACTCTCAGCGATCAGCGCATCGAAATCCGCAGCTGATCCGGCCAGCGCATATTGCGCGAAGGATCCGTGCGCATAGTCCACCACCACCAGGTGCGCGCCGCGCCGCGTGATCTTGCCTCGACCCGGCTGCGGTGTGCCATCCCCCACAGGGTAGTCTGGCTCAAGGGGGCTCGATGTCGATCGGCCGCTGTACAGCGACTCATTGGCCACGATCGTGGCCACAGACACCCAGCCCATCCGATCGATATGGATCATCCAGTCTGGCGGCAGCATCGACCTTGTGGTGCCGTCCAGCAGGGCATTGCGCCGACGGCGCGCTGCTGCGAGATCAGCAGTACGGTCGGCCTCGACCGCCCGATCATCCATCGCGCGATGCCAGTCCTCCCGGCGCTCCGTGGATAGCTCATGCAGTGCCAGGCGCTGCTCCTGCAGCCGTTGCATGCCTGCCAGCCTGTCGCGACCAGCCAGTGCGATCAGCAGGGCCGCATCCAGCACACCACCTGCGGTGTGGGTCATGGGCCCAGCCGCGCGCACCAATCCGGTCAGCCTGGGCGCACCCAGAAAATCGGGCTGTGCAGGCCGGTACAGGGCCATATCGATGCAGGTGCGCAGGCTGACACGCCCTGTTTTGTCCATGAAGGGCCAGCACAGCCCGACTGCCAGCATCCGGTCAAACAGCAGCTGCATCAGATCGCGCGGGCCCTTGCCATGGGCCAGATGCGCGGGAAACATCACACGACACCCACCCGTGCCTGAGATCACACGGCCCTGCTCATCGCGCAGATCGCTGCTCGAGCTGTACGGCACCTCAATGTGCCCCACACCGGCCAACAGCGGCTCAACCTGCACCAGGGCATCCCAGACCTGCCTGGGCGACCATGGGTGGCCTGCCTGCACGGCGCCGGTGTTTGGATCTACCGGAGGGTCGTAGTCCACGCTGATCAGGTGCACACCGACCTGATACCGCAGGCTATCGTTGGTGCGCGAGATCAGTGGCAGGGGATCCAGGCCCTCGAGCAGCCTGCGCGCTGCGCGCTCATCGCTCAGCGCATATTCAGGCAGGCAGAACCAGGGCCCCGCACCCTTGGGCGTGGCGTAGGTAACGCAGTAGGCATTGGCGGCCTGCTCCTGCAGCCACGCATACACAGCCCCCAGGTCGGCAAACTCGACCAGCTGCGCGCGCGTGACTGCAGGGAATGCCGGGCCCGCCTTGGTCAGCGTCTGCCCGTCCCAGCTGATGATCTTGCCGATCGGATCCAGCCCGACCGGGGTGAACATCGTGATCCGCATGGTCACACCACGATGTTGAGGTGGCCCCGTGTCCTTGTCAGGCCTGTGTAGAGCAGCCTGCACCAGCTCGGCACGATGCGCCCATCAGGCAACGGGGTGTCGTCCTCCATGCCCGCAGCGAGCAAGTCATTGAGCATGATGGTCACCGACGGCCAGCCACCGCCCTGGCTCTTGTGCGCGGTGATCGCATAGGCGAACGTCAGGCTGGGCAGATCAGCGCCCCAGAATTCACCTGCGCAGTACTCGAAGCCCAAGCCCTTCATGTAGGCGCCGGCAGCCTCACCTTCATTGTTCAAGCGCTCATCTCGGAACCGGAAGCATGAGGTAAAGATGTCGATGCCATCATCACCCTCGTCGCGCTCAAGCACGGCCATAAGAGTGCCCGTCTCATCGGTGACCACACCCTGGGTGCGCAGGCGCTCATCCTTTGCAAACTCGGCCTGATCGTCCGGTGTATCAACTGCAAGCCACTCACCGACGCCAAGGGAATCCGCAGGCATACCCAGCAGCTGGCGTGTCTTGCCGTTCGCAGCAAAGCGGGTGCGGTTGCGCCAGACGATCGTCACCCCGTTTGCCAGGTCTTCTTTGGGCACCTCGGACAGCGACCCGAAAAGCCGGACGTGCTCAGGCGACTCTTTGGCTGCCGCCGAGATCGCTGCGCGCATGCCGGGTGCACTCGTGAAAAAGCACTGCGCGGCCAGCGCCGGGATCGGGCTGCCGTCCTGTGTGCGCCGGCTGCGCTGCAGGTGCACGGTGTAGTGCGGCAGGATATTGCGCAGCATCGGCGAGTCCGGCACCTTGGTGCCGTCGGCGCGGTGGTAATACAGCGTGCCAACCGGCGGCAATTGCAGGGGATCACCGAATCCGATGAACTTCGCGCCGGCCTTCAGCACCGTGAGCAGCATCCCGTAGGGCAGCATCCCAGCCTCATCACCCAGCACCAGGGTGTCTTCGCTCACGCCAACCTCGCCCCACCACATCAGCGCTGGGTCCAGGGCCCGAAAGCCCACCTTCTGCAGGCAGCGCAGCACGGCGAAGGCCTTCAGCTCGCCGTTCTCGGTGCGGCATTGCACCGTGTAGTCATGCGCGCGCTTCAATGCGCTTTGCTTTGCGCGCGCAAAGTACATGTTTGCAAAGGCAGCATCATCAAGTGGCACGCCCTCGACGCAGATGGCCTCTCCGGGCAGCTTGCGATCCCAGCGCTCGAGCGCGATGAATGCCGCCTGCGCCAGGGGCGTGAGCTGCTGCTTTCGCAGCGCCTTGTGTGCGGTTGAGACCACCGCCTGATCTTTGGCCACCCCCGCCGCCTTCAGCGCCTTGGCCAAAATCTTGGTTGCGGCATTCGTCGGTGCGATCACGATCGGCTTCAGTTTCAGATCGATCGCCAACTTCACCGCTTGGGCCAATGTGTAGGTCTTGCCACTGCCGGCCAGTCCCTGGATCACCGGCACCGCCGCCTTGCCGGGCGCAGCGCCCAAGGGCAACGGCAGCCCGTTCTCCAGGTATTGGCGGATCAGGTTGAGTGCGAACTCCTGATCGAAAAAGGGATTGCCACTGTCGGCTTCAAGCTGCAGGAATGCAGCAGCCCCAGTCTTGGCTGATGCGACAAAAGACCGGAAGGCAGGCAGGCTGGCCAGGGCCTGCGGCAGGCTGGCCAGCAGGCCACCGCTATCGCTCAGGCGCAGGTCGCTGCCACCGGAGCGGCGGATGGCCGCTGTGACCGCACTGCCCTGGCAGAGTTCGGTGATAGCCAGCGGATCGCCGGCCAGGTAAGACTGCACCAGATCGGCGATCTGGGTCTGGGTGGTTTCCACAGCGGGGAGACCTCAAAGAGTTTTGAGGTCTCCCATTGAATTCACGAAGCTGGGTTGAAACTCAGCCGGATTTACCCAGCAGCCGAAAGCGCTGGCCACCCGGGCAGAACCCGCTTTTCAGGGCAAAACTAATCCTTTCGGGTTAGCCAAAAGCGCGTTTTGAGGCGGTTCTGTCCGGGCGAGCGGCCTCTGGTGCACAGAACCGGCCAATACACGTCACCGCTGGGCGAGCAGATCCTGGAGCGCTGCCCACGCAGCTCGAAACCGCTCATCCGTGCCACCGTGGTCCGGGTGGGCTGCGCTCACCGCTTGCCTGGCAGCCTTGATGCGTGCAGCCAGATCCTGTGCACCGCTGCCTTGCGCGCGCCTCTCTGCCAGGTAGGCCTTCACCATCAGCTGTGCATCGATCTTCCGATCCAACACCTTGAGCACCACCTCATCGATCGTCCCCTGGGCGCTGATCAGCGTCACCCGCACAGGGCGGCGCTGGCCGGGGCGATACACCCGGGCCACCGTCTGCTCATACAGTTCGCTTGACCAGGTGGCGCTCAGCCAGATGAGATGGCCACCCCGGGGTGCATGCTGAAGATTCAGGCCATGGCCTGCTGAGCGGGGGTGAAGCAGCATGATCGGCTGGCCTTCATTCCAGGCCCGCAGGCAGTGCTCGGTGCGCGCCGACTCGAACTGCAGGGACTGCATCGGGTAGTGCGACATCAGCGCAGCGGCATCCGCCTTGAACGCAAACGCCACCAGCACCTGCTCACCGGCTTCCAGAATGGCGTCGATCAGATCGACAGCCGCATTCAGCTTGGCGTCGTGCACCTCGAGCAGCTTTCCATCAACCCCCAGCACCCGGCCATTGGCCACCTGCTGGCACTTCACCAACACAGCATCCTGGTGCAGCTCATCGCTATTGAGCAGGCCAGCCTCAACTTCCCGATATTGCTGCATGGCCGCAGCAGGCAGATCCACCTCAACCACCGTCCGGGCCAGTGTCGGCATGCCATCAACCACATCGGCAGTGCGCACCACATGCACCAGGTGTTTGATCTTGTCCAACACCAGCGCGCGCGCCCCAGGCTTTTCAGCCACTTGCCAGGCCTTCGGCCCGGTCTTCATCATGAAGTTCTGCCGGAATGTGCCAGCGTTCGATCCCAGGCTTTTGCCCAGATCCACCAGACCGACAACGCCGAAGATGTCGCCAATATTGTTTGGGGTGGGTGATCCGGTCAGGCCGATGCGCTGGCCAGCGCGCGCGGCCAGCTGGATGAGCGCCCTGAACCTGCGCGATTGAACATTGCGCGCCATCGAGATCTCATCGATCACGAGAACGTCGATCTGCACACCCTGCAGCAGCGCATGCAGATCGGCTGCAGTGTCGAAGGTCGCACCGATCACCCGCAGGCCACTGGCGGCCACGGCGCCCTGCACCAGGGCCTTGCGCTGCGCGGGTGTGCCCACAGCGGCTGTGTACTGAATCCTGGCGGTGTCTGCCCAGCTGGCGAGCTCTGCCTGCCACACCCCGCGCACGATGGTGTTGGTGGAGATCAGCACCACCAGACCATCACCAGGAAAGCGCCATGCAATGCCGTGCCCGGTGGCAGCGGTCTTGCCTGCACCCGGCTCGAACAGCATGAGGCGGTCCTGCCCATCGGCAATGCGCCGTGCTTCTTCTGCCTGGTATGGGCGCAGCTTGTCGGCGCTGCGCAGGCCGATGTTGAGATCGAGGATCGCACCCATCACAACGCCCGCCTTACTGGGTCATAGGTCCAGAGGTGCCCCTCAGTCACCCGATCGCGCTCGGCCTCGACCTGACGGTAGGCCCGTGTCAAACCATCCTTGCGGTACTGGAGCAGAGCAGCTTCAGCCTCGTTGTCCGGGATGTTTGCAGCAAGCAGCTCGTCATAGCGTTTGCAAAACACGCCATAGCTGATGCCCTGCAGCATCCCCTTACCCTGCAGCGCCTTGTGCTGTGCCATCTTTGTTTTGGCATTGATCGAATGCAGGTACAGCAGGCCCCTTTTGACCTTTTGCTCCAGGACAGATTCTTCTGCCTGGCGCAGGGCTTTCCGGGCCTCGTCTATAGGCTTCATGGAGACGTTGCAGTAGCGCTCGTACCGCACCCTATGGCGGAGCATCTCCCCTTGCACCGCCCAATCATCTGCACAGAGCGCACAGTGCAGCGCAAAGCAGTCCCGCCAAACAGATCCATATGAAGATTCAGGTGAGTGCTCTACCCATGTGACAAAACCGGCCCGACAAGGGCACGGTGCGCGCTGCTCTATCCGTTCGTATCTGGACATGATCATTTCCCCCAGCGGTTTCGGTATTCGGTTTCGGCATTGATGGGCCAGCCTTTGGCCCACGGCGGCAGGTCCAACATGGCGGCATGCAGCGTGTCGGCCTCGGCCTTGCCGCCAATGACCAGCAACTCGTCATGCACCGTGCCGACGGTTTGTAGGCCTGCGCGCTCAGCGTTCAGCAATGCATTGCCCATCAGATCGCGCGCGAGACTCTGGATGAGGTGCGCGGTCAGCACACCGCCGTGGAGCGCCTTGCGCACCGGGTTGCCACCCTTGTCCAGCACCTTCACGCTGATGACCTGCCGGGGCCCATAGGTGCCGTGCTCTGTGGTCAGAGCCGGCTCGTAGTAGCGCAGCGATGAGCCGCTCACCCGGGTGAGCTGGATGCACCCGTCGGGCGTCTTGGAGTAATCCATGATCCCCGGCAGTGCAACGCGCCCGCCGTGGGTGACAACCTGCCGAAAGGCAGCCTCGAGCCAGCGCCACAACAATGGCACCTGCGTGTACCGCTCTCGATAGAGCGTCACCAGTTGCTGAGCATCCGAAAACGAGATCGACCGCCCAGGGAGCGCCAGCGTGGCGATCAGCTCCTGCGGCCCGAGGCGGTAGCCCAACCCAAGCAAAAGTCCCTTGCCAACCTGGCGCCACCCCGTCGCCTTTGCGTTTTCAGGGGTGATCCCTGTCACCCCCAGCCGCGCAGCAGCAACAGCTCCCAGCACCGAATACAGGTCTTGACCACTGGCCAGCGCTGCAACGAGGTCAGCGTCAGAACCAGGAGCACCACCATTGAGCCTCAAGCAGGCATCTGCCACCACGGCCAGCAGCCTCAGCTCGATCGCACTGAAGTCCGAAGACGCAATCCCATCTGGATGCCAGATCAACCCGCGCATGGCCGAGCCCAGCAAAGCCATCTCTGCCCGGAACTCGACGACATCGCGTGGCAGCGCGCGGGTTCCCGCATGCAGGCTCTGCAGGTATTGCTCGATAACCTGCGCATCATGGCCCTGCTGAGGGCGCGCAAAATTTTGGGGTTGGATGCCACGCCCAGAGAAGCGCCCAGTGACCTCGGCGCCGCAATACAGAAACTGCCCATGGGCGCGCAGCACGTCGGGCCCATCTGGCAAGCCTTGCGCCAGCATGGCCTGCGCCTTGCGCCCGGCCTTGGCCACCACCACCTCGCGCAGCTGCAGGAAGTCGCGCACCTCGCGCTTCACTTGGGGGTCGGCCATGATGTCCGCCGCCTCGGTCAGACTCGCGATCTCGCGGCTGATGCGCGGCTGCAGCCAGGCCTTGACCACTGTAGGGCTGGCCGGATTGATCCCTGGCGCCACCGCCTCGCAGAGTTGGCGAGCGTTTTCGACCAACAACGCCTGGCGCTGATCCACCGCTTTGACCATTGCAGCTTGCAGTGGCAGGCCCCGTGCGTTCATGTGCTTGGTCGCACGGGCCAGCTCCATCTCGGGCACTGACATGACAGGCAATATGCGATCGATGCGAAGCATCGGCAGCACGTCATGCAGGTTGTAGTCCTTGAACGCGGCCCACTTTTCCGGGTGGTCGGCCGGCTCATTGAACTTGCCATCCTTGCGCGGTACGCAGAAGAACCGGATCAGGTCTTTGCCGGCTCTGGCTTGCTTGGCTTCGTCCTGTGGGATGCCCAGGAACTTGCACAGACGATCCAGCCCACCCGGGCAGCCTGCAGACCGAGCACACGCAGACATATCCACCCAGCGCGCTGGCTCGATGTTTTCGAGGCCGATCTTCGGGCCCACGGTGCGCAGTACGGTCTCGTCAAACTCACCCATGGTCTTCACTTGCCGCCAGGGTGTGCGCCAGGCGCGAAGCATTGCCGCAGGCACAAGCTCGCCGGCCTGTACATCCCAGACCTGCGCTGTCCTGCGGTCCGCCGACCAGCCGATGGTTAGCACCTCGGTGCTGGGATGCAGGGCATAGGCTAGCGCGCCCACCTCATCGAGCTTCGCGTGGCTGCGCGTCTCGATATCGAGAAACAACATTGAAACCCCCAAGAAAAAAGGGCCGCCACCTGTGACAGTGGCGACCCTTGGCTGACAGGTCGTCAGCGGTTCGGTCAGAACAGTGCTTCGACCGTCCCACCGCCAGCTGCAGCAACAGAACCGCCAGCTGCAGATGCGGGTGAGTCCGAGACCATCGACATGAAGTCGGTGTCATCACTGCGGCCGCCGCCCTGGATCGGCTTGCCACCACCCAGAAGGTGAAGGCGGCTGATCCATGCAGAGGTGCCGCGCTTACCGCCGCCAGCCTGACCGCCGTAAGCGATCGGGATCAGGTCGAAAAGCACGATTGCCCAGGTGCCACCGATTGCCTCAGTGACCGGCACCTCGATGACGTGATCGCCCTCCTTGCGGGTCACGATCGGCGGGCGCTTGGATTTCGCGCTCCAGTAGGCCCATTCCTGCAGACGGCCACCGGCTTTCACATACAGGCCGTTCCCGTCCTGGGCGGCACCATCTTTGATGGCGTGGGGATAGGCGCCCTTGACGCCATCGGCCAGCATCATGGCGTCGGCCGCCTTCTTGAGCTGGGACAGGAAGCCTGTGGCCGTCTTCGGCACAGCCAGACCGACGGTGTACTTCTTCCCGCCGGGTTGCTTTGCGAAGGTGTCCTCGGCGGGGTTGTGCAGCTCGTACACCGACTGCAGCCACACCGTGGCGGAGACGGTCAGCTTGTTGGCCGACGCATCCTGCTTGATTGAAAACCGGTCAAGGGTTGCACCGGGCGGCAAGGGGAAGTCTGAAACTGAGTAGATGTCCGTCATGGACTAAGACTCCAGAGGTTGAGGGGTTGGCGTCGAGCGCCACAAACAATTTTTCCCATGCCCTTGGGTAATGTTTCGGGTTTGTTTACCCAGCGATCAGCGCCGCGAAATCAGCATCGATCTCTTTCGGTGCCCGCGCTTTTGCAGGGCACACCTCGCGCGCTGCACACCAGCGGCATGCGCTGGTGCTGGGCACAAGCGGTGCGTCCGGTGTATCTGCCAGCTTGCAGGTCTCAAGCAGCGCCGCCGAAAAGCGGCGCATCGCCTCAATGCCATGATCGACGCTGCGCACCGGTGGCAACTTCATGCGCAGCCTGGGCTGGATGACCACCGTACGCACGCTGTGCACCCAGCCCCCGCAATGCGCCATGCCGCCCAGCCCATAAGCCAGAAGCTGTGCCGAGCTTGGTTTCACGGCCACATTCTTGCCGTGTTTGTAATCGATCACCGTCACGGCACGCCTGCCATCGGCAAGCCTGCCAGCAAGCAACACATCGGCCGTGCCTCGCGTAGTCGGATCGGCCGCCAGTGGGGTGACCGTTTTCTCGATGCCGAAAAGCTCAAGCTCAATGAAGCGCGACTTCTCGGCGTCGATGGCCTGCATCGCGATCTGCAGCGCGCCATGCAGCTCCTCATTGCCATCGCAATCCGCCTGCAGGTCGAGTGCCCCCTTGTGCAGCGCCTGCTCGAGCATGGTGTGCGCATGCGTGCCCTCGGCCGAGTATTGCGAATCCGGCAATGGCGGCACCTTGGCACACTCGCGCAGTGAGCCTGGGCACTGCATCAGCCGCTCCAGGCTCGACGGGCTTTTGCGTGCATGCTGACCGGCCATCTCAGAGCTCCCCCGCAGCGATCTGCACTCGCAGGTCGATGTTGCCGTGGGTCACGGCGCTGCGCAGATTCAGCAGCTGCCAGTCGGGCACCTCGGCCAGGCGCAGCGCACCTACTGCTGCGAGCGATCCACGCACAACCTGCAGGCCCTCGTCTGCATGCAGCGCGGCTGTGGCAGCCATCAGCCGTTTGATCAGATCGCGCATATCACCCGGTGTTACCGAGTCGTCAGGCTCGACGGATGGGAAGCTGTCCCATGTCGTCATGCCCGATGGGATCGGCACGCCTGGTGGCTGCAGCGCCAGCGCAATGGCCGCATCAAGCTCCTGGGCCGTGGGCTGCACCGCTGGTGGCTGCTCCGGCGCAGGGGTGGCTTGCGTTGCAATCGGCTCTGGTGCGGGTTTCGCTTCCACCGGTGCGGCCTTCTTCGCACGGGTCTTCTTCGGCGCAGGCTGCGCAGGTTCGGCGGGCTCGGCTTGCATGTGCTTGGCCTGCAGGTCAGCCTCTTGCTGGTCTGCTGCGGCCTGAACTTGAGCGGTATGGGCCCGCTCACGATCCGGCAGATCCTCGCGAACAAGCGCGATGCTCAGATGGAATGCCAGTTGCTGGATGCCCTGGCCGATGCTCTCGAGGGCATTCAGGGCATCGACCAGTGCGCGCTCGCGCTCCAGCTCAGGGTTGACGGGGTTGGTCAGGGTGTCGGTCATGGTCAGCCTTTCAAAAGATTGCGCGCTTCGCGCAAAACAATAGGATCCACCTCAACAGTGGACGGGAGTGGGTCTCGGGTATTTCTGGATATCGGGCTGGTGTTGCGGAACCAGCCCAGCATTTGCAGCTCGATCAGCGCGCTGCGCAGCTCGGCCTCGGTTCGCAGGTTCGTGATCGCCCAGGTGCGCCGCACCTCGACCGGATTGATCAGTGCAGCCTCGCGCTGCACGATCGCCCGGGCCAGCGCCCGCGCTCGACGTTCGTCGATCGGTTCGAACGCAATCGCCTCGGCCACGGCCCGGTGATCGAGCAGGGCGCGCATCATCAACCGGGCCTGGGCGAACCTGACCGCAGTCACCACCAAGGGCTTGCCTTCTAGGGTGTGATCGATGAATGCGCCAAGTGCAGCGATCCGTGCCACATGCGCAGTAGCTTTGATCCGGGCGCCTGCTGTCAGATCGTTCATTGCAGCGGCGCGCAGTTTTTGCTCGCGTGAGTATTGGTCCCAGGCTCGTGCTGCCTCCGGCTGAAATGGGATCCGCACAACACCATCCGCACCCAGCTCCAAGGCTTTGCCTCGTATCTTGGTCAGACCATCAGTGAGCACCTTGGAGACCTGGGAGTACGGCACGGCAGGCATCGGCCCGAGGTCGGCTGCCGGGCTGTATGCAGGCATCGCGATCAGAAACCTGTCGGCCAGACCATCGCGCATCGGATGGCGCAGCAGCTCGCTGAAGATATCGGGCTGCGCTGTGGTCACCATCGGCGCTGCGAAATGAGGGATGGCCAGCGGTGCATCCCCCGCGCTTCGGCGGGAGTACACCGACGGCCCACCATCAAGCAGTGCGCGAAGCAGGGTGGCGCGCATGCTGCCGGTCTTGCTGTAGCCCTCAGCACCACCCAACCCGAGGCCGGGTGCAAGGCTGCTGAACTCGGGTACCCACGCGATCAGGCCTCGTTTGTTCTTGTGCAGAGCGAAGGCCAAGCTTTCCGGTGTGAAGTCGGTCAACCGCGCCAGATCTCGGGTCGGTGGTTTTGGGCGGGCCGCTTTGGGCATGCCAGCAGTCAGCGCCTCCCACCGTGCCATCGCCAGCTCAAACTCAGAGCCAATCAGCGCCTCGATCGCCTCGACGGCAGGCTCAAAGGCGCGCAGTGCGCCTGTCTTGTTCGCACCCGGTGAGCCGAGCATCACAGCGGCCATGATCACTGGCTCTGGGTGGCTTTCGCTGACCATACCGGCCAACACACCACCGGTGAGGCCGGCCAGTATTGGCAACCCGGCTGCCGCCACGAAATCTGGCGGCGTGCCAGCATATCGAGCGGCATCACGCAGTGGTTCTGCCAGCACGCCGTACACATCGAAGGGGATGGCGCGTGGCCTGCCAGCCGGCAAGTCCACCACCGACAGATCCGCAGATGTCGCGCGGGCTGTGGCGATCGCCTTGGCCGCGCGCAAGATGCTGTGTGGATCTTCCAGGGCCTCAACCTCAAAGAGGTCGGGTGCTTGCTCCAGCACGGCGCACCGGGTGCAGCCCTGCTGCTGGGCGATCTCGAGTAAGGCGTCCGCCTGGTGGCTGGGCCAGAAATACAGTGCGCGGCGACGGCATGATGCCCAACCGTTTGCATCATCACGATCGGGAACATCGCCCACTGCAGTCGCTACACCAGAAAAATACTGAGAGCCCAGCAGCACAAGGTCGGCCGGCATGACCACCAAGGGCAATCCGGGCAAGGCGGTGAAATCAAAAATCATCGTCAATGTCTCCAAGTCTCGAGCTGGAATTTCTTCAGTTGTGTATGCAGGGCGCTCATCAGCTCCTGCGATAGATCGGGGTCGATAGCGTCAATCGCACGGCGGTGTCCGAGCCCGCGCTTTGCGACCCAGCGGCGCAAATAGTTGTCTTCGATGGACTGCCTTTCCTTGGCGGTGTCAGGCACAACAAACCGCGCGCGCTCGGCGCAATGCATGGTGTCTGCGGCGGCAGCCCTGCCACCGCCAGCGCATGCAGTCAGTTTGTGCAGCCAATAAAGGTCGACGATGTTGGGGCCCTGCAGCGCGTCTTGCGTAGCGCTGCTGCTCATGAAGGCGCCCAGGGCGATGCGGGTGAAGCTGTCAGCATCAGCCAGGGCTGCGCGCGCCTCGGGGATCGACTCTGCGGAGATCAACTCACGGAGCACCTCGATCTCGTATGCAGAGCCTGCAACCACGGTCGGCATGAGTTTGTGCCGCCTGCACCCCAATATCGCAGCAGCTCTCGGGCCAGTGGCCAGCAGTGCGATTTCGGGCACACTGGCCTGCGGCGCGCTGGCAGCGAAGACCGGATGGACAGAGGGCGCAAGCAGCACGGCGCCGCCGTTGCCCACATAGATCCGCTGCGCTGCAGCCACTGCTTCCAAGTCTTCGGGCGCACCGAAGCCCGCTGCCAAATTGGCAAGCGAGACGACGGAGCACGCCGACTGCAGCATCTGCTATGGGGTCAGGCCTGGAGTGCCCAGGCGAGAATCCGATCGGACTCAAGCTGATCGACAGGCTTGCCGGCCAGCAGATCACGCACCGATTGCGGTGCGCCTGCGTCGGTGAGCGCATCGGCATGCAGTGGCAACCTCACGGCCCGCGCTCGCGCGTTCACCAGCTCCAGAAGCTCACCCACATCCGCTGAACCTGCAGCAGCCTGCACGGGGGCAGATGCTGCCAAGGCCTGCAGCTTGCGCAGCGTGGCCTTGCGCACCTTGGCTCCAGGCGCGGCAAGCATCTGGGCCAGCTGGCTGCGGGCCATGCCTGCCTCGCGGGCCAGCACCGATGTCTGCTCGCCGCGCGCCTTGATCCGGTCGATCAGCTCTGGCGCGAGCACCGCCGTGTCTTTGCGGGGTTTGGCCTTGGCCGGGGGCACGCGGGTGGCAGGCACAGGCGCAGGCGCTGACACAGGCGCAGCCCATCCTGCTGGGGCCTGCACCAATACGCGGCAGGCCTCACGCAGGATGCCGGCATCATTCACCGTGCCGGCCAGGGCGACAAGCGCCGCGCGCATGGCGTCAGCCTCGGGTGTCATGAACGCCCCCGGTATTCGGTCAACACCGACTGCGTGTCATCGAGCAGGTTACCGTTGGCCCAGCGGGCCCCGGCATCCCCCTCGATGTGGCAGCAGCCGACGAAGGCCAGGACATCCGGCAGCCAGGGGAAGGCCTGGGCGAGCGCATACAGCTCGTTCCAGGCGCGATCGCCCACTGACACCAGGTGCTCGTTCCACACAAGATCGTCCGACTCGGCCAGGCCCGAAAGCGCGTAGCCAAGACGGCCGAGGGCCGCGTCCGCCTGCTGCAGGACTGATGGCATTTCGATGCCAAGCTCGAGCAGCGGGCTGACGTTGGCCGTCTCGGGCACCCGGGTGAGCGCATCAAGCGCACGGCCCAGGCGCGCGGCCTGCATGCCGGTGGCCTCGCGCATGGCCTGCTGCACATGCTGAATCGGGGTCATGGCTTCGCCCCCAGCCCCACCCATGCCGGCGGCCCGGCCCAGCAAGTGCTGGGCTCGCGCAGCGGCATGACGATCAGGAGGGCGCGCTCGTCGAACTCGTAGACCACCGGCCCAAGGCCATTCCAGAAGGCCCTGGGCGAGGTGCCCTTGCCCAGCAGCTGATCCGCGACCTCGCCGACGATGCCGACAAACCTCGGATTGACCTGGGCGGGCTCATTGCTGGTCGTTGCCGGGACGACTCGCTTCCAGTTGGGAAACGTCCCATCGATCGGCGTGGCCTGAAGCTGAACGGCTCCGGTCAGTGCAATGTCGGTTCGGCCCTTGATGGTCACGCCCGGGCGGTCTGGATCATCGCGGTCTGGCTCGGTTGTGATCTCGATGTCCAGCACCTGATCGCGGCCGGACTTGCGAAAGCCGGCAGTCCTCAGGCTGACCCCGGGGACGATCACTTCAAAGGATTCAGGATCGGACTCGGTGCGATCGATCTCGTGATCGGCGCAGCGGGTCGCGAGCATGAACGTGCCGGTTGTGGAGACCAGGGTCACGCCTTGCGGGTCAGCGTGGATGAGCAGCCCCTGCAGGTAGTGCCGGATGTCATGGCTCGGGATGCACAGTCGGTGCGCCTGGATGACGGATTTCGGGATGGTGAGCTTCATGGCTGCACCTCCCATGAATCCAGCCAGCGCAAGACATCGCGATCGCTTGCTGCATCGCCTGTTGCAAACACCCAGCACCGACCTCGGCTGTCACGGGCTATGCAGCTTCTTACAGCGTCCTCTTTCCAGGTGTGCGTGCTCGGATCACAGGCACGGGCCAAGAACGGCCCCGGCTGATCCGCGAAACCGCGCCACGAGTGCATGACCAGCGCGGCCGCCGCTGCACGCAGCTGGGCCTCGGTGATTTGAATCGGATCACATCCGCCATCGCGGGCCAGCTGTCGGTAATTTTCGAGCGGCGGCAAGCGCAGGATGGCCAGTGAATCGGTCTCGGGATCGATGGGCTCGCCCAGGTTGAGCTCAAGTTGCTGGGTCATTGGGCGGCCTCTGAGGTGGCTTGACCGCGCTCGGCCGCGTCGAGGGCGCGGCAGAATTCTTTCATTGACACAGCCAGATCAGCGGCACGCGCCATGCGGCGGAGCTCGTCAACCGCATGCTTGTCGCCCTGGCCGGCTTTGCTGACCAGGAGGGGCATGAGCTCGACCCAGCTGGGGCGCAAGGTTTCGGTGGAAGTTGTTGCTGTAGTCATGAGGTGCTGCTCCAGGTTTTGGGCGAAGCTCCGCCCTGCGGAGTGGTTACCGCTGGTTGAAAAATCTAGGGGTTGGGGTTACTCGGCCGAGGCCGTTGCTGTTGCGGCGGTTGGATCAATGCCGCGCTTGCCGGCAGTCATGACGAACAGCGC
>Ga0315903_10004117_pt1 | contig 19608 bp, 19 predicted proteins | sample LakEriMetagenome_7_FD_203524 | JGI IMG/M metagenome (GOLD analysis project Ga0315903, IMG submission 203524) | Freshwater fungal communities from buoy surface, Lake Erie, Ohio, United States - Buoy 2 MA119 | ecosystem: Environmental > Aquatic > Freshwater > Lake | place: USA: Lake Erie, Ohio... | reverse complement strand
AGAAATACGTGTACCTAAACCTCCTGCAAATAAAACTACTTTCATATATTCTTCACACTGTTATGATTCACGAAATACGTTCATTCAAGGTAAAATTCCAAATGACTTAGCCGGAAAAATCAGAGTGACTGCAACTAAATTAAACTTAAATTATGTAAACTTTAATCAACCTCACTTGCGTCAATCTTCAATAATCATGATAAGAGTCAAAGTATTCTAAATTCATGGCCATAAATCAGATGCTACAAAATCAAGTACAAGTGATTTTACGACATTGTTTTTTCATCTGTGCTAGCCAAAAATTAATTGATAATCAATATCATCGGGTTCATCATCTTTTTCTTTGAGGATAGTCGTTCGAAAAATTAACCTTTTAGCGCGGCGATTTAATATAAAAATCAGTAGGTTTACAACATGAGAGTCATTATTGTAGATGATGAAAAAAGTAGTGCCCAGGTGCTTGATAAATTAATTGAAGCGCATTTACCACAACTACAAGTTGTTGGAATTGCCAATCAAGCTGAAAATGCAGTTGAGCAAATTCAATTGCAAAAGCCTGATTTGGTTTTTATGGATATTGAGTTGCCCACTATGTCTGGTTTTGACATTTTAGAAAAAGTAAAAAATGTAAGCTTTGATGTAATATTTACGACAGCTCATTCTCAGTATGGGATTAAAGCAATCCAATATAGTGCTATTGATTACTTATTAAAACCTATCCATCACGATGATTTGAAAGAAGCTGTAGTTCGCGTAGAAGAGCATCGTTCAGCAAGCAACCCTTTAGATAAAATAAAACTGCTACTTGAAAATATTCAGCACTTACAACAAAATGAATCATTCAATCGAATAGCAATACCTACAGGGGAAGGATTGAAATTTTTACTAGCCAGCGATATAATACGTTGTATGAGTAATAACAATTATACAACGATTTACACCGTACAAAAAGAGAAAATACTCGTCAGTAAAACCTTAAAGGAAATAGAAACTTTATTGCATGGACAAAATTTTTGCAGGGTCCATAATTCACATTTGATTAATCTTTCCCATATTTCAAAATTTATAAAAGGAGCAACTAATATGCTTATTATGGCAGACCAAGCAGAAGTTGAAGTGAGTCGTCGTAAAAAAGATGAACTCATAAAAATTTTAAATTTATAACAGCTTACTCATAAAGAACATACGATTCATTTTAAAATATAATTCTATGAAACAATTACTTTACTTGCTTCTCCTAACCTTATTTGTTGTTGTGAATTGTGAGGCGCAAAAAATATTTTCAGAAGGCATAATCAAATACGATGTTTACCGCAACAATGGCAAAGCACCTGAAGGCATATTTGTAGTAACAGTTAAAGCAGGAATGATAAAGCAAGAATTGGCTATGAATAATGGTTTTAACAATATTACTATTTACAATCAAAAGACAGGAATTACACTTTCATTGAGTATGAGAGAAGGTGCAAAATATGCCATGGAAATAAGTCAGGAAGAATTAAAAGAAAAAAACAAGCGTTTTGAAAATGCGCAATTAACACCAACCCAAAATTCTAAAAAAATAGCGAGCTATCATTCAAAAGGCATGCAAGTAAATTATACAAGTGGTGATGTTGTTGAAATATTCTACACGCCCGAACTTACAGTACAAAATACTGCCTTAAATACCATGTTCCCAGGTCTAGGAGGAATAGCCTTAGAGTATGTCACAAAATCTTCGAAAGATTTAAGCTTTAAATTCATTGCGACACAAATAGATATTCAGCCTGTTGATATTTCAGTTTTTAACATTCCAAGTGATTATAAAATTGTGACAAAAACTGAACTCGAAAAATTGAAATAAAGCAATTACATTCGCCCTTATTTATCATGAAATTTTTAATTGTTGGATTGGGAAATATTGGACCTGAATATGTGGAAACACGACACAATATTGGCTTTGATGTTTTAGAAGTTTTTGCAAATAAACATCAATCTAAATTTACGAATGATAGATTGGCTGATATTTGTGAAGTAAAATTCAAAGGGAGAATTTTACTTCTGATAAAACCAACAACTTATATGAATTTGAGTGGCAAAGCATTCAAGTATTGGATGGATAAAGAAAAAATATCCATTGAAAACACCTTGACAATTGTTGACGATTTGGCATTCCCATTGAATGTACTTAAAGTAAGAGCAAGTGGTTCAGATGCTGGACATAACGGATTAAAAAGTATTCAAGAATCTATTGGCACCAACGCTTATCCAAAAATTAGATTTGGTATTGGAAATAATTTTCCTAAAGGTAAGCAAGTTGATTATGTTCTAGGTAGATGGAAAGATGATGAAATCCCGATAGTAAATGAAAAAGTAGCGGCTTGTGTTGAAATAATTGAAAACTTTGCCACAATAGGCTTAGAAAGAACCATGAATTTAGCGAACAATAAAAAATTTGACAATTAGAGTATGAAAATATTTTGTGTAGGACGAAATTATGCTGAACATGCGCTCGAATTAAATAATGCAGTGCCCGCAGAACCTGTTATTTTTATGAAGCCCAGCACCGCTTTGCTTCCAGAAAGTAAAGATTTTTACTATCCAAATTTTACAAAAGATTTACACTACGAATGTGAATTAGTGATTCGCATCTGTAAAAACGGCAAAGCCATTCAAGAAAAATTTGCACACACCTACTATGATGCCATCACTGTGGGCATTGATTTCACAGCCCGCGACATTCAACAGCGACAAAAGGAGAAAGGTCTGCCATGGGAAATTGCGAAGGCCTTTGACAACTCAGCAGTAGTCGGTAATTTTACTTCAGTAAATAGCTTTGACACTAAGCAACCATTTGAATTTAATCTTGAAAAAAATGGAATGAAAGTTCAGCAAGGAAATTCTAATGATATGTTGTTTTCATTTGAAAAAATTATAGCTTACGTATCCCAATTTTTCACATTAAATATGAGTGATTATATTTTTACCGGTACACCCAGCGGAGTTGGACCAGTTTTAATAGGCGATGAATTGAAAGGATACTTAATGAGCGATGAAAAATTCAAATTAAAGATTAAATAGAATTTCTGAACAATTTATACCGATTGAAATTTTATAACACCGATTGGTATTGCTGCGAGCTTCCTTCGTCATCAACATCAATATCATCGGCACAGGCAGACCAATTTTTCGTGCCTCAATTTGCGCTTAACAAAATAACCATCGGCAATTACCTCTCTATGATTTGGCCTGCGACATAAATCATATGGGTATTACATATCATCGTTGATAGGATTGTACTTGCAACATTTCTAACCTGTTTAGGAATCCCCAACAATCGGAACTTAATTCTCACGCTTCAACAACATATCTAACAAGGCATGCAAGTGCACTTTATGTTTTTCCATGACCGGCACCTTCTCTAAATATGCGTAAGCCTGCTTGGTATAGGTGTTAATTTCATCTTGAATTAAACTTTTTAACTGTAAACTTTCAAAGAAAGCGAGGGTGTCAATTACCTTGTTTTTATCATTTCGATTACATAACTCCTTCAAATTTTGCAATTGATCTTCGTTAGCAAGTTCAGCTGCTTTAGCTAACAAAAAAGTCTTCTTATTAGCCAAAATATCACCTCCTAATTGCTTTCCAGTTTTATTCGCATCACCATAAGCGTCTAAGTAATCATCTTTTAATTGGAATGCAATACCCATACTTTTCCCTAAATCATACAATAGACCAGAACAACCATCCGTTGCCCCACCCAACATAGCCCCAAATTTCATTGAAGCAGCTAATAAAACCGAAGTTTTTAATGTAATCATCTGCAGATACTCGTCTATTTTAACAAACTCTCTTTTCTCAAAGTCCATATCTAATTGTTGACCTTCACAAATCTCGATGGCAGTTTGGTTAAACAAGGTAATGACATCATGTATATACTGTGTGTTAATTTTATTTAAATGCACATAAGCAAAAATATTCATCACATCTCCGGATAAAATGGCCGTAGGCAAGTCCCACTTTTCGTGAACAGTGGTAAAACCTCGTCGCAAAGGTGCTTGATCCATGATATCATCATGCATCAACGTGAAATTATGAAATAGCTCAATAGCAGTAGCCAAATTCCAAACATCATTATTCAAAGGCGCAAACAATTCGTGCGTCATCAAACAGGCAACTGGTCTAACTCGCTTTCCACCAAGTTTTAATAAGTAAGAACACGGTTCATATAAATTTTGGGGCTGCGATGGAAACTGATGTCGATTGAAAAATGTTTCGAATTGAAGCAATAAATCTTGAAATGTTTGCATGAGCACAAAAGTAAGTTGAACACCATTTACTTTAAAAAATATTATGAATGAAATAGGAGATTAATATGGCTTGGCATAGCTATTGATAAAAGGGGTGTTTAACCTTAGTTATTTAGATATCCCAACATTAAACTGACAAAATGCAAGTTAATTATGATAAATAACAGACAATATTACGGCAATTCGGAGGAAGATATTGAAATCATGCCAATAGTGCCGCTAACAGAAGATGAGATGAGTGATGAGGAAAAAAAGAAATTACCTCCAGATCTAATCATTTTGCCTTTGCGTAATACCGTTTTATTTCCAAATGTAGTTATACCAATAACTGTATCGAGAGAAAAATCTAAAAAAGCATTACAAGAAGCCGAAAAAAATGGGAAACAAATAGGTGTTATTTCGCAATTAGATGCGAAAAGTGACAACCCAAGTTTTCAAGACATAAATAAAATTGGAACTGTCGCGCAAATAATTAAGCAAATAAAAATGCCCGATGATAGTTTAACAGTATTTATTCGTGGCCAAATTCGATTTGAAGTAAATGAGTGGATACAAGACGAGCCTTTCTTTAAAGCAAAAGTATCTTACATGGATGATATTATCCCTGCGATGGATGATGAATATGCAGCCATGATATCCACAGTGAGAGACATGGCGGAGCAACTCATGCGAAAATCACAAAACGTACCTCCTGAGGCAAGTATCGTATTGAAAAATATTGAAAATATTTCCTTTCTGAATCATTTTATCGCTTCTAATCTAAATTGTGAAATCAAGGAAAAGCAAAATTTGTTAGATGAGAACGATTTTAAACTTCGTACTGAAAATTTACTTCGTTTGCTGCAATTAGAACTACAACATGTAGAACTAAAAAATAAAATTACCGATAAAACGCGCGGAGAGCTTGATAAACAGCAAAGAGATTATTTCCTGAATCAACAACTCAAAGCCATCAAAGATGAATTAGGTGGAGAAAGTAATGACAGGGAAATAAAAGACATGCAAAAGCGTGCCGAAACTAAAAAATGGAGTGAGGCCGCTAAAGAAATGTTTCAAAAAAGTGTTGAAAAATTGGAACGTATGCATCCATCAACACCCGACTATTCTACGGTATATAATCATATCGACTTGATGCTTGATTTACCTTGGAACGAATATACGGTAGATATTTACGACATAAAAAAAGCGAGGAAAGTATTAGATGATGATCACTATGGCATGGATAAAATCAAAGATCGGATTCTCGAATATTTAGCTGTTTTGAAATTGAAAGGAGATATGAAATCTCCGATACTTTGCTTTATCGGACCTCCAGGTATTGGGAAAACCTCGTTAGGAAAATCAATTGCAAATGCCATCGGGCGAAAATATGTGCGTTTCAGTTTGGGAGGCTTACATGATGAAAGTGAATTGCGAGGGCATCGTAAAACGTATATAGGAGCTATGCCAGGAAGGATTATTCAATCATTACGAAAAGTAAAATCAAGTAATCCGGTATTTATTTTAGATGAAATAGATAAATTAGGTCGTGATTTTAGAGGTGATCCGAGTAGTGCTTTGCTTGAAATATTAGATCCAGAGCAAAACAATAGTTTTTATGATAACTATCTCGAGATTGAGTACGATTTATCGAAAGTATTATTTATTGCAACTGCCAATAGCTTGAATGAAATACAACCCGCCTTGCGTGATAGACTAGAAATAATCGACTTGAGTGGTTATGCGGTTGAAGAAAAAACAGAAATCGCTAAGAAACATTTATTACCCAAACAAAAAGAAGCACACGGGTTAGATAAGTATACTATCAAAATGAACAATGCCGCGATTGTAAAACTTATTCAGGAATATACGCGTGAAAGTGGAGTTCGTGAATTAGAAAGGCAACTGGCATCTATAATGCGCAATTTGGCTATGCGTGCTGCTATGGATGATTCGCTCACCCAGTTTGAAGTCACAGAAAGTTTGATCGAAGAAATCTTGAATAAACCTCGCTATACAAATGATATTTACAACAAATCAAATCCGCCAGGTGTGGCAGTAGGCTTGGCTTGGACTTATGTTGGCGGTGAAATATTATTTATTGAAACAAGTTTGAGTAAAGGTAAAGGAGGTCTCACGCTGACAGGAAATCTAGGCAATGTTATGAAAGAAAGTGCGACCACAGCCCTATCCTTTATTCAAGCGCATGCGAAAGAGTTTGGCATTGATGAAACTACTTTTGAAAACAACGCCTTTCACATTCATGTACCAGAAGGTGCGGTACCTAAAGATGGGCCTAGTGCTGGTATTACCATGATGACATCGCTAGTTAGCGCGCTAACAATGAAAAAGGTAAAGCCGTATTTAGCCATGACTGGAGAAATAACGCTAAGAGGGCAAGTTTTACCTGTAGGAGGCATTAAAGAAAAAATACTCGCCGCCAAGCGCGCTGGTATGAAAGAGATAATTCTATGCCAACAAAATGAAAAAGACATTCTTGAAATAAACCCAAATTATATCAAAGGTTTGAAGTTTCATTATGTAAATGATATGTTTGAGGTAGTGAATATTGCACTCAGCAAATAATTCATGACCAATTATTTTATTTATTACGAATCCGCCATTGGCTTACTAGAACTGCATGCGCATGAGCATCATTTAATTTCTTGCAAATTTGTAGAGGAGAAAAATAAGGCTGAATTTGCCAATCAAATCTTAATCGATGCAGAAAAACAATTAAATGAATACTTCTCGGGAGTGAGAAAAAAATTTGAATTATCACTACAATTCAAGGCTACAGCTTTTCAAGAACAAGTATGGCAAGCATTGGCTTCGATACCTTATGGCAAGTGCGAAACTTATTTGTCATTGGCGAAGCGATTAGGTAATGCAAAAGCGATTCGAGCCGTAGGTACTACAAATGGTAAAAATCCATTTCATATAATATTGCCTTGCCATCGAGTTGTTGGTAGTGATGGCGACTTGATTGGTTATGTAGGAGGACTAGCGAAAAAACAATGGCTACTTAATTTCGAGGCAAAGCATAGTGGTTTGTATTTATTTTAATATCAATTGATGTCAAATTGAACGAAAATCTATTGACAGCAGTTCAGCGCAAATATTAAAGAAGAATTCGGTTTAAAGCAACAACCATTTTCAGACCTCAATTACTTGTAAATTGCCTAACGTGGATTCCAAACTGTTTCGACACCAATTTGTTGATGCAAGATGTATCGAGCGAGTACAAACAAATAATCAGACAAACGATTTAAATATTTGATGACCTTTTCATCGACGAATTCATTTTCAAGCTGCATATGAACACAAATTCTCTCAGCACGTCGACAAACACAACGAACAATATGAATACTTGATGCAAGAGCGTTGCCACCTGGCAGAATAAAGTTCTTGAGTTCAGGTAGGTATAAATTCATCCTATCAATTTCCTTTTCCAACATTACAATATCTTCTTCATGCAAATCTGGAATATGCATTTGGGTGTCTTTATTCGGATCGCATGCCAACGATGAACCAATTGTAAACAATCGATCCTGTATTTCTTTCAATACACTTTTTTCGCCATTACGCTCAATACCATCATTGATATGCCCAATCCATGAATTTAATTCATCAACTGTGCCATATGCTTCAATACGAATATGACTTTTAGGAATCCTTGTTCCACCAATTAAACCTGTTTGTCCTGCATCGCCTGTTTTTGTATAAATCTTAAATGACATCTTTTTATTCTAGTTCTTTTTTAATAATAACTTCTAAATCGTATAAACTCATTTCACTGCCGATTACAACTCCATTTTTTAATAATAGTTTGTGAGGGATTGAGCTTACTTTATAATTTTTACAATTTGCGCCATTCATTCCGTAGGCGTCATTCACCAAAATAAATGGTAAATGCTTCCGTCGACAGCCATCAACCCAACTATAGTAATCTTGGTCGAGACTAACCGCAAATATTTCTAAACCTTTCGCATGATATTTTTCATACAAGGACACTAAATTAGGCATAGCATTCATACATGGATAACACCAGACTGCCCAAAAATCAAGTAATACCAATTTAGATTTCACTTCACTTAACATTTTCCATTTACCTAACGAATCAGGAAGTTTTATTTCAGGTGCAAGTTCCCCTATTCTTAATTGTGCTTGACAGAAAATCGTAAAAAATAGCAATGGTATCGATAGATAGAGATATTTCATTAAGGCGCAGATAAATTTTGATTTTTAATGAACTCTTCGTCAGTTAATGTGTTTAAGAAAGCTATGAGATCATTAATTTCATCCTCATTTAACCTATTCTTAGGGATGTTTTTCAATTCTGGCGACAGGTTGTTTGTGTATTTAAAATTACGATTATAATGTTCGATGCATTGCCTTAAAGTTGTGAATCTGCCATCATGCATATAAGGTGCTGTAAATGCAATATTACGCAAAGAAGGTGTCTTAAATTTTCCCTCGTCGGTTACTAATCGAGTAATTAAAGCCCTGCCTTTATCGACAGGAATGCTATCGAGTCCAGTGTTTCGAAATTCAAAATCAGTAAATGTGCTTCCATAGGAGTGGCAGTGAAAGCAATCGCCCTTTTTCTCGCTTAAATACAAATCTTTGCCTCTTAATTCAGCTAAGCTAAGTGGTTCTTTGCCTGCTAAATACCTATCAAATTTAGAATTACCAGAAATCATGGTACGTTCAAATTGTGCAATCGCTTTAAAAACCAATGCAGAACTTATTTTATCCGTGCCAAATGCTTGATTGAATAAAGTTGGATATTGCGGATGCTGTTGAAGCTTATTTATAACATTCTCTATGCTTTCGTGCATTTCAACCGGATTGGTAATCGGACCTAAGACTTGAGCCTCTAAACTCGGGGATCCTCCATCCCAAAAGAAAGTTGGGTTGTATCCGATGTTAAACAAAGGCATTGAATTTCTAGTGCCCGCAATGCCGTCTACACCTATGCTAAACGCATTATTAGAGTCAACAAAATAAGTTTCTAAATGATGGCATGAACCACAATTCATTAGACTATTCTTAGAAAGAATATTATCGTAAAAAAGCTTACGGCCTAGGCTTACACCCTCAATCGTCATAGGATTATCGGCAGGAATTTTCATAGGAGGTAAACCTGGTGGAATATTTAAATCAACATGTGTATGAGTATGCCCATCTCCGATTTTAAATGCCGGATCTTGCTTACATCCCAACCAAGTTAAGCAAGAAATAAAAATAAATAAAAGGATTATTTTTCGCATCTTTCAAAATTAAATCATTTTTTATGCTCGCTACAAATTATTTTTACCATTCATGTTAAAGATTAATGATTCCAATTAGAAAAATATTTCAAAATTTTTTTATTACCCTAGTAAGATATCCAGCACCTATACTATCTGCAATTTTATCATTTATCTTCTTTTTGATCGTCAATCATTTTTTAGATGCTGAGAGCGTCTATGCACGAAATTTTGTTTTTGTTAGATGGGGTTTAGAATGTATGTCTGGCATTTCATTATTTATAGCTTTTGATGTGTTTTCCGAGTTACGTAAGGTTGGATTTGCCAAGCGATTAGGATTTATACTTCTAGGATTTTGTGTTCTCGGGTTACATTATTATTCGATTACGCCAGGGATGTTTGAGAGTGATGGCATTTTCTTCTCTCGATATTTGATATTTTTAGTTTGCTTTCATTTAATGGTTTCTTTTATTGCATTTTACGAGTCCAAGGAAATATTATCGTTTTGGCAGTACAATTATTTTTTATTTAGGCAATTTATAGTAGCATTTACGTATTCAATTACATTATTTGCGGGTATCGCAAGTGCCTTATGGGCTATTGCCAAATTATTTGGCTTTTATTTTTCAGATAAATATTACACAGATATTGGCGTATTTGTTTTTTTGGTTTTCAATACCATGTACTTCTTAATGAACATGCCAACTCAAATTGATGAGTTTAAACTGAGACATGGGTTTCGTCCTTCAGTGCGCATTTTTGTTCAATATATATTATTACCTATAGTGGCTTTGTATGCAGGCATACTTTATGTGTATATGGCAAAAATTATTTGGACGCAGTACTTGCCCATTGGGTGGGTTTGCGTGCCCATTCTAATATTTTCTATTCTAGGTATACTTTCTTTCTTACTCATTTATCCTATAAGATATGACAAACAATACAAATTAATTTTTATCTTTTCAAAATACTATTTCTATCTTGTTTTGCCACTCTTATCTTTATACTTTATCTCGATTATTCAACGGGTATCTACGTATGGGATAACAGAAGACAGATACTTGGTCATTATACTTGGATTATGGATTGCAATTATATCTTTCTATTTTATCATCTCAAAGCTTGACAATATCACTATTATTCCAATCAGCTTATTTTTATTGCTATCCTTGAGTGCGATAGGACCTTGGGGGATGTTTCAACTGAGTGTTCAAAATCAATTACATCATTTGGAAGTTTTGCTTAAGAAGAATAAATTGCTCAATGATGATAAATTAATCACGGTGAATTCAAAAACAAAGTTGAGTTCGGGTCATATAGAAAGCATACAGTCTATTTTAGATTACCTTAACAAAAGAGGAGAGATTGAACAAATCAAATATTGGTTGCGAGATTCTGATCAACAGCTACTTGATAAAGCTGTAGCTGCGAATGAACCTTATTCAGTTTATGCAATGCTTGGAAATTCTCAAATTTCAAGCTATAAAATAGAACCAAATGTAATTTATGTGAATACAAACAACAGCAACTCATCAAGTATACCTATCGCAATTAATAACTATAAATATTTTAGGAAAATAGATCCATATCAAATACAAGATAAGGAGCAAATCCGACAAGAAGATTCGGTGAAAGGTTATTTAAATAAAAATACATTTTACTTAGTTCAAGATGGAATACAATGTCAAATTTCGTTGGATACGATAATACAAGTTGTTCTAAATTATCGTAAAGACTTATTAAATAAAGATTCTACGAAGCAAAATTTGTCGCCTAGCGTGATTCAAAACGGTATATCTGAATTGCGAATTCCTCATGATAGCTTAGATTTTATTTTTAAGGATAAGAAATTAAATATTGAAAGCTTACAAATTGAAAAAATGAATGATAAGTATCAAATACAATTCATGAATGCTTATCTATTATATTAGCCATTCATCTCTATCATTAGCGCAATAAAAAAATTTACTCAATTTACTATTTCAATTAACCGATATTTACGACTTAATAGCATTTGTATGTCGAAAATATTAACCATTGAGAATATTGAAAAAACTTACGGCTCAATTAAAGCGTTGCAAAATGTTTCATTTAATATAAACTCAGGTAGCGTTTTTGGAATTTTAGGTCCGAATGGAAGTGGCAAAACTACCTTATTGGGTATTCTACTCGATGTATTAAAAGCTGATAAAGGCAACTATACTTGGCACGAGTATAAAGATGCGCAAACGGCAAGGAAACATATTGGTTCTTTACTTGAAACACCTAATTTTTATCATTACTTAAGTGCAGGACAGAATTTAGAAATTACCGCAAAAATAAAAGGTCGCGGTGAAAATGAGATTGACAGTGTGCTGCAACAAGTTAACTTGTTATCCCGTAAAGATTTTCCATTTCAATCTTTCTCGTTGGGTATGAAACAGCGCTTAGCCATTGCTGCTGCTTTATTGGGCAAGCCTGACATTCTTGTTCTCGACGAACCAACAAATGGACTCGATCCAGTAGGCATTAGTGAAATACGTGAGTTGATAGTTCGATTAAGTAACGAAGGCACTACAGTAATCATGGCAAGTCATTTGCTTGATGAAGTAGAAAAGGTATGCACGGATGTAGCCATCTTGCAGAAAGGTGTTTTGTTATCGGCTGGTAATGTAAACGAAGTGCTGAACGATGATGATTGGATTGAAGTTGGAACTTCAGATTTATCATCACTTGAAAACTTGCTAAAAAAACACCCAGCACTTAAACATATTCGAAAAGACAAATTTCTGCATTGTTCTTTTACTGAAAATATAAGCGCGGAGCAGCTTAATAAATTTTGTGCTGAACAGGGTATTTATATCAATCATTTACAAAAAAGGAAACGCAGCCTCGAAAGTAAATTTATGGAACTTACCTCTGTCACTAATTAGTTTAACTCTATTACCAATTTCCTCAATATATTTCTATGAATTTAATTCAAATTGAATGGCTTAAAGTGCGCACTTACAAAACGTTTTGGATACTCATTGGGCTATTCATCGTAATCTCAATACTATCAAATTATGTAGGTATTTCTATTGCCAATAATTTATCTCTTGGAAGTGGTGGAATGCTCAATCAAAACTTTGCATTTCCTGCTGCTTGGGATTTCACGGCGTTTGTTCAAAGCTGGGTGATTATTTTTTTAGTTTTTTTTACTATCATTTCAGTTTCTAATGAATTTACATTTAGAACTCATCGGCAACATATCATTGATGGTTTGAGCCGCATTGATTTTTTGCATAGCAAATATTTAGTCGTATTCGGTTTATCGATTTTCTCGACTTTGATATTTATTATTATATCTGCGTTCATTGGGCTCATCCATGGGGGTGGAAATGCAATGCAGCATAGCGAAAAAATCATTTATGTATTTATTTATACATTTAATTACTGCAGTTTTGGTTTAATACTCTCGTTTCTTTTGCGTAAAACAGGCATAGCTATCATTTTATTCTTGGGTTATTTGTTTGTGGAATTTGTTTTAGGTCAAGCGATTAATTATTTTACGAATTCAACGTTTGGCTCACTGTTACCCCTGCAAGTCAGCGACGAGTTATTGCCTATCGAATCATTAAAGAGCATGAAGAAAATGGTTGGAGCAAGTTTTGAAACACTACCCGAAATGCTCTATTTATTTGTAAGCTTGCTGTTTACAAGTATGTACTATTTGTTTTTACGAATGCGGATGGCAAAAACAGATTTATAAATAATTAATAAATTTATTTTGCTTGAAAAAGTGAAGAGCATAAATACATTTGCACCACAATTTAATTCATGAAAGCAAGCAAAATAAAAAAACAATCTATAGAAAAGCCCGTGATTTTAGTCACGAATGATGATGGCGTAACTGCACCCGGCATTGCGGCACTCGTAGAAGTGGCTAAACAGTTTGGGAAAGTTGTAGTGGTAGCACCCGATGCACCGCAATCGGGTATGGGACATGCCATTACAATTGGCAAACCACTAAGATTAAATGCGGTCCATCTATTCGACGATGTAGAAGCGTATCAATGCTCGGGAACTCCAGTAGACTGTGTAAAACTAGCGGTTGACAAGATTCTTCATCGAAAACCAGATTTTTGTTTCAGTGGTATTAATCATGGATCTAATGCGAGTATTAATGTGATATATAGCGGAACTATGAGTGCTGCCATGGAAGCTGCGATTGAAGGAATTCCAGCTGTTGGATTTTCCTATTTAGATTATGGCTTCGAAGCTGATTTCTCATTGGCAAAACAAGTTGTTCATGAAATTTTAACCGAATTAACTACCAACAAGTTGCCAAAAGAAGCTTTATACAATGTAAACATTCCCAGAATAAAATCGAAAGGCTACAAAGGGTTGAAAATTTGCAGACAAGCAAATGCAAAATGGAAAGAAAGATTTATTGAACGAGATGACCCATATGGTAAAAAATACTATTGGTTAACTGGGGAATTTGTCAACCTAGATAAAGCAAATGATACAGATATTTGGGCGCTTTCAAAGGGTTATGCTTCTGTTGTTCCAGTTCAATTTGATTTAACAGACCATGAACTATTAAACAAAATTTCGGGAGACAAAGAGAAGAATTAGATTATATAATGTACTTTTTTTAAGATAAACTAATATTTTTATTTATCGCCAATCACGTTAATTTTGTAACATGCAAGCAGCATCTTTCTTTTCAAGCACAAAACGCCTAGGTATTTTGGGCGGCGGTCAATTAGGTAAAATGCTACTGCAATCCACACAACAGTGGGATATTTATACCAAGGTATTAGACCCGGATCCTGAGGCACCATGTCGTCATGGTTCAAATGAATTTGTAAATGGCAGTTTACAGGATTTTGACACCGTATATAATTTCGGAAAAGATTGCGATGTGGTTACTATCGAAATTGAAAATGTGAATACAGAAGCTTTAAAAAAATTAGATGCAGACGGAGTGATTGTTCATCCAAAACCAAATTCATTATCAATTATTCAGGATAAAGGCTTACAAAAAATGTTTTACATAAGTCATAATTTACCAACAGCAGATTTTAACTTGTATGAGACAAAAATAGAAGTGATTGAGGCGATTAAAAATAAGATAATTGATTACCCATTCGTACAAAAAATTCGAAAAGCTGGCTATGATGGAAGAGGCGTTTGCATTGTTCATCATGAGCAAGAATTAAATGAATTACTGGACGGACCTTGTATTATAGAACCTAAGATTGAATTATTAGGTGAGATTTCTATAATTGGTGCTCGTAACGCAAATGGTGAAATAAAAGTGTACGATCCAGTTGCCATGGATTTTCATGAAGGCGCTAATATGCTAGATTTATTGGTTTATCCTGCCTCAATTGATGGAGACTTGATTAGACAAGCAAAAGAAATTACCGAAATTTTATTAAGTGAATTAGAAATTTCCGGGTTATTGGTTGTTGAGTTTTTAATCGATAAGCATAACAGAATCTTGATTAATGAGGTCGCACCTCGTGCCCATAATAGTGGGCATCAGACCATTGAAAGCTCTATTACCTCGCAGTATGAGCAGCATTTAAGAGGTATTCTAAATTTGCCTTTAGGCTCATCAGAGTTAATAATTCCATCTGTAATGGTAAATTTATTAGGACAGCCGGGCTACTCAGGAAAAGTATATTATGAAGGAATTGAAGAATGTCTTGGTAAAAAAGGAATTCATTTGCATATTTACGGCAAACAATTTACTAAGCCTTTCCGAAAAATGGGTCATGCCACAATAACGAATGAATCATTAGACGAAGCGAAAAAAATAGCCGCATGGGTAAAACAAACCTTACAAGTGAAAAGCCAATCGTAAGTATTATTATGGGCAGCGACAGTGATTGGACTGTTATGAAGCCCGCGTCCGATTTTCTGCAAGAACATCAAATCGCACACGAATGTAGCATCGTCTCAGCACATCGCACACCAAAGCGATTGATGCAGTTTGCGCTTAATGCCCATTTAAGAGGTATCCAAGTAATCATTGCTGGTGCAGGAGGAGCTGCACATTTACCTGGTATGGTTGCAAGCATGTCGCCACTGCCCGTCATTGGTGTTCCTGTAAAATCAAGTAACTCATTAGACGGTTGGGATTCAATACTTTCGATCTTACAGATGCCTAACGGCGTTCCTGTAGCAACTGTAGCCTTAAACGCGAGCAAAAATGCAGGTATTTTAGCATTTCAAATCTTAGCTTCAGGTAATAAAAAGCTGCAAGCAAAAATGCTTGATTACAAGCAAAATTTAGAAAAAGAAGTACTCAATAAGTTGAAAAAGTTTCCACCGAAGCCATAGAGATACAAGTATCAATTTTTGTGATGCTTCACTTACTTATTTTTATCAAAAAATACTTCATTTCCACTCACATTTCAGGCACATACATCGTATTAAGGGTAGAGAAAGTAACAAACGCTTGATATATTAAAAAATATTTAATACAAAAAGGATAGAATAAGAGTATTTTGCTTACAAATGAAATTATACAGGGTTGTCTTGTGAATGACAGACGCAGTCAGCGGTTGCTATATGAGCACTGCTACCCTATTATGATGCGAATTTGTAAGAGATATACAATCAATGAAGATGAGGCCGTGGAAAGTATGAATGCAAGCTTTTTAAAAATTCTTAAAAAGTTAGAAACGGTGAAAGACATGGAAAGCTTACATGGCTGGGTAAAACAAATTACAATTAACACCTCAATCGATTTCTATCGTTCAAAGAAACGGCATTCTGACAGAAACCAATTAACCGTGGATAATGAATACTCCAATGTAGAAAACACTCACTTCAATCTTGATTTTACAGAAAGCAAGATGGATAACAAAGAAATATTTAAACTCATACAAGAGCTTCCCGATACAACAAGGGAAGTTCTTAATCTATTTGCCATAGATGGTTTTAGCCACAGAGAAGTAGCCGAAATGCTAAATTTGAGTGAAGAAAATTCTAGATGGCATTTGCATAAAGCAAGAAAACTCATGACAGAGAAATTATTACAATTAAACTATTCATTAAACATAAGCTAAGCTATGAAGAATGAAAATAACATACTAGATGAATTTCTAAGAGATTCGGTGGAGCAAACTCAGTTCTACTTCAAAGAATCTGATTGGGAAAAAATGTCTGCAATGCTCGATGAAGAAGATAAGCAAAAGAAACGTCCAATATTTTGGCGAGGCTTCTCCATTTTTATGGGACTTTTACTTTTAAGTATAAGTGCGTATTTATGGTCAAATAAAAAATCGAAATCAGCAGATATTAAGCCACAACAGAAGGTTAGCTTATCGAGCCAAGCTTTACCTTCAGTTAAGCAAGACACTGCAAGTGACTCGCTATTTGAAAATGAAAACCAAAATCAAACATCAGCTATTGCAAAAAACAAGCCTTCACAAAGCAGTCCTGTTGTATCGCAAAACCAAGATATTCAAACTGCATCGAACCAAGTCTCTTCAACCCAAAACAGCAGCCAGATTGCAAGGCAATCATCAAAACAAAACGAAAGCGGACCAGCAAAGACAAAGTCTAAAAAACTAGAAACTAAGCATGTAGTAGCTAAGGATGTGGCTACAAATCATGCAATTGATCCACGCACAGAGGATGCTGGCACTGACAAACAAAACTCAATTGACGTTTCTAAAACAGCTCAAGCAAGTGAAGATCAATACGCCAATGACATTCAAGCACCAAACGTAAAATTGAATGAAAAGAAGAAGTTGCAGAAATCAAAGCCTAAGGTTAATACGAAAGATTTTACAAGAAAAGCGAATCGAAAAAATACAAATACTGCCGCTACATTCAAGCAAAAAAACGAACCAAACACAATAGATTCTGCTCTACAATCAGATAGCAAATCTCAAACTAACAGTGCTCATGATGCTACAAGAGTTAACAATAAACCCAACGGTACTATCCAAGTAAATGGTAAAATTATGCAAAAACCTGATACCTTGACTTATAAAGGTCAAGCTGCAATAGATGCTGCCAGAACAAATCCTCGTTATGTGGCAGGTTTAGCAAATTATATTCCAGAAAGAGTAGATCAAGTTACAGTGTTAACATACAAACCTACCCCTGTTGAATCAAATACAGATACAAAAGTAAATAAGCAAAAACAACAAGAACCAACACCTAATACAACTGAGAATAAATCGTTTATACCTAGACCCTGTAATTGGTTCTTATCAGCTGGCGCATTCTTCAATAAAGGCTTTATCGGCAATGTGACATCTCCGATACAATGGGGGCTATCACCATACGTAGGTTTGGGTTTATCAAAGCCATTCAGTGATAGATTGACCTTGGCAACACAAGTAGGCTTCACTTATTTTAATGGCTTAAACGTGAGTGAAAAATCTAGCATCGTACAATATAGTTTTGGTGTTGATTCGAATAACACGATTGTTACCCACAAACGATTATTACAAACTTATTTGCCTGTATCACTTTATTATCAAATTCAAAAAAATCATTACTTATTTGGATTAATTGGAGCGAGCTATGCCTTTGATGTTTCAAGTGAGGTAGAGAACACGAAAAATTCTAGCAATAAAACGCAAAATGGATATCGAAGTGGATTCAATCAATTTGACTTTTTCGCAGGTGGAGGTTATGCCTATCGCTTGTCTAATCAATTTATGTTGCAAGCTAGCTTTCAACAAGGATTTATCGATATGACCAAAAATCAATATTTTAAGAATACCAACAACATGCAAACCCGCATTCAGATTGGCATTAAATATTTTTTAAAACGCAATGAAAATTAATGGAAGAATCTAATATTTTATTTGAATTAAACGCATACAAATTTTAAAATTATGAAAAGGTATTTAATCATATTGCTTATGCTCACTGGAATATGGGGATGCTCTAAGCGAGAATTACCTGCTAACCAAATTGGCGAAGTGCAATTTATGTTTGACGGAACGATTGGGGCAGAACCTGTGGTTTATCAAGCAGGCGTAAATGGACTTTATATGTATAGCGGATTTTTTAAAGATAGTCAAGGACTATGGACTTTAAAAACGCAATTCGCCCAACAAGGTTGCGTTAATTGTGATTCTTTTTTATCCTTTGAACTTAAGGATGTAGCAGTAAGTAACGATTCCACTTTATCGGGTACTGTTTTCGATATCTTTGGTTCTACAGGTGGTGTTTTTGACTCCTATTCGCTCGATTCAATAGAGCAAACTTTACAGACTGAAACTTTTTTCTTTTCTGCCGATTTTACACCTGGTAATCATTACTGGTATTTTGATGACGGAAGCATTGATTCTGGCACCTATGTGACCAAAAATTTTCAAACACTAGGCATGAAAAATGTTAGACATGTAGTAGAATATTTAGGCAATACCGATAGTTTATCAAATTCATTTAATGCTGATTTACAATCATTATGCAGACCTCATTTCAGTATAAGTACAGACACGCTAACACATCAAGTTGTTGTACAATCTTTAGCAGGAGGCTTTTCGTCATTCAGCTGGGATTTTGGAAATGGTACTTTTACAAATTCCCAAACAAGTGGTGCAGCTTATAATTTACCTGGACTCTACACAGTAACACTAACTGCTTCATCACAATCTTGTTCATTAATGACTTATAAACAAAAGGCTAATTTCACCGGCAATCCATACTACCCTGTTGCTAATTTTGGTTATGGTGCTAACTTAAATACGATAACGAGTTTTGTACCACGTTTGAATACTTCCGCTTTCATCATTTCTTTAAAAAGAGAAGGCAAAGTGTATCATTCTTATAAAAAATTGAAAGACATAGACCAAAGTGGCAACCCCGTGTTTACAGCTGAAGTTGTTGAAGGTTATATTAAAAATGAAAAAGGAAACAATACTGTAAAAGTGAAAGGTCGAATTGATACTTGGCTTTACAATGAGAATAATCCCAATGACTCTATTAAAATTACTTCCAATAAACTAGCCATTGCTGCGGCGTATCCATAATTTACTACGATTAATATTCATGATAAATAATTAATTTTGAAATAATTAATCTGTTTCAAGATGCGAATTTTATATTTTTTGATATCCATACTAGCCCTGAGTAATTTATGA
>Ga0315903_10004113_pt1 | contig 19615 bp, 7 predicted proteins | sample LakEriMetagenome_7_FD_203524 | JGI IMG/M metagenome (GOLD analysis project Ga0315903, IMG submission 203524) | Freshwater fungal communities from buoy surface, Lake Erie, Ohio, United States - Buoy 2 MA119 | ecosystem: Environmental > Aquatic > Freshwater > Lake | place: USA: Lake Erie, Ohio... | reverse complement strand
GAGCGGCGTGGGGCCAAGTCATGGGGCCTGCGCAAGTACCAGCCTGAGAATGGCCCGTTCGCCAATCTCAACGTCACGACGACGACGCTGACATGCAGCAGCCGGACGGGCGAGGCGACGGTCACGGCGTCGGCACCGATCTTCAGGACGACGCACGCAGGGGCCCTGCTCAGGATACTGCATCAGGGCCAGTACATCACGGGATCGATCGACGCGATCAGCGAGTCGACGGACACGATCCGGGTCACGGGCGCCGGGGATAACCGCAAGTTCAATCTCACCATTACGGGCGTTTTCACGGGAACGCTGGTGCTCCAGCGCAGCGTCGGGAACGAGCTGAACTGGGTGACGTACCAGACCCACACCACGACGACGAATACGACCTATGACGACGACCTGGACAACCAGATCGTCTATTACCGCGTGCTGTCGACGGCATGGACCAGCGGCACGGCGGCGATCGAGATGACGCACGCCAATGGCCAGACCGAGGGCATCGCCCGCATTCACAGCGTTGCGGCGGACAATTCCTGCACGGTTGATGTGCTGAGCCCTGTGGGCAAGACAACGGCGACGACGGACTGGGCCTTCAGCGCCTGGTCGGATGTGGCCGGCTGGCCGGCTGCGATGGCGCTGGCGGACGGTCGCCTGTGGGCTGGCCGGGACGACAGGTTCTGGGCGTCGGAGTCGGATGATTTTGAGGCGTTCGGGATTGGTGTCGAGGATGATGATGCCTTCACCCGGCGCGTCACGGGCGGCTGGGGCTCTGCGGTGTGGATGGCGGGCGTGGGCCGCCTGATGATCGGCATGGATGCCCGCGAGGCGGAAATCAGCGTTTCGGCGCTTGATGAACTGTCGACGCCGACCACGGCCAAGAGCCGTCCCAGATCGCGCCGCGGTTCGGCATCGGCGCAGGGCCAGGTTGTGGATGAGGCGGTCGCCTTCATCGACCGTTCGCGGCGCAAGCTGTTCCGGATGGAACTGGAAGGATCGCAGTATCAGCTGGGCGAACTTACCCGGCTCAACCGGACGATTGCAGGAGCGGAAGGCACGACGAACGGATTTATCGAGTGCGCCGTGCAGTACAATCCCGAGCCGCGCATCTGGGCCCCGTGCGATGATGGCCGGATGGCGGTCCTGCTGTTCGAGCCGACCGAGGGCGTGGCGGCGTGGTGCCGGCTGGTGGATGACGACGCGTTCTATGAAAGCGTCTGCGTCCTGCCTGGAGATGTCGAGGACAGCGTCTATTTCGTGGTCAGGCGCACGGTGGGGGCGTCGACTGTCCGCCATGTCGAGAAGCTGGCTCCCGAGGCATGGGAGAACATGGAGGATGTCTGGCGGCTGCGATCCGCGGTCGAGTACAGCGGGGCGTCGACGACCAGCATCACGGGTCTCAGCCATCTGGAGGGTGAGACGGTCTATGCCTGGACGAACGGGTTCCAGCAGGGCCCGTTCACGGTGGCAAGCGGGGCGATTACCCTGACCTATGCCACGGAGTACGCGATTGTCGGCCTGCTCTATGAGGGCCGGTACAAGTCGCCACGCATTGTCGCGAGCGGCGCCATGGCGCAGGACAAGAAGATCGCCCGGCTTGGGATGCTGGTCTATCGGGCAGCGCCGGGCGCGCTCAAATGGGGCCGGGACTTCACGACGATGGCGACACTGACGGGGCCGAACCCGGCAAGCTTCGACAGCCCGATGGAAGAAATCACGGACGATGTGAACTACCCGTTCAACGGGGCGACGCAGAAGGATGCGCGGGTCTGCATCTCGATGCCGACCGCAGGGCCTGCGACGCTTCTGGGCATGGTTCCGCATGTGGAAGCGAACGAGCGGTCTGCGTGATTGCGTTTGAGGATCTGGACGGTTCCCATTTCGAGGAATGGGGGCTGGACACGTATCCGCATCCTTCGCGGGTTCTGGGCTATGCCTGCCGGCGGGATGACGAACTTGTCGCGCTGGGCTTTGTGGTTGTGGACGAGGACAATCGCTGGTGGGGCAGCTTCGGCAGCCGCGGGCGGTTCCCGGCAAAGAGCGTGCATCAGAAGACGCTTGAACTGTTTGCGGCGCTGGATCGGGCGGGTGTGCCGGAAATACTGGCGGTTGCCGATCCCGAGGTGGCGCGGTCACGTGAATGGCTGACGCGGCTGGGGTTTGAGCCAGGCGAGAACGAGGTATGGAAACGTGGCATTTCTGGTTCCTGTAGCAGCCGCGGTTGGCATCGGGCTTGGCGTAGCCGGGTCAATCAAGGGGGCCGAAGCCCAACGCAAGGCAGCGACGCAGGAAAGGGTCGCCGCTGACTTTGAGGCGACACAGCTAGAGGATCGGGCGAAGGATACGGTCGCGGCGGCCAGCTTCCGCGCCGATCGCATCCAGAAGCGCGCCCAGCAAATCCTGTCGACGCAGCGCGCCATGCTGGCAGCCAATGGCGGGGATACGACGGACGTGACGGCGCAGGCCATCACGGATGACACGATCCGCAAGGCTTCGCTGGACAGTCTGCTGGAAATGGCAAACGCGGAAAGCTCTGCGCAGAAGGACAAGCTGCGAGCAAAGATGACGCGCGAGACCGGCAAGCGGATGAGCGATGTGCGGCGCGATCAGGCCACAGGCACGTTGCTGAGCGGGTTTGGAGACGCTTTAAGCGGCGGCGCCAGCTGGGCGGAAAAGTACGGGCGGAAAAGTACGGTTAGCCGTTGATGGCACTTGATGATCATGGTCATGCGCCCATGGTCGGCCGGGTTGCTGCTGTTGCTGACCACGTCAAAGCCAGATGGGCAGGATTTCGGGGCTTGCTCGGCGCAATAGCGCGGCGAGTCCACGCAGGTAATCATGAACTGATCCGGCCCCATTGGGTGTGCTCGAACTGTCGAGAACATCGCGTCAGGGTCGGCTGAAACACATCCGCCAAGCATCAGCGCGGCGATCAGAACCTTTTTCATCCCTCTTCCCCGGTGGCAGTTGGCTCATGTCAATCCTAGCGCTGCAACGCATCGAGACGCAACACTGTCAGGTTGACGGCTGCGGCCAGCAAGTCGAGCAAATTCGGCAGGATGCTAGGACGCAGAACGAGATTGCGGTGGCCTACGGTGTTTCTCAATCCACCATCAGCAGAATCCAAACCAAACAGATTTGGGACTCCACCAAGCGGTCACGCACGCGTGGGAAGATCTAGTGGCCAAAATACCTAGAATCGAGCAGGTTGGCGAGTATCAGCCAAGCCGCGATATCGTTCAAGGCGTCCGCACGCCCGTGAACGATGGCATCGCGCGTGGCCTGCAAGACCTCGGCAAGGCGACGACCGAACTGGCCGACCGGCTCTACAAGGCCGACACGGACAAGAAGATCGTCGAGGCAAGCCGCAAGACACGCGAAGACCTGGACCGCGCCTATCGCGACATCACTGAATCCAGCGACATTCTCCCCGAGGACTACGAGAAGCACTATCGCGAGGAGTCCGACAGGATCATCTCCGCCAACGCCGAAATGGTCCCCTCGGGCGGGCGGGATATGTGGCGCGAGCGGGCCCTTGGCTGGCAGTCCGATGCGGTGATCCGCACCCGTGATGTGACGCGCCAGCGCCAGGTCGACAAGGCGCGTGCCGGGATTGTTGCCGAAACCGAGGCCATCGGCGCGCAGGTTGGCGATCTTTCCCTCAGCGAGAAGACGGTAGCCGACAACATCGCGGGCCAGCGCGGACTGATCGATCGGCAGGTTCGCGAGGGCATTATTGACGAGGAGGCTGGTGCGCGGCTTCAGGCGCAGCTGACGGAAATGGCCCTGAAGGATGTCACGATCCGGGTCACGTCCAACATTGATGAGCTGGTCCAGAACGGACAGGTGGCAGAAGCTCGCGCCCAGTTCATGGCGAACTACAAGCGGATCGATCCTGCGACACGCGCCGCGATCGAGAAGGGGCTGGACGCATCCGAGTTCGACAATCGCGTGGTGACGGAATCGGACAGGCTCTGGACCGAAGCCAAGGGCGACTATGGCCGCTTCATCAAGGAAGCGGGCAAGGTCAGCGATGCGCGCCTGCGTGTGAAGATCGAGGAGCGCGGGGCGCAGCTTCAGCGGCAGGCTGATGCGGCTGAGAACGCGCGGCAGGACAATCTGGAACGCAGCATGTGGGCGCATGTCGAGAAGGGCGGAACGATCGGCAATGCTCCGGCGTCACTGCGCGGGGCAATCGATCCGGACAGGCTGGGATCGATCCGCGCCTATGAGAATGCGCGCGATGCCGAGAACGGAATGAACGGCGCGCAAAAGGCGGCATGGTCTGCGGCAAGCTCGGGCTGGCGCAATGAACTGGAGTCGGCTGCGGCTATGCCGGCGAGCACGTTCATGCAGGATCCGAGCAAATGGTCTCCGCGCGACCGGGCAAAGTTCGAGGCTCTGACGCCCACCGACCAGAACGCCATCCGCGCCAAACAGGCTGACATGCGCGACCGCGGCAACACGCAGGACGAGGTCTCGAAGATCGAGGGCCAGCTTCTCGATGTCGCCAAGGTGGTGGCGGACCCGAAATGGGGTTTGCGCAGCAACGCCAACAATCGCCCCGCGGAGTCGGAGAAGCTTCTCGGGGAATTGCGCGGCCAGGCGGCGATGCTGGCGAAAGAGAACGGCGGCAGGCCGCTGACGCCCGATCAGGTGCGCTATGCCGTGGCCCTTGCGATGAAGGCGGCCGGCGAAAGCAAGAGCGATTTCGTCTCGTGGAACACGTTTGCGATGCGCGTTGACCCTGCCTTTGCAGAGAATGTTGCGGACACGATGGAATATGAGCAGGCCTTCAATGATCTGAGGGCGGCTGGTGACGGCGTCGATCCGACCTTCGAGGAAGTGCAGGAGCTTCTGGCTACAAGGCGTGGGGCGCCCTGATGCCAGTCATTCCCTTCAGCACATCGCGCGGCGTATCGCGAGCCGCTGACATCATCACCGAGCAGGCAGAAGAGGAAGAAGCCAAGCGCTACCGCGAGGCTTCTGACGCCAAGCTCGATGAGCTGATGAAGCAGAAGGTCAAGCGCTTCGACCATCTGGGCGGCAAGCCCATGATCGACGTTCCAGAGCCCGTGACGGGTGGCTGGAAGGTTCGCGATTCTGCTGTTGTCGAGGCTGACCCTTATCGGATTTCGGACGCCGATGCACAGGCATCCGGGCTTGACATGCCGATGGGTGCGGGCGGGCCGGAAAACCCGGCTGATCCTGCGGTCATGGCAATCATCAATCGCCGGAAGGCGGCGCAGTCAGCGAACCTTCGCGCATCTCTGATGCAGTCGACATCGACGCCGGACCAGGCTGCTGCGGATATCGATACGGCGCAGCGATTGGGCGTCGAGCGACTTGAGGTGGAAACAAACCGCAAGGCTTTCGATGTCGCGCGGGTGTCGGAAGAGATCAACAAGCTCTCTGATCGCGCCCCGTTCACCTATTCATGGCTGAACCGCAGCTTCGACCATCTGGAAGTCGCCCACGACGACATCGAGAACCTGAGCTGGTGGGAGCAGGCTGGGCAGTTTTTCTCGCCGGGGTCGCTCACGCTGGACGAGATGGGCAAGGCGCTCGCCACTGGCTTTGCAGATCGCCTGCCGCAGCAGCTTGCCGGTCTGGACAAGATGGCGGCGGATACGAATGCGGCCATCTACCGGTCCCTGCCTGACTGGTTCCCGTACAAGGCCGAACTTGTCCGCGGGCAAGTCGAGCGCAGCAATGAGGCATGGTCGAGCGCGCTGATCGCGAATGAGCGGGTCAAGGCCAACGCATCGCAAGGCGAAACCTGGATTGAGCGCGGTATCTACTCCGCCATGGAGTCGGCCCCGAGCACTGTTGTGGCGCTTCTGGCGGGGGTTGTGACACGGAACCCAGCCGTTGCGACAAGCGGCCTTGGCGGCATGACTGCGGGCGGCGCCTATGTCGATGCGCAGGAGGAGGGCCTTGCTGACGGTTCTGGTGTCCGCAGTCTCGAGGACCGGCTGCGCTATGCGCTGACACAGGGCGGCATCGAAACGGCAACCGAAATGCTGCCGATGAAATTCCTTCTGGATGATCTGGCCAAGGACACGCCGCTTTTCAAAACGTTCTTCAGGCAGGCCGCTGCGGAGGGCATTTCCGAACAGGCTGCGACTTTCCTGCAGGACGCCTCGACCTGGCTGGAGATGAACCCGGACAAGACGCTGGGCGAGTTTCTGGCCGAACGTCCGAACGCGGCGCTGGAAACGCTTGTGGCGTCCACTGTCATGTCGGGCGTGCAGACCACGATTGCGCAGGGGATGCAGGCTGCCGGCGACAAGATCGACCAGACGGCGCAGCAGAAGCGGGCCGAACAGCTCGCCAAGACCTTCGACGCGATGGCGCAGAACGCCAAGGACTCGAAGCTGGCGCAGCGCCTGCCGGAGAAGTACCGGCAACTGGTAAACGAGGTCACGAAGAACGGCCCGCTGGAAAGCGTCCGGATCGCTCCTGAAGCCATCACGTCACTGGCGCAGGAGAAGGGCGTCAGCGTCGAGCAACTTGCGCAGGCCTTCCGCATCGACCCGAACGAACTGGTCACGGCGATCGATACTGGCGAGGATGTGGTCATCCCGGCGGGGAACTACGCCGCAGGCCTGTCGACGGCAAAGAAGGAGATCGGTGTTTCGGGCGAGACAATTCACGCCGGGCTGGCCAAGGATATGCGCCTGCGGGCGCATGACTTCACGGCGCGCGAGAGTGAGGCGGCAAGGACGGCATTCGAGGCGGAGGCCAAGGCCCGCGAGGAACGGCGCGCGACAGATGAAGCGTTTGCCGACAGTGGCGACCGGGTGCGCAACACGATCCGCGAGCAGATCACATCGACAGGTGTGTTCAATGCTGACGCCGCGAATACGCAGGCCGAACTGATCGGGGCCATGGTCGAGACGCTGGCAATCAACACGCAGGCCGATCCCGAGGCGCTGTGGAAAGAGCGAGGCTTCGACATCGTCGCCAGCCTGAAGGGCGAGGAGGCCGACGCCGTCAGCCTTGCGCAAACAGCTATCAACGAACTGGCCAACCCACCCGGATTTGTTACAGGCAAGGACAAGGCCGGGAAGCGCCGGACCTTCTCCCCGCGCGACATCGTGCTCGGCTACAATGACGGCGACACGTCGCTGGACATGATGCTGGACTTTGATGTCGAAGGAGAAAACGCGACCCGCAACCTCAATCTCCTGTCGTCGAATGTGCGTCGGAGCGTGCGGACGGCCATGGCGGAGGGCCAGCTTGAAAGGTTAGCAGAAACCTGGGGCGTGACCCCGGATGAGCTACAGGCATTTGCAAAACCCCGCTGGGGCGCCGGCGCGTTTGAAGACCTGATGGCGGACGTCGTCGATATCGTGGAGCGCGACAACCGGCTGGGGCAGGCTCCTGGCCTTGAGCAGGTGGTGCAAAGGCTGGCCGCGCGCGGTCACGCCACGACGGCAAATGCGCTGAAGGTCAGACTGTCCAATGCGCGCACCGGGAAGGGCGATGGCGCTCTTTCGGAAGCGATGCGGGAGCGGGTGCGCGGCCTGCAATTTGCGCGCGGTCGTGGCGCGGCGCAGGGCAAGGCTCTGGCGCAGTCTGGCTCTCGTGATCTCCCTATGGATGAAACCTCTCGAATGCAGAGAGCGAGAGAGCAGGGGTTTGATGTCGATACGCCGCTGTATCATGGGACGGACAAGAGCTTCGATGAGTTTTCAGCCAACCCGAGAAACCGCAATGATACGGGCCACTATGGCAAAGGCACCTACTTTTCTACTCAGCCGGGCGAAGCCAACTATTTCGCAGAATGGTCGCCCGGCGCAGATGCGCCTTCACCCACGGCCAGAGTTATCAAGGCTTATGCCAGAGGAAAACTTTTCGACGTAACCGATGGCGGCGATGTCACGCAAATTGTACCCGACTTCTTAGAGTCCGTAAAAGGACTAAAGGGACTCCCCAAGCAGATCGAAGAACTTTCTAAGCTGTGGGACGATGCAGTTGCAAAGGTCAACGTTGAGCAAATACGCGTTCAGATGGACCCATATTCGCGCCGAATGAACCATAGCATTCCAGACGAAATGATCGACGCTGACGGTGTAGCAACTGTGTGGACTGATGCAGATTCAGCGGCTGCCATCTATTACCCGAGCAAAAAGGATGCTGTTGCTGATCTTGCATACCGTCAGTTGTCGCGAGATGGGGTTCGCTTTCCAATGACTGTTGCGGCTGCCATCCAGCGCAATATCGGGGCGGATGAGTTTTCTAAGCTTCTCAAACAAAACGGGTATGACGGCGTTAGAGCTGGAGATGAGGTTGTTATCTTCGACCCCGCAAACATCCGTTCTGTAGACGCCGCCTTCGACCCCTCCGAAACACAAAGCTCCAAGCTTCTGGCGCAGGATGCCCGCGGCACCTTCACCCCCCGCGCCGACCGGAATGTCGTCCGCCTGTTCGAAGGCGCGAACCTCTCGACGCTCGCCCACGAAGCCTCGCACTGGTATCTGGATACGCTGTGGCGGATGAACCAAGCCGTCGAGCCGCACCCCTTCGTCCAGTCCCAACTCGCCGCCATCCTCGAATGGCGGGGCAAGAGCCCGAACTGGACCGGCATGTTCAATCCGGACGGGTCGTTCACGAAGGAAGGCGCCGAGGTTCAGGAGGCCTTTGCCGAGAGCTTTGAGCTGTATCTGCGCGAAGGCAAGGCCCCGACAACCGCGCTCCGGTCAGTGTTCGCCTCGTTCAAGCAATGGCTTCTCAGCCTCTACAAGAACATTCGCGGCATGTGGGTCATGCGCGATCCCAAAACCGGCGCCTACACCATGCGCGCTAACCTCGATCGCGCCAATCTCAACGATGAAATCCGGCAGGTGTTCGACCGGATGCTGGCGACCGACGAGGCCATCAAGGCGGTGCATGTCGGGATTGCGCGCGACGGCGAGGCAATGGCGCAGGCGATTCTCAAGGCGCAAGACCCGGACGGAAAATGGAAGCCGGAGCGCAAGGAAAAATTCCTTGAGCGCATGAGGGAGCGCTACGCTGCCGCCCGCGAACGCGCCGAGGCCGCCCTCATGGCCCGCCTGATGGACGAGTACCATCGCACGAAGCAGGCCGGATGGCGGGATGAGGAGCGCGACGTTCGCCGTGAAGTCCAGTCCGAGATCGACGAGCGGCCGGAACAGCGCGCCTATGCCTGGCTCTCGGGCAAGGGCTGGAAGGATACGCGGGAAGCGCGGGTTGAGGAGGCTTTCACCGAAGCCGAGGCGATGCGGGCGCTCGCGCAGGCCCCTGAGCTGGGTTTCTTCGACGCGAACGCGACGACGGAAAGCATCCAGGCGCTTCAGGCCAAGATGGTCGAGAACGGCATCGTTCCGATCGTTCTCCTGTTCCGCACGACGTCAGGCCGGATCATCGCATTCCCCGGAGACAGCGGCAGCTTCGGGATGCACCACGACATGGCGCGCGAGGTCTTCGGCCTTGGCGATCTGAAGCTACAGCACGGTGTCTGGAACCCGCGCAAGTGGCCGACGATCGAGGCGATGAACGCGGCGGATACGGCATGGTATGACACCACTGGGACGGCGGAGGATGTCGAGGCCCGCACCGTAGAGCTGGCGCAACGCACTAAAGCCGCAGACCAGCACAGCAAGGACGTCAAGCGCGTTGTCGAGTTCTTGCAGGCAAATCCCGCGCTGGCTGATGGTCCCCTCGCAAACATCATGCTGGAGACGCAGGCCCCCGCCTATGCCGCAGATCGCGGGCGTCGGCTGTATCGCGCCGGCGGGTCTCTCGCGCAGGCTGGCGATGGCCTGCTGGTCTATCGCGGCAGCGCCGAAGACGAGGAAGGCGTTACCGAGAATGGCAGGCTTGGACTAGGTTTCTACTCCGCTGAAGACCCCGAGATCGGCGGCGAATGGGGCGGCATGACAGGCAGGGTCGATGCGTGGCGCATAAAGGGCCGCCTGTTCGATCTTGACGCGGAAACGGCGGAAGGCCTCGAAAACTACGAGAAGCAGGAAGACACGCCAGCCGCCCAGAAGCTTTTCGCCCGCCTCAAGTCCGAAGGCTATGTCGGCGTCCGCGATCCATGGTCCGGCCATATCAACGTCTTCGACCCGAAGGACATGCAGCGGGTTCCTGCGCATGATACGGAACTCGGCAAGACGTGGACGAACTTCGTCGAGGATCTGGACGAGGACAGCCCGTCACTGGCGCAGTCCGTTCAGCCGTCGCGCAAGCTGGACGCCATGGGGTTCTACAGCGCGCTGCGCGAAGCCGTCGCCAACTCTAAGCAGAACAAGGCGAGTGCAGAACAATGGAAGGCCACGCTCTCCAAGCTTCCGGGCGTCAAGGCGGAAGAGATCGACTGGACGGGCGTTAACGATTGGCTGGATGCGCAGGAAGGGCAGGTTACGCGCGAGGCGCTGGAAGCGTATCTCGTCGCGAATGGCGTGAAGATCGAGGAGGTCATCAAGGGCGAGCGAGGCACACCACGCTTCCTGAACACATATGGCAGTGACTCCCAAATGGCGCGAATTGTCAGTCGCGCGGCGCAGAACCTGGTTTCCGCAGAGAACGCCCGAGATGCCTTGATCGACATTCTCGCGAACGAAAGCGATTTCTACGACCGGATGAAGCGCATCTACTCCGAGTTGTTTGCCGAGGTCGATGGTGACAGTTATGCGCTGGCTGCGGATGTGGTGGAGGCGCTTGATCCTACATGGTTGAGCACAGCCGCCCAGTTTGAGACTTACACGCTCTCTGGCGGCACAAACTACACCGAACTGCTTCTCACGCTTCCCGCCGTCAAAGGCCCGGCGACGCACTGGGAAGAGCCGAACGTCGTTGCACACGCACGCTTCAAAGAGCGCAGGGGGCCGAACGGCGAGCGCGTTCTTGCGCTGGAAGAGATCCAAAGCGACTGGCATCAGAAAGGGCGCGGGCAGGGCTACCAGACTCCGGTCGATCCGGCGAAGGTCGAGCAAGCCAAAGCGGCGCGCGACAAGGCGCTAACCGACTTCGTTCCGGCAAGGGATGCCGTGCTCAACTGGTTCGCCGAACTAGAACGAGAAGACCTCGGCGTTGTTATGGATGAAATGTGGGGCTCTGCGCTGTCCGCTGCGAGGCGTGAGGAGTACATCGAGACCATCTACGCTACAGCCGACCTGCGCGACATGTCGGAGCACTTCATTGCGACGCTGCGCCAGCAGTTGCCGGACACGCTGAAACGGCTTCAAAACGGCGTGCTGACCGATGCCCCCTTCAAAGGAAAACCGGGGCTCTCTAAAGTTCTGTCCGACTACGACCGCGCCGCGCTCGCGGCGAATGAGGCAAACCAAGCTTATTTGAATGCGACGTACCCAGGCGGCATCCCCAACGCCCCCTTCAAGAACAACGGCTGGGTCAATCTCGTCCTCAAGCGAATGATCCGCTATGCTGCGGAGAACAACTTCGCCACGCTGGCTTGGATTCCGGGCAGCGTGCAGAATGGCGGCGAGGTCGAGACGGACGATAATCGCGCTGACTTCTATGACAAGATCGTCCCGGCAGCGGCAAACAAGCTGGGACGTAAGTATGGCGCGGAAGTCGTGCTCGCGAAGGCTCCGGAGATGTCGGGGTCGACAAACACGGGCCGATACGCTGCAGTTGAGGACGAAGCGGGCAATGGCTGGCTGGTCGTCGACACGACGCGCAACGACAGGGTCATGTCTCGACACGACACCGAGGAAGAGGCGACCACGGCGGCGACAGGCTCCAATCGCACCAAAGGAACACCCGGCGTTCAGTGGCACTCCCTACCAATCACCCCGCAACTGAAGGCCGCAGCAATCGAAGGCTTCCCGCTCTTCCAGACTGGCGGCAAAGACCGCATCGCCCCGCCCACTGATCTCCCCCCCATGCGCCTCAACCTCCAAGCCGTGCGCGAGCAGTACGGCGATCAGGCGCTTGCCGAGATTCCGCCAGAGGTGGCAGCCTACAGCGCGCAGGCGTCGGACGTGGATCAGTTCCTCGATCTCGCCCGCGATGTGCGGCGGTCGCTTGCCAAGCCGAAACCGAAGTCGCTGTGGAAGTTCCTCTCGACCCAGCGGCGGATCGGACAGGGCAATGACAGGATCAGCTATCGCGGTATCCGTGACGATGGCGGCGAACTGCTCAAGATCGTGGGCGAGAAGAAAGCCGCCCCCGGCCTGATCAATGACGGCGAGGACGGCAAGCGGGTCCGGTCCTATTCCATCGAGCATGCAGCCGAAGCGGCATGGGAGGCGGGATATTTCAACGGTCCCAGCCCGCCAACGCCTGACGTGTTCCTCGATGCGCTGCGTGCGGATTTCGACGGGCAAGCCCCGCTCTATGCCCGCAATGACATGCCGGCCCTGCAGGAGCGCGAGAACGCCGAACGCTGGGCAGAGTGGTTCGACCTCAACGACATTTACATTCACGGCCGCGACAGCGCGGTCCTGCGCGAGCAACTGGCGACGCTGCTCTCCGCACAGGGCGAGAACGCCATCGGCCCGGACGAAGCGGCCGAGTTCTTCAAGATGCCCGACGGCGCCGCCCTGCTGGAAGGCCTGAAGCAAGGCCCGCTGCGAGAGAAGCTGATCCGCGACGAAACCCGCCGCCGCATGATCGAACGCAATGGCGACGTGTTCCGTGACGGGACCATCCTGCAGGAGGCAGAAGCCTACGCCCGCAACGAGCTCCAGCACCGCCAGTGGGAGATCGAACTCGAAGCCCTGGCCGAAGCAGGAGGCCAGCGAATTGCCACCAACGCGCTTAAGCAACAGGCCATCGAGAACCTGCGCACCAAGCAGGTCCGCGAAGTCCTCAACTACCAGCAATGGCTGATCCTCGAACGCCGCTGGGCGCAGAAGGCGATCAAGGAGAAAGATCCGGCCAAAGCGGCGGAGTATGCCAAGTATCGGCTGCTGAACTCGCTCATGTATTCCGAGGGCAAGAAGCTCGCGGAGAAGATCGAGAAGGCGCGGAAGCACCTGCTGAGCTACGGCGACAAGACGAAGCAGGCGCGGCTGTTCAAGGCCGGCAAGGAATACCAGGAGACCATGAACGGCCTGCTGGACGACTACCAGTTCCGGAACGAGTCGAAGAAAGCCGAGAACCAGCGCGCCGCACGCGCCGCCTGGATCAAGGCGCAGATGGCCGCGATCGATCCCTATTCCGCCTATCAGGACACGACCAAGTCCGCCGCCGAACAGCAGGCCGAAGCTGCCGAGGCGCTGGAGAAATCCCGCGTACTGGCGGAGATGGGGCAGGGGCTGGAGGCCAAGGGTTACAAGTCGCTGACTGTGGAGGAACTTCTGGCGGTTCGCGATGAAGCGGACATGATCTGGAAGATGGCGACGCTGGCCGATCATCTGCTCAAGGCGGGCGAGCGCCGGCGCCTGACCCTTGCCGCGCAGGATGTGGCGGCGGAGATCGAGACAAACCAGCCGAACGCGAAGCCGCCGGAGCCTGTGGAAACCGATGCGCCGGGCGAGGGTGTCAAGCGCTCTGTCCTCAAATACTTCGCCATGCACCGGACGCTGCAATCCCTCGCGCGCCAGTTCGCGGGCGGGAAGGATGGCGGTAAGTTCTGGTCCTATGTGGTGAAGCCGCTCAACGAGGCTTTTGCCAAGCTCTCGACGCTGCGCAAGCAGATGGGCGAGGACATGAAAGACCTGTTCTCGACCTATTCGGAAGCCGAACAGAAGCGCATGTTCCGGGAGCGTCGGACCTTTGACTTCCGCGCACAGGGCGGGCCGCGCATCACGCTTTCAAAGCAAGGCCGGCTGGCCTTTGCGCTCAACTGGGGCAACGCCAAGAACCGCCAGCGCCTGATGGACTCGCTCGGTCTGGACGAGGCCATGGTTGGACAGGTGCTCAATACGCTGGACAAGCGTGACTGGGACTTTGTGCAGAAGACGTGGGACTATCTGGACACCTGGTTCCCAGAAGCGAACCGGGTCCATGAGGCGGTGCATGGTGCGCCAATGGACAAGGAAGCCCCGCTCGAGATCGCGACGCCGTTCGGCATCTACCGTGGCGGTTATTACCCGATCAAGTTCGACCCGATGCTGTCTTCCAAGGCCGGGCAGCGCCAGGTCATGGAGGACGTAAAGCCTGCAACGGGACAGCTGGGCGCCTACCAGCCCGGCTTTGCAAAGGCCCGCAGCAAGGGCCGTATAACGCTGCCGCTGCGCCTGTCCGTGGTTGATGTCATCAGCAGCCATCTTGATCAGGTCGCGCGGTCGATCGCCACGGACGAAGCGCTGTTTGACGCTGGGCGCATCGTCAAGCAGCCGGAAGTGGAAAAGGCCATCGTCAGCCGTCACGGGCGCGAGGTCTACAACACGATCATCAACACGCTGATCACGGCCAAGTTCGGCCTTGAGGGTGCGAGCGGCCTTCTGGCGTGGCTCCGCAACGGGGCGACTGTGGTCGGACTGGGCTGGAAAGTGTCGACGGCATTGCTTCAGCCGCTCGGTATTTCCAACTCGATCGTCAGGGTTGGAGGATACTGGATCGCCAAGGGCTATGCCCGCATGGGCAAGGACGCCGCCACTGTACAATCCTCGGCCAACTGGATCATGCAGCGTTCCGAGTTCATGCGGAATCGCAGGCAGGCCAACAGCCCGGAAATGGCGGCGCTGCGCAAGCAGGTGAAGGCGGGCGTCGTGGATCTTCGCATTCCTGGCCTTGGTCTCAGCGCCAAGGCATTCGACGCCATCAAGGACAACGCATTCGCCCTGATGGCCAACGTCCAGTTCTACAGCGTCGACATGCCGACATGGTTCGGGGCTTACTACAAGGCGCGAGCCGCCGGCATGAACGAGGGTGATGCTGTGGCTTCTGCTGATCAGGCCGTGATCGACAGCCAGGGCGGCGGGGAACTGCACCAGACCTCAGCGATGCAGACTGGTGCGGGAACGCGCTATGCGGCGGCGCTGCGGCTGCTGACCAACTTCATGAGCTACATGATCACGACCTACAACCTGACGGTTCAGCGCACGCGCAATGCCCGGACGCCTGCCCAGATCGCGGCGCTGGCCCTTGACTATGTGATTCTCCTATCCGTTCCGGTCGCAGGCAAGATGATGATCGACGCCTGGACCAAGGGCGATGGCGATGATGAGGACGAAGAAAACCCGCTGTGGGAGCGCTATGGGCGCGAGCAGCTGGCTTTCATCTTCTCGCCCTTTGTCGGCGTGTCGCAGATTGCTGGCACGGCGCGCGGCGAAGAGGCCTTCGGATATCGCGGCCCGGCTGGTCTCGGCATCTTTGCCGAGGCAACCAATGCTGGACGCGCGGCGTTCGAGGCGGACTTTGACGAAAGCTTCTGGCGTCCGGCAAACCGCGCCGCAGGCATGATCTTCCACTACCCCGCCGGCCAGATCGATGCGTCGATCCGCGGCGCGGCTGCCTACTTCAATGGCGAGACGGACAACCCCGCCGCCTTCCTTGTCGGGCCGCCGCCCGCGAACTGACCCGACTTTCACTGAGAGCCTAAGCCAACCCCGCCGATCGCGAGGAACGAGAGCCTATGACCCTTTCGACGCAAACGCCACGTGTTGTCATTACCGGCAATGGTACGCGCGGGCCCTACAGCCTTGTCGATGGAACGTCGCAGGCAATCCGCTTTACGTCGACCAGCCATGTTCGGCTGACGCGCTACGCCTCGGCAACGACTGACAACAATGACGGCTCCGTGCTTGTCGAAAACACGGACTACACGATCGGTGGAACGCAGGATGCGCGCACCTTCACGCTAGCGTCGAGCGAAGATGTGCTGACATCAGACCAGCGCATCGTTGCCGAGCGCGTTCAGTCGTATTCTCAAGACCTCTCTCTTACGACAGGCGGCAGCTTCAATGCGTCAGCTGTACAAACCCGCTTCGATAAGGTCGAGGAGAAGCTTCAGGAGCTGAAGGCAAGCGTCAGCCGTGCAGTGCTGTTGCAGTATGCTGACAACACCGCAAGTGTCGCCCTGCCATCTCCCCCGACCAGCGCTACTGTTGCCCTGGGCCGCAACACCAGCGGCGAAATTGTCCACATAACGCCTGCCAGCTTCAACTCGGACGTCATTCTTGGGTCCAACTGGGAAACGCTTCTCGGCCTGCCTGCTGCCGGCATTCTCGACAATCTGTCTGGCGTTCGATTCGTCGCCACGTATGCGGCGCTCACGGCGCTCACGACCGCATCCGGGCTGGCAGATAATGCAATATACTGCACCTATGGCCGTGCCACAGAGGAAGACGGCGGCTTCGGTTTCTGGCGCTATGACAGCGGATCGAGCGCGACTGCCAATGGCGGCACGATCCTCGCCATTGATGGCGGCGGGGCGGGGCGCTTCTTCCGGCTGACGAGCGAGGCCTACAACGTCCGCTGGTTTGGCGCGCTTGGCGACAACAGCACAGACGACACATCGGCCTTCACAGCCACGGGAACAGCGGCGGCAGCAGCAGGTCGCGCCATCTACATACCTGGCGGGACTTACATCGTCGCCAACTGGACACCGCCGACCAACACGGTGATCTATGGCGACGGTGTCCATGATACGATCCTGAAGCGACCGAACAACGCGGCCAGCAATGCTTCAGTCATCAACCTCACGACGACGGGCGTCACGCTGCGCGATCTGTGTGTTGATGGCAACAAGGCCAACCAGACGCTGGCGTCTAACAACATTTCGATCACCAGCGGCTATAACTATCGCCTTGAGCGCGTCTGGACGAAAAACGCCAAGATCGTGTCTGGCGGCTTTGGTGCTGGTCTCGCCATCTCGTCGACAAGCGATTTGTCAAACGACACCACGACTGAAATTCTTCACTGTATCGCTTCGGAGTGCGACGGCTCCGGCATCAGTGTCGATGAGTGCTTCAACATCACCATCGACGGCAACCGGGTGTCCAACAACACGGGCGCAGGCATCAACCTCAACAATCTTGACGCGCCCATCGAGCCAGCCTCGCAGGGCTATATCAAGGTCACGAACAACGTCTGTGTCGACAATGGCGCGTCCGGCATCGGGATCGTTGGAACCACTTCCGACAATATCATGCCGGAGTTCGATGATCTTCAGGCGTTCAATATCATTGTCACCGGCAACCGCTGCCGTGGAAATGGCGGCTACGGCATCGGGTTACAGGGCCAGCTCATTCTCTGCTCTGATAATCAGTGCTATGAGAATGGCGGGACGACGAGCGCCTTCTATGGCGGCATGTTGTTCAACTGCTACTCCTCGATCTGCTCGGGGAACATCGCGTCCAATAACGCCTATTACGGGATCGATGCGGGCGGGTGCGTCAACTCAATTGTCTCAAACAACATCTGCGCATCGAACGGCAACGCGACGGCAAACGGCGGCGTAGGTATCAATATCGGCGCGTCCAAAGACAGCTCGTGCCGGGGCAATACGCTGATCGACAACGGCGCGCAGGGCGCAGCAGCCGGCAAAGCCATTGTCTGCACGAGCTACGATCTCAACGGCGCTGGTGGAGGTTTCCCTTACCGCACAAGCAACATTGCATTTACGGACAACCTGATTGTCCTGACCGTGTCAACGCAGGCCGGAATCTATATTCACCAGGGCGGCGACAACATCACCGTCATGAACAACACGTGCCGTGGCGGCTCGGCAAACAACGCTTTCATCTTTCAGACCAACAGCCTGCGCGCGGACAACAATGTCCGTGTCGAAACGAACATAGGCGGACACGCGATTGCGTCGGCTGCAACGCTTGTCATTCCCGACTATGCCGACACGGTCGCAGTTTCAGGCACGACCAGCATTACCGGAGGCATCAAGACCTACAGCGAAGACGGGTTTTTCGAGAAAGTTGCATGGATTGAAATCACGAACGGTGGTTCTGGCTACACGTCTGCCCCGACCGTCTCTTTCTCTGGGGGCGGTGGCTCGGGTGCAGCCGCCACGGCTTATGTAGGTACGGGTGGAGCAATTACGGCCATTCTCGTCACCAATCACGGGTCTGGCTACACCTCAGCGCCCACGGTTTCTTTCTCAGGAGGCGGCGGGTCTGGCGCTACAGCGACCGCGACTGTTGGCGTCAACAACCGGATCGGCCGCCGTCTGACGCTCGTCTTTTCTGGCACGCCAAAGCTGACGCACGCAAGCGGCACCAACGTTTATCTGAACGGCTCGAAGGACTTTGTGCCCGCCAGCGGAAGCACAGACACGCTCTCGCTGATCGGCATGTACGGCACCAACTGGCACGAAGTGGGGCGAGCAAGCGCCGCAAGCGAATGCTACACCAACACGGCGACAGCAGCATCCATCGCAGCGGTTGGCAACGCCATCAACACGTTGGGCAAGTATGCCGGCCGCGTTGTTTATGACACCACGAATAACCGTCTGATGGTCGCAAGCGGAACGACGGCGGCGGCTGCTTGGTATGTCGCTGACGGTTCTGCATCCGTGACGCCGTCATAAGGAACATGACAATGGACGAGGAAACGCACGGCCAGCTCAAGGCCGAAGCATGGCGCACGCTTAAAGCCGTCGATCATGTTGACGCCAAGGCGGCGGACGAGGGGCTGACTATTTCGCCGGACTGGCGCGCCTGGCGTGGTCAGGTTCGCGCGGTGATTCGTGGCGAGCGGCTGACAATCCCGCCAGAGCCCGCACGCTATGTGAGGCGCGAAGAACCTGACCCCCCGCCCCTGTCGCCGCATCCTGACGAGCTGATGAGCGATTACGGGCCTGTGGGCGAGGAAACGATCACTGGCGACATGCTTCTGGACGCCTTCGAGGTGGACCCCACCGAAACGGCTGCCGTGGTCAGGACGCTGTCGGCGACGCGCCTGAAGCATCTGAGCGAGCAACTGAACGTTGAGCGCGCCCGGCTCGACCGGGAACATCAGGCAACGGGCATCGCTAATCCGAGATCCGCATCGATCGACCGTTTGCTTGGGCTGCTGACGCGACGCGGGGAAGTCTAGCTGTGAAGGACGGGGCAGGGGCAGATGACGGACACCATACAGCGCGACATCGCTGAGATTGAGCGCCAGCGGGACGCGTTCGCGCGTCTGGACAGGATCGGCGGTGTCGAGCGCGACCTTGCCGTCCTTCGCACCCGCTTTGAAGCGGCATTCGAAAGTTTTCTGAAGGAGCTGGAAAGGTCGGTCTCCGGGGAAGACCTCAAGGAACTGAAAAGAGAGTGGGAAATGGCCCTGCGCGACGCAATGAACAGCGTTTCTGAGCTTGTGAAGACCGCCAACGATCAGCAGTCGGCAAACATCATCGGCAGGGTTGAGCTGATGCTTGCCCACCAGCAGGAGCGCGCTGCTGAAGAGAACAAGCGCACACGGCAGGAGATCATCCGCTACGGGGTCGGCTTCGCGCTGACCATCCTCAGCGCGCTCCTGATCTTCTGGTTCACCGAGCGCATGTAGCGCAAGCAGAAAGGGCAGGGCATGGGCCGCTTTTTGGATAAATTCTTAGAGTTCAAGAATGAAGCCGACGCGACACGCAAGTTTGCGCTGTTTGCGGTGGTCATCATCACTCTGGGCCTCGCATCGCTGTCCGTCACCGGCATCGTCGCGACGGCTGAGTGGACGTGGCTGAGCTTCCTTCCGATCCTCGGCATGATCGTTGCCGTGCTCGGTGCGGAGCTTCTGGCGACCGTCG
>Ga0315903_10004111_pt1 | contig 19619 bp, 14 predicted proteins | sample LakEriMetagenome_7_FD_203524 | JGI IMG/M metagenome (GOLD analysis project Ga0315903, IMG submission 203524) | Freshwater fungal communities from buoy surface, Lake Erie, Ohio, United States - Buoy 2 MA119 | ecosystem: Environmental > Aquatic > Freshwater > Lake | place: USA: Lake Erie, Ohio... | reverse complement strand
GATCTCGACGTGCAGGCGAAGCACATCGAACGGCTCGCGAAGGCGGGCATCCGCATGTTCATGCCGGCGGCGGGAACGGGGGAGTTTCACAGTCTCTCGGCCGATGAGATTGTGCAGGTGGTGCGGGTGACCCGCCAGGCAGCCGGTCCCGATGCGCAGATCTTCGCTCCGGTTGGACTGCAGGTCGCGCATGCAATTGACGTGGGCCGCCGGTCGCTCGAGGCGGGGGCGAATGGGGTGATGTTCATGCCCTTCACCCATCCGTACCTGTGCAACACCGGTGTGGGGGAGTATTACCGCACGGTCATTGATGCCCTGCGTTGCCCCACGCTGATCTACAAAAAAAGCGCGGTCCCCGCCGACAGCCTGCTGCTCGAGCTGGCCGAGAATCCGCACGTGGTGGGAATCAAATACGCCGAAAACAACCTGCACGATTTCCGCAAGGTGGTGCTGGCCGACCGGGGCCGGATCGAGTGGCTCTGCGGCTCGGCCGAACGCTTCGCCCCGTATTTCATGCTGGCTGGATCAACCGGCTACACGACCGGAGCGGGCAACCTCGCCCCCCATGTCACGCTGGCGATGCATGCGGCATTCGCCGCCGGGGCCTGGCAGGAAGGAATGCGCTACCAACAGGCACTGCTCCCTCTGGAAGAATACCGGGCCCGCGAGCAAGACAGCTACAACATCAGCATGTTGAAGTGGGCCGTGCGGCGGACCGGATTGAACTTCGGCCCGACCCGGCCCCCGCAAAGGTCACTGACCCCGGCCGATCAGCAGGCCATCGACCTGCTGACCGACGACCTGCTGGCAATCGAACAGCAACTGGCCGACGAGGCGCGGCAGGTAGGACTGGTAACGGGCTGAAAGCGGGGTGCGGAAGGTCCCCCCAAGCCAGCGCGACAGCAAGCGTTGGTATCAGGAGCGTGTGACCGCAGTTGGCGACGGATCAAGCGGGCTCTTCGACCCCGGACGTACGCCGGAGGTGGAAACACCTCGGTTCAGCGTTGGATCACAACGGCAGATGTACGATCTGCACCGTCGATGCGACTTTCCCCAGGAGATTTCCGCGGCCAGTGTCGGGCCAAACAATGGCAATTCAGCCGCGGGCGGCAATGGTCGCGAGCGAAGCTTCCACCTGCACCCGGGCGTCGCGGGCCTCAATAATCGACTGGCGGAAGACATCAGCCCGGGGAACCCCGGCCAGCACCCCCAGCGTCTCCCCTTTCTTCCCCACCAGACGGATATCGGCAGCGGGGTAGAAGGCCTGCCCCGCCTGCTGGTCGACCACCACCTCGGCAATGTCGGACAGGGGGATCTTCTGGAACAGCTTCGGCCCCAGCGCACTCTTGATTCGCACCGCGCGGTTGGTCAGTTGATAGACCTTGCCCGCCGCCTTCTGCAGAAAAAACACCCCGGCGGCCAAGGGAGCCGTGGGAAGCGGAAACAGCAGATGCGAGAGCTTGATCCCGCCGATCGGAATGGGAAGGCAGTCGTACAGCATGCCCAACAGCTTGCCAATCCCGGTCGCGGCAATGGACGGATAGATCGTCTGGATGAGTGCCTCGGAGGAAGCACTGACGCCGGAAATCGCCGAAGGCCGCTTGGTGAGCACAGACATTGTCGCTGGATCAAATTGCCAGGAACACCCAGAGGTGTCCCGCCACGGAACAACGCGCCACAACCTCCCGCCCCAGTGTGCCGCGTGAACGTCCACACCCGGTCCGAAGGTCTCACATGACAAGATGCTAGTCGACCGGAACGGGTATTGCCAGACTGCACCCGGGACTCGACAGCCTTCCCAAAACCGGGGATGATGCCGGCGACCATCACCCAATCCCCGGTCACCCAACACCCTCAACTTCCCGGCCCCTCCCGGCCCCTGTTCTTCCCCGGTGAGACCCTGCCATGCGCGTGGCCTTCGGCGGCATCCTGCACGAGACCAGTACGTTCGCCCCCACCCCGACCACTGTTCAGAAATTCATCGAAGGATTTGGAGTCTATCGCGGTTCCGAGATCCTGAACCGGTTTCGGGGGTCCAACATCTGCACCGGGGGCTTCATCGCCGATCTCGAACAGGCGCAAGCCACCCTGCTTCCCCTGCTGTGGGCCTTCGCCTACCCCAGCGGGGTCATTCCCGCCGACGATTATCAGCAGTTGCGGGGTGAATTCCTCGATCGGCTGCGGGCCGAAATGGCCCGCCCGGGGGGAGTTGACGGAGTCCTGCTCGATCTCCACGGGGCCATGGTGGTCGAGGGAATTCCCGATGCCGATGGAGACTTCGTCGCCTCGGTCCGCCAGATTGTCGGGCCCCAGATTCCCATCATGGTGACCTACGACCTGCACGGAAACCACTCGTGGCGCCGGTTCGAAGCCGCCACCGCCACGGTCGGCTTCGACACCTACCCCCACGTCGACATGGGAGAACGAGGTGTCGAGGCGTCGCAACTGCTGCGGAGGACTTTGCGGGGCGAGATTCAGCCGGTTACCGCCTTTCGGTCACTCCCCATGTTCTGGAGCGCCCCCCGTCAGGTGACGTCGCACACGCCGATGAACGAAGTGATCGCACGACTTCACCAGATCGAGCAGCGTCCGGGTATCCTCACCGCCAGTGTCTCCACTGGTTTTCCCTGGGCCGACGTCCCCCACATGGGCTGCAGTGTCTGGGTGACCGCCGACCGGGATCAGGCGCTGGCCGACGCGACCGCACGGGAATTGGCCGACTGGCTCTGGGAACGGCGGGCCACCTGGCAGGCTCCCCCCGTGCGGGTCACCGAGGCCCTTGATCAGGGAGAGGCTGCCGGGAAGTATCCCATCATCCTGGCCGACCATGCCGACAATACCGGCGGCGGTGCTCCAGGCGATTCGGTTGAAATCCTGCAGACCTTTCTCGACCGCCGGCTGCAGGATGCCGTGGTGTTGTACATTGTCGATCCCGAAGTTGTGGCCGAAGCGCAGCGGGCCGGTGTGGGAGCCACCCTGCAGACCCGGGTGGGTGGCAAGTCGGACCCGGTGCAGGGGCCTCCCGTGGCGATGCGGGCCGTGGTGCGGGGGCTCAGCCAGGGAGAGTTCGTCTACGACGGGCCGATGTATGCCGGGCTGACGGGCAATATGGGTCCCTCGGCCTGGCTGCAGCAAGACGGAGTGAGTGTCGTTGTGGTCACCAGGACCGAACAACCGCTCGGCCCCGCCTTCGCCAAAACCCTGGGAATCGATTGCCGGCAGATGAAATACATCGCCGTCAAATCGGCCGTGCACTTCCGCAACGCCTTCGAGCCGTTCGCGGGAAATATCTACAGCGTCGATGCCCGCGGCACCCACACCCACCACTTTCCCACTCTGGCCTACCGGCATCGTCCCCGCCCGATGTATCCCGTCGATGGCGAAGGCCCCGCCCGGCTGGGCTGAACTGCGAGGCGGTCTTGCCGGTTGCCAAATCTCCCGGGGCCTGTTCCCTCTCTCTGACCGCTGAACACTGCTGCCATGCCCGATGCCGCTGTGACTGTTTCGATTGCCGACCTGCGCGACTTTGTGATTGCCACCCTGCGCCAGACCGGTTTGGGCGAGGCCGACTCGGCGACCACGGCCGACGCGCTGGTTGAAACCGACGCCCTGGGGGTCTTCACTCACGGGACCAAACTGCTGGCAGGCTATCTGCGAAAACTGCGCGGAGGGGGATACCGCCCCGGGGCCACACCCCGCATCGAGAGGGAAGGGGCGAGCTGGGCACTGATCGACGGCGAGTCGGGCCTGGGGCAGGTCGGAGGGGTATTCGCCATCCACACGGCACTGGCCAAGGCGCGCGAGACGGGCATGGCCTACGTGGGCCTGCGCAATACCGGGCACATTGGTGCCGCGGGGTATTACGCCACGCTCGCCGCCCGGCAGGGCATGATTGCCCTGGTGACGGGGAATGACATTCCCAGTGTGGCGGCCCCCGGTTCACGGGGCCCTGTGCTGGGTTCCAATCCCATCGCCTACGGCATCCCCCGAGGGACCGACGACCCGATTCTGCTCGACATGGCGACCGCGGCCGTGGCGGGAGGCAAGGTGTATGCAGCCCACCAGCGGGGGGAACCCATTCCTCCCACCTGGCTGATCGGTCCCGACGGCCAACCCACCACCGACGGCAGCCTGTATCCCCAGCAGGCGTCGCTGGCCCCCATGGCGGGCCACAAAGGTTATGGGTTTGGCTTGTGGTGCGAGATTCTTTCGGCCGTACTCCCCGGGGGTCACCTCACCTGGCAGGTGGGGAGCTGGATGTTCGATGAACCAGCCCGCCCCTCGTGGCACAATGCCTCGTTCACGGTGTGGAACGTGGCCGCCATGACCTCGGAAGAGGCGTTCCAGAGCCGGTTGCGGCATCTGGTCGACGAAATCCACGCCACGCAAACCGCCGAGGGAGTCGAGCGCGTGCTGCTCCCCGGGGAACGGGAGTGGGAGCACCGGCGGCGGGCCGTGCGGGGAGGAATTCCCCTCCCCCCCGATGTCACCGCCAAGCTGCTGTCGATTGCCGCCGAAACTGGACTGCACCCGGCCTGGCTGCCGAGTGCTTGACCTTCGGAGGGGCCGCTCGTCCCGGAGATTGAAACCGGCGTTGGCGGGGAATCGATCCGTCGGCAGGACCGCGCCGGTTCGATCGCGGGCGCGATGTTCGCGTCCCATCTGTAAAACAGAATCGTTGAGGGCCCACGGGGTTTCCCGTCAACCGACCGAAATCATCTCCAGCAGCGACTTGCGGACGAAGTAGAGCCAGAACAGGGCGGCCACCAGCGCAACCAACAACCCCAGGGCACGCAGCCAACGGGCCTGCTTCTCGGCAGGGGTGCGAATCTTGCCTTCGAGCAGGTCGCGCAGCTGATCGGTCGACGGCAGATCTTCCGCGGTCGGGACCTGGTCGATCTGGGCCACCCAGCCCTCCAGCTGACCGGGTTGTTCCGGCAGCCGGAACCGGAGCCCGTAGGGATTCACTTCCACTCCCTCGTGGGATGGGACGTCGTGGTCGCCGGTGGCGTTCGACATGGGTCTCTAGGGTTTCCGATTGGGAGTTTGCAGAGAGGTGATCCAGACAAACGGACGTCCCGATTCATCAATCAGCAGTTCGTATTTGCACGTGGCCTTCCCCAGGATACGGTCATAGGCCTGGGCCCATGTGGTTTTCCGCAGCGGGAAGTCCACCTCATGACTGGCCAGGTCAATCTGCTTCGCCTGCAGATTGGGGCGATCCACCAGCACGGGAATTCCCGTGACCGCCGTCGAGGCCGCCAGCACCCCTTCGATGTCGATCTCGGAGAAATGAATCTCGCGGAACACAAACAACGGCGGCGCGGCGTCGGCGGGGGCGAGATTGCGGTACCAGCCGATTGGCCAGACCGCCGGGGTACCTTCCAGGTCGACCACCGCCAGGTCGATCGAGCCGTCGGGCTGGCGGCGGGGGCGAAACCCCAGCCCCACTTCCGCCAGCACCAGGGCCAGGGCGGTCCCCTGGGTGAAGCCCCGCACCGACTGGCTGCAGGTCACTGCCGGGTCGAGCTGATTCCGTTTCTGTTCCGTCTGGGTCGTCCAGCGCAGCGGATGCCGGTCAGCCCACTGGAACCCCGCCAAGACCTCCCGGAGGGACACATCCTGCGTCTCGATCGCCAGCGGTTTCGAGAGCGATTCCATCACCGAAGTGAATTGTTTCTCGGAAAGTCCCCACAGCCGCTGTCCTTCGGGTGCCCCCTGGGCCCCATAGGTCTTCAGTTCTTCGATCCACTCGGCAAGACGGCGGGACTCACCCGGGGCGAAGGCCCGGTCGGCGAAGACCAGCCGCCCCGTCTTGTCGAGACGTCCGACGATCTGCAGTTGCCGGAAGGAATCGCCCCGTTTCTTCTCGGTGATCCCCGGTTGATCGTCCTGCAGGCCGCGGCGGATGGTGCAGGGGATCTTCAGTTGATCGCACGCTTTCTGCCAATCGGCCGCCTTGAGGGAATTGGCCTCGGGGCCGGTCAGCAGTTCCAATTGGATCAGGGTGGTCGGAACCTTGTCGGGCCGGGTCTCGGACCCTTTCCGCGCGGGAGTCGGAGGCTGCTGGGCAATCGCCCGGGAGCGCTGCGGATTGCGTGGTGGTGTCTGGGCGAGGGCGACCGACGGCAGCAGTGGCAGCACGCCCCCGACCACCGTCAGCACCACTCCCAAACCGATTCGAGACGGCATCCTCACCCCTCACAGACCCAGAACCGCAGAGAACGTCCCTTCCCACCTGCCAGATCGACCTCGACATCCTGTTATTTTACGCAGATGAAGGATCGCTGATTCAATTGGCAAAATCCGCGCGGCAGAAGAGTCGACTGGCGAACCTGGGTGAACCCAGCCGCCTCCTTGACCTTGTCTCAAGTTTTCCGTACTGTTTGGATCTGAACTTGGCTCACCTCTCCAGCACTCATTCCATGCTCCGCCGTCTGCCGCGACTGCCCCTGCTGCTTCTGCCCCTGTCTGGGGGAGAGGTCTAGGGTTCTCTCTGGCGACCGCTGACTGGCGCTTTGAACACCCCGAGACCTCCGGTCGCGGGGTGTTTTGCTTTTGTACCCTTTGTCGTTTGAGTCTGACGATTTCTGACTTTCCGTTTGTCCCCCGGGGGCGTGGCCCCTGACCGCTTTTTTCCTCCACCGGTTGTCCCAGGACACAGAGGACTCCATGTCTGATCGAGTGATCATTTTCGACACCACGCTCCGCGATGGCGAGCAATCTCCGGGCTGCAGCATGAACACCTCCGAGAAGCTGGAGGTCGCGGCGGCGCTGGTGGAACTGGGGGTCGACGTGATCGAGGCGGGGTTCCCGATCGCCTCCCTGGGAGACTTCGAGGCGGTCCGCGAGATCGCCCGGCAGTTCGGACAGGGAAGCACCACGATCTGCGGCCTGTCCCGTTGCCTCGATAAAGACATCGACCGGGCGGGAGAAGCCCTCGCGGTGGCCGCCAACCGGCGGATCCATGTATTCCTCGCGACCAGCTCGATCCACCGCGAGTTGAAGCTCAAGATGGACAAACCCGAGATCATCCGCCGCACCGTCGAAGGGGTGGCGCGGGCGAAGCAGTTCACCGACAACATCGAGTTCTCGCCCGAAGACGCCGCCCGGACCGAGCTCGATTTCCTGACCGAGGTGGTCACCGCGGCCATCGACGCCGGCGCCACCACGGTCAATATTCCCGACACGGTGGGCTACGCCACCCCGCACCAGTACTTCACGGTCATCTCGCACCTGCGGAAGCACGTTCCCAACATCCATCGGGCGGTCATCAGCACCCACTGCCACAATGATCTCGGGCTGGCCGTAGCCAACAGCCTCGCCGGTGTCGAAGCCGGTGCGCGTCAGATCGAGTGCACCATCAACGGACTGGGGGAACGGGCCGGGAATGCCGCGCTCGAAGAGATTGTCATGGCCCTCCGGACCCGCGGTGACCATTACAGGCTGACCACCGGAATCAAGACGCGCCGGCTGTGCGGAATCAGCCGGATGGTCTCGAACATCACCGGCATGCTCGTGCAGCGCAACAAGGCGATCGTCGGACAGAACGCCTTCGCCCACGAGGCGGGCATTCATCAGCACGGCATGCTCCAGGACCGCTCGACCTACGAGATCATGAGTCCCGAGGATGTCGGCTCCACCGGGACCAGTCTCGTGCTGGGCAAGCACAGCGGACGGCACGCCTTTCGCGACCGCTGCGGCCAACTGGGCTTCGCTCTCGACGAGACGCAACTCGAACAGGCGTACCAGGACTTCACCATCCTGTGCGACAAGAAGAAAAACGTCTACGACGCCGACATCGTCGCGATTGTCGAGAACCGCACCGGTGAAACCCAGGACCGCTGGAACATCCTGCGGTTCCACACCTCGGCGGGCACGGGCATGGTCCCCACGGCGACCGTCGAGCTGACCGAAAACGGGAACCCCATGGAGCCCGATGCCGCAACCGGTGACGGCCCGATCGACGCGGTCTTCAAAACCCTCGAACGGCTCACGAACATCCGTGCCCGCCTGCAGAATTACCAGGTTCGCAGCCTGACTGTCGGCAAGGAGGCACAGGGGGAGGTGCTGGTCGAGATCGAGTACCAGAACCAGGTGTTCCATGGCCGCGCCACCAGCACCGACATCATCGAGGCCAGTGCCCGCGCCTACCTGAAGGCCCTCAACAAGGCCTCCATCGCCCAGGCCAATTCCCCCAAGGCACATCCCCAGCACGCGGTGGAGTAAGCTGGGGCGTCAGACGACCCGGGCGGCTTCGGCCTCCTGGAAGATCCTGTGGCCGCGAGCTGCCGCCATCCGGCAGCTCGCGGCCACAGCGGGTTGCATCCCGCAAATCGACCAACACGGCTGGCCCCGCGGGGCGTCCGTTCGCACACCGCGGCGCGACCACCGCCACCGGCCCAATCAGGCTCAGCCAACCTGGGCACCGCGAGATCAGCGCCCCCCCCGCGATCAGGGGGACGGTTTCGTTCGGTTCCCCACCACGCGGGCGAGAGAGCGGCGGGCGCGGCCATGGTCTGGGTTCCGCGCCAGGCACGCCTCAAACGCCTCAATTGCCGACTCCTGGTCCCCCCGCAACCGATGGCACTCTCCCAGGTAGTACCACGCCTGGTACCAATCGGGGGCGTCGTCAAGCAGTTGGCTGAACAATCCCCCCGCATCGGTGATCTCGTTCCGCCGGTACATCTCCATCCCCGCCTGCAACAGCGACCGCTGCTTGCCCAGGGCGGCCACTTTGGGCTGCCGCAACTTCTCGGCCGTCTCGACCAGCAGCGTCTCCAGCCCACCGTTGGCCGGACTGATCTCCAACGCATGCAGATACCCCTCCCGGGCCCCCTGCCAGTCGTTGGCCCGCGCCGCCAGATCACCCCGCAACTCCCACGCCTTGGATGAGGGATACCGCTGCTGGGTGAACTGCCGGTCGATCAACTTCCGTGCCGAATCGACTTCGTCCGCCCGCAGCGCCAGTTCGGCCAGATCCTGGTTCACCGTGAGATAGGCGTTCTGCCAGAGCGGGTCGGCCAGCATGCGACGGACCAGAGCCCGGGCCGGGGCCCCGTCGCTCGATTTCCGCTGCGTTTCCGCCGCCACACCGTAATCCCGCACAAAACCATACTTCTTCCGGATCGGACGCAAGTACAGCTCGGTGTCGTCCAGGCCCAGCGAGACAAACCCCCGCAGCGACCGGTCGAACGCGCGGTCGGCCTGGTCCTGCTCACCCAGCGCTTCGAAATACCGTCCCCGCAACTGCCAGACCCGCAGGTCATCCCGATGCTGACCCAGCAGTTGTTCCAGCAGTGGTCCGGCCTCGGCCCCCTTGCCGCCGCGCACCAGCAGCTTCGCCCGCTGGTAGACCGCGGGCCAGTAAAACTCCCCCGCTTTACGGAACGCCTCAGCAGCCGCATCAGTCTCTTCGCGACGCAGCGCCAACCGTCCCAACTGGTACCACGCCCGGGCCGACAGCAAGCCCCCCGAGTCATCGGCGACTTTTTCAAACCAGCCGCGGGCCTTTTCGAGACGCCCCAGACGGCTGTCACACAACCCCCGCTGATACGCCGTATCTCGCGAGGGATCCAGCCGCCAGGCCTGCTCCAGACAGGTGTCGGCCTGGGCATAGTGGCCATACGCCAGACAGGCATCGGCCAGCGTGCGCCACGCGGCCGGATCTTCCGCTGGCGGGTTCTCCAACAGCGTCTGCAGCTCGTCGGCCGTTTGCGAATCGTGGTACTGCCGCAAGTCGGGCAGCGGAACCGCCGGTGAATTCCAGCGCCGCCAGGCCAGCGTCCCGATCACCGCCAACTCGGCCACCAGCACTCCCACCCAGATCCCTCGTCGGCCGGTCATGGCGACACCTGCCCCTTCTGCTGAAACCAGGCCACCACGCCCCCGACCCGATCAAACGGTCCATTCAGATGCAGGCCGCCGGTCACCACATCCAGACGGCCATCCCCATCGAGATCCCCCACCGCCACCGTCACCCGATGCGTCGGCTGGTTGTCGATCTGCCTTGGGGTGAAGTTCTGCTGCCCGTCATTTTCGAGCCAGACCACGCTCGCGTTCTCGGGATTCGTCCAGTTGTTGACCAGCGACACCAACACCACATCCCGGTCTCCGTCGGCATCGAGGTCTCCCACCGCACAGGCGTAGGTGGTCCCCAGATCCGCAATCCGCCGCATGTCGAACTTCCAGTTCCCCCGATTCTCAAACCACAAACACCCGTGGTATGCCTGCGGATGGGCATGGGCCACTTCCAGGTTGTCTCCGGCAGGCAGCAGCAGATCGATGTCGCCGTCCTGATCGAGATCGTCAGCGACCAGACCGGCACTCCCCAGATCGTCATTGATGGTGAACCACAGCCGCCGCGACCGAAACTCGCCGCCGCCCAGATTCTCAAACCCCCACAGTTCTTCCTCTTCCTGCGAGACAATCGCGGCGATGTCGAGATCGCCATCGCCGTCGTAGTCGGCGAGGGGGACGTGAATGGTTCCGGGGGCGTTCAGCAATTCGTGGTCGCGGTAGCGCCCATCACCCCGGTTCTCCAGCCACAGCACCTGGCCCCGAGCGTAGCCAAACACCGCCACCGCCAGATCGATGTCTCCGTCTCCATCCAGATCACCCGCCTGGCAGTCGGCCACCCGCCGCACATCGTCGAGCAGGGTGTGCGTCTCAAAACCCGTGGAGGTGTTCTCGAGCCAAACCACCCGCCCGATGACGCCGTCGTTGGGCAGAATGTCTCCCAGCAGGCTGACCACCAGATCGCGGTCTCCATCGCCATCGACATCGAGCACAGTGGCGTGGGCCGGGGCGGCCAGGTCGGCGGCCAGAATCCGCTCGCTCCAGGTTCCGCCCGTGGAGGCCGACAACAGCTTGACGCAATTCTGCTTGGCGTCGCAGACCAGCACGTCGGCGCGGCCGTCATCATCGAAGTCGAGCACCTGCACGTGCGCGATGAAGGGGCGGGCGTCGGCCGGGTCCGACAGGCTCCGCCGCTCGAAGGGAAGCCGGGTCGGCTCATAGCGGGTTCCTCCCAGGACGGCCTCGACCGGCAGTTTGCGCTGGGGAGGAATTCGCGGAATTCCCCACCACGCCAGGACCGGCAGCAGCAGCACCAGGGGAATCAGCCAGAATTCATGCCGTTTTGCCAAGAGACGCTCCCTGAGTGGGAAACCAGCCCCCCCGTTTCCCGAAAAGACCCGCCCGTGTCAGCCCGCCGACACGGTGCGCTGCACGCCCGTCACCACATGATAGGTCCGCTGAAGTCGCGACTCCACGGCGTCGAACATGCGGGGCATCTGCTCTTCGAACCAGGCGGGGGTCTTGGTGACCATCAGCACCTGGCCTCCGGGCTTCAGCAGGCGGCGGGCGGTACGCAGGAACAACTCGGCAATCTTGTATTCCGAAAAGTACGGGGGATTCCCCGCCACCACGTCGTAGGTGCCCCGCTCTCCCGCCTCTCCCTGATCGTCCAGAACCGCCTGAACGCCGGTGATGCCATTCGCGGCGATCCCCCGCAGGGTGCACTCGATCGCCCGGGGATTCGAATCGAGGGCCAGCACCTGCACCCCGGGACAGCGGCGGGCCGCCGCGAGGGCCACCGCCCCACTGCCGCACCCCAGGTCGACCACCCGGCTCCCCGGTTTCAGATCGAGCGACTCGATCAGTGCCCGGGCTCCCGCGTCGAGGCTGCGATGACTGAACACCCCCGGTCGGCTGAAGACCCTCAGCAGCTCCCCCTGATCGCGAAACGCAAACTCGCAGTCGAAATTCTTGTATTTGTCGTGCAGCTCCCCCTTCACGGCCTGATACCACACCCCCTTGCGGCGGGGCGTGCGGGTGGTCTTGCCAAACAGCCGGCGCATCTCGGCATGCAGCCACTGATCGTCGGGGTTGGAGGTCGCGGCCAGCAGTATGCCCCCCGGCTGCAGGCGCTGGTGCATCTGCTGCAGCCAGTCGCGGGTCAGCTCGGCCTCACCCCGGGGATCGACCGGCAACAGGGCCAGATCGACCGGCTGATCGGGCAAGTCCGACGCACATTCGCACTGCAGCGTGGGGAGCGACTCGGCGCATTCGCGGGCGGTCTCACGGCAGCGGTAGAGATCGAGAAAGTGGCAGACCGCGCGGGCGGGGGCCAGTTGCCGTACAGCCGCCGCCACCGCCTGCCCCCGACCCAGGGAGGTCGACAGCACCGAAGTGAAGGAACGGGCGGGAAGTCCGGCCAGAGCCTCAATCAGCAGTTGTTCCGGCTCGGGCCCGCGCTGCTGCCGAAGCTGCTCCCATTCCAACTGCTGCTGTTCCCGACGTTTTCGCGAGGCCATGAAGACTTTCAGACGCGGCTAAAGAACCCGTGCGAAGACGCACTTCAAATAGGCCGACTCGGGGCAGTTGACGTCGACCGGATGGTCGGGAGACGGCCCCCGGCTCTCCAGAATCTGCACGCGCCGCCGGGCACTGTGGGCGGCCCGCCCCAGCACCTCCTCAAACTGCGCCCGCGAGACATGGCCGGTGCAACTGCAAGTCACCAGAAATCCGCCCGGCTCCAGCAGCTCCAGTGCCATCCGATTGAGACCGTGGTAGCCGCGCAACGCCTCATCAACCCCGGCTCCATGACGGGCCAGTTTGGGGGGATCGAGCACGATGTTGGCGAACCGTTCGCCGGCCGAGACCAGCGACTCGAGCGTCTTGAAGGCGTCTCCCTTGCGGAACTCGATGCGGTCGGACAACTGGTTTTCGGCGGCGTTCCGGCGGGCGAACTCGAGAGCCGAAGCCGAGACATCGACCCCCACCACCTGGGTAATCCGCGGATCGCGGGCGGCATTGAGTGCGAAGCCCCCCGAGAAACAGCAGACATCCAGCAACCGCCCGGGAACCAGCCAGGGAACAAACGCCTGCCGGTTGACCCGCTGGTCGAGAAAGAACCCGGTCTTCTGCCCCTCCACCACATCGACGGCGAAACTCAGCGAGTTCTCGGTGATCCACAGGGGCCGCGGCGGCGGTTCCCCCCACAGCAATTGATCGGCCGTTTCCAGCCCCTCGGCTTCCCGAATTCCCTTCTCGGTCCGCAGCCAGATGCCACGGGGCTGCACCAGCTCGCGCAGCAGATTCACCAACAGGTCGCGGCGCTGGTACAGCGCCAGGCTCGTAGACTGCAACAGCAGCCAGTCGCCATAGCGGTCGACAATGAGCCCCGACAGTCCATCGGCTTCGCTGAAGACCAGGCGACAACCCGTCTGAGGCCCCCACCAGCCCAACCGGTCGCGACGCAGGGTGATGGCCTGTTCCAGCCTGACGCGCCAGAAATCGTCGTCGAGCGCGACCTCGGGCTGCCAACTGGAAAGCCGCACCCGAATCGCTGAATGCGGGTTGAACAACCCCCGGGCGATGAACTCCCCCTGGTCCGAGACGAGGGCCACCTCATCCCCCGGATTCAGACCGGCGGGGGTCCTGGCGATCGCCCCGGCGAACACCCACGGATGCCGGCCAAAAAACGGCTGGGCCCGGCGAGGCTTCAGCACCACCTGCGGCACCCCGGCCGGGGGGGCCACTCGGGTCGATTCCACGCGCGAATTGCTCAACGCGTCGCCTGCTCGTCCCGCTGCGACTCGACGTTCCGCACGTGTTCGAGCAACCGTTCGTAGTCGTTGGTCAGGTGCCGCACCCGCAGCAACGACCGCACCCGGGTGATCAGTTCCAGCTTGTTGATCGGTTTGGTGAGAAAGTCGTCGGCACCGGCGTCAATCCCCTTCTCGATGTCACTCATCTCGGCCAGCGCGGTGATCATCAAAATGGGAATCGTCCGGGTCTCCGCCGAACTCTTGAGACGAGAACAGACTTCGTAGCCGCTCAGCCGCGGCATCATGATGTCCAGCAGGATCAGGTCGGGCTGCTGCCGGGCGACGGCATCCAGCGTCTGCTGACCGTCGTAGACCATCTCGATCTGGTAACCCTCATCCGCCAGGTAGGCGTCCAGCAACTCGCAGTTCTGCTGGTTGTCATCGACGATGAGAATGCGGGACGACTTGGACTCAGACGACTTCGCCATGGGGTGGTTTCAAGAGAATCCGCCGGGGTGGAACAGGGCAGAACAGTGTCTGCCGCCGCGCCCACACGCACCGGCGCGGGTGTCGGGAAAGAACTCCCGGAATGTCCGGATAGGGTAGCACGTCGCGTGCTGCGGGGGTATCAAATGCCCCCACTTGGCCGGTCCACGGGGTCTCCCCGCCTGAATAGACACCCGTCAACCTGGCCCTGCCGGCCCTCGGCGACCGGAACCAACACGTTCCCCCCGGGCGGGAGACGGGCCCGGGGACCGGCCCGGGTCACAACGGGGGGGCGTTCAGAACGGCGCGGCCGTCGAATGCACGGCCCCCTGCTGGGCCCGTTCGAACAATTCACGCCAGGCCGGGGTGCCGTCGTTGGGGATCCGCTCGAGATGCACGCCCCGGGGAAAAAACGGCAGCTTGCCCCCCTGCCAGTCGGCCCAGTACTGGAAGGCATGGTTGTAATAGGTGGTCGACCCCGAGGGCCAACGCACCGCCAGCAGCAGTTCCGGGTAGGGGAACGGCTTGTCTTTGGGCTGGCAGCGGAAGCGGTCGATCGCTTCCTGATCGAGCTCCAGGCCCAGTCCTGGCCCGGTCGGCACCGGAGCAAGCCCATTGATGACCGGCAACGGCGTCCGCACGCAGTCCCGCTCATACAGCTGATGGCAGTTGACCGAGGGCCAGCGGGCATTCTCGAGCACCGCCCCCAGATGCAGCGCGAACGCCGCGGCAATCCTGGTTCCCACAATCTGCAAAAAGAACGACCGGTTGTTGACCTGGCAGACCAGCGCCTCGCGCTGGATCTTCGTCGCTCCTCCGCACAGCACAAACCCGTCGACCATCTCTTCCCGGATCGCCGTTTCGATGGGGGTCTCCCCAAAGTGAAACGCCGTGTGCATCGACAGCGGTACGTGGGTGTGCTGCCGCAGGAACTTGTACCCGGCCACATCGGAATGCGGGATGGGGCTTTCAAACATCACCACGTTGGGAAACTGTTCGAGCTCCTTCAGCAGCCGCGTGCAGTGCGCCGTATCGACCCCAAATCCATTGAAGTCCATGTCGACTTCGAAATAGGGGGGCAGCGTGGCGCACAGGCGGCGGGTGTTCTCGACCAGGTCGTACCAGGGACGCCCCTTGGTCTTGAAGCTGGTGTAGCCGTTGGCGATGGCCAATTGACACTCGCTGATCCAGTCTTCCGCCGGCAGGTCGATGTCCCACCATGAAATGTGGCAGCGGTCGCGATGCTGCCGCCCCAGCATCTGGTGCAGCGGCACGTCAAGCACCTTCGCCGCGGCGTCGAACAGGGCAATCTGCAGCCCCGCTCCCAGGGAATCGTCCCACATGGTTTCGGCGGGATGGCGGCCGATGACCTTGCGGCGGGCCTCCTCGCTGACGGTCGACGCCCCCCAGGTGTAGTAGACCATGGTCTCGCCAATGCCCACCACCCCCGAATCGAGCGTGACCAGACAGAGTTCGAACAGGGTCCAATGCGGAATCTCGCGGACCATGTTGCGGGCGGGAACCGGGCGCAGCGGAAGTTCGACCCAGATGGTCTCGATCGATTTGACGGTGTGAGGCATGGAAGAGGTTGCGGCGGAAGCGGAGAAAAAACGCGGAAGGGACAGTCGTCCGGAGATCTCTCGGGAGAGAGGCTTTACTCGCCGTGCAGCCAGGGAACACCGGCGATCAGTTGCTCCACCCGGTCGTGGAACGGCAACTCGATGACGGTCGGACCGGTGCGGGCGAACCCGGCCTGCAGCAGGCGGCCCAGGTCGGACAGGTCGGAACAGACCTCGGCGGTCGCCCCAAAACTGCGGGCCATCGCGACAAAATCGGGAGTGTGCATCGTGGTGTCGATCGTCCGCCCCGAGAACGCCTGCTGCTGGGCTCCGCGGATGGCCGTCAGGGCCCGGTCATGCACCACCACGGTCACCACGCCAATCTGGTGTTCGACCGCCGTGGCCAATTCCATGGCTCCCATCAGGAAGCCTCCGTCACCCGCCAGGCAAACCACCGGGCGACCGGGACAGGCCACCTTGGCCCCCAGGGCGGCCGGGAACCCAAACCCCAGCGTCACGCTGTGGCAGGGATAGATCAGCGAACGGTCATCCGGCACCGGAAAGCGGTCGAAGCAGTTGTAGCCCGTCGACGTGACATCCACCGACAGCAACCCCTCCGGCGGCAAGGCCCGGCGAATCTCTCCCAGCACCGGCAGGTCGGGCAGCGTGCGCCAACTGTCATGCAGTTGCAGCGCCCGCGACTTCCACCCCGGGTCGGCCCCATGACCAATCCGCACCAGTTCCCGCACCACCGCCTCCAGCGCGGTCGACAGGTCCCCCGACACCCCCTGGGTCACGGGGCGATCGGCCCCAATTTCACGGCTGTCGCGGTCAAACTGCACCACCACCGGCGGCAGCTTCAACTCGTAATTGCGGGTGTCGATCTGGGTGAAGCGGGCCCCCAGCGAGATCAACCCGTCCGCCTCCGCCAGCACCTCCGCCACGCGCCGCGACCGCGAGAAGCCAATCACCTGCGGATGCTCATCGGACAGCACCCCCTTGCCCCGCCGTCCGTAGATGATGGGAGCCCCCAACAATTCGGCCAGGTGCCGAGCCGGTTCGACCGCCCCCGCCGCCGCGCAATCCGCCCCGATCCAGACCACCGGCCGGGTCAGGGCGTGAATCGCCTCGATCGCCTTGCCCAGATCGAGCGGGTTCACCGGCTGGCGGCGGGGAGGGAGCACGCGGGCGAGTTTTTCAAAGTTCGCCGGCAGTGGCTGGGCCGCCAGGTCGGGGGCAATCTCAATCACCGCCGGTCCATGACGCCCCCCCTGCATCGCACTCACCGCCTGCTCCACCACCCGGGGAATCTCCTTGATGCGGCGGGGAGAGCCGAAGTACCGGGTGAAGGGGCGATAGAACGCCTCCTGGTCGAGACCATGAAAGAGCTTCGAGGGGTGGTGGTTCTTCGACTCCTTGTCGAACCCACCCACGATTGACAGCAAGGGAATGCCGTCGTTGTAGGCGTCGATCACCGCTGCCGCGGCGTTCGCGGCCCCCGGGCCCGGCACAGTCACCGCCGCGGCCATTTTGCCACTGGCGCGAACGTACCCACTGGCCATCATCGAGGCGGCCTGTTCGTGCCGCACGAGGTAATGGGGCAACGCCGGTTCGGCCCGCAGGATCGCATCGTACAGGGCGATGTTCTGGTTGCCCGGCATCCCGAACACCGCCGACAGCCCCTGGGCGCGCAGGCAATTCACCAGCAGGTCGGCTGCCGTGGCACGGGTGGAATCAATCACCGCGGACTCCCTGAAACGTAACGGGGACGGAATGCCTCTGGGGCGGTGGGCACTCTAGCGAATCACCTGTCGATGCGGTATGCCACAGAGATGCCCCGGGCGACCCCGGACCGATCCCCCCTCTTTCCCGCGAGTCACCACCGCCAGAATGATCGACAGCTTTCGCGACCTGCGGGTCACGGTGATGGGTCTCGGCACGTTCGGAGGAGGCGTGGGGGCGGTCCGGTTCCTGGTCCAGTCCGGTGCGCGGGTCACCGTCACCGATCTGCGTCATCCCTCCGAACTGCAATCGTCCCTCGCCGCGCTCGCCACCACCCCTCCCGCGGTCTGGCACCTCGGGGAACACCATCCCCAAGACTTCGAACAGTCCGATCTCGTGGTCGCCAGTCCTGCCGTCCCCTCCGACAGTCCCTGGCTGCAACGCGCCCGGTCGGCGGGAGTTCCCATCACCAGTGAAATCGAACTGTTCTGGGAACGACAGCGCGGACGCGTCGTGGCGGTCACCGGCAGCAATGGCAAGTCAACCACCACGACGCTGCTGCACCGCCTGCTCGAGACGGCCACGGCCGACGTCACACCCACCGCGGGAACACCGGCCGTGCGGGTCTGGCTGGGGGGCAACATCGGCCACAGCCTGCTGCCGGTGGTTGACCAGATTGCACCGCACGACTGGGTCGTACTCGAATTGAGCAGTTTTCAACTGGAAACGCTCGATCCTCTGCGTCCCACCCCCTGCGTCTCGGTGGTGACCAACTTCACCCCCAACCACCTCGACCGGCACCATACCCTCGCCGCCTACCGCACGGCCAAGCAGACCATCTCGCGGCATCAGACCCCCGACCAGTTTGCCGTCAGAAACCTGGACGATCCCGATGTCGCCGCGTGGCCCACCGCCGCCCGGCGGGTCGGGTTCGGGCTGCGCAATCACCAGACCGAAGGGCTGTTCGTTCCCGATTGGGGTGGGCGAACTCCCCAACACGCGGTCTGGCGCTGGAATGGAACCGAAGAGGTCGTTTCCCTGCCGGGCTGGGTCCCTCTCGCCGGCCGACACAACCTCGCCAATGCCCTGGCGGCGAGTGCGGCCGCCCGGGTGTGCGGGGCCGACTGGAGTTCGATCGAGACCGCCACCCGGTCGTTCCGGGGGTTGCCGCACCGGCTGGAACTGGTCGCCGAGTGGCACGGGGTGCGCTTCTACAACGATTCCAAGGCGACCACCCCCGAAGCGGCCGGCCTCGCCCTGGCGGCTTTTGGCGAGACTCCCCAGATTGCCCTGGTGGGAGGCTACGACAAACAGATCGACCTCACTCCGCTGGTGCAGGCACTGGGACGGGCTCACTTGCGGGGGCTCGTCTTTCTGGGTCAGACCGGTCCGGAACTGCAGCGCCGCTGGCGGGACACGGCAGGCGCCGCGGCTGTCCCCTCCCTGCTGGCTGACCATCTGCCACAGGCAGTCGCCTGGTGCCGCTCTCAGGCGCAGCCGGGGGATGTCGTCCTGTTGTCTCCCGGCTGCGCCAGCCACGACTGGTTCCGGAATTATGAGGAACGGGGAGATCTCTTCCGACAACTGGTGCGGCAGCCCCCCTCGGCAAAACCGCAATCCCCCCCGTCCGCCTGAACCAACCACCCTGGATCGAATTGCCTTCCCCCACCGGCGTTCCGGGTGAGTGACCCACTCGGTCGGGGTGCTTCGCCGGACCATACAAGAGCAATGCCCCGGCCGGACCCACACCTCTCCAGGCACGCCGTGCAGGGTGGTTGACAGTCCCGCGCAGGGGGGACGAAAATCGCCCACCTCCCGGCTGGACCGGTTGCCCTCTTCCCCAGGCCCTCTGCTGCGTTCACTCATGGCGATTGAAATTGTGGTTCCCCGTCTCGGATGGTCGATGGAAGAGGGAACCTTCGGGGAATGGCTCAAGCCGAATGGGGCGACGGTCGCCCGCGGCGAACCCCTGTTCGTCCTCGAGGGGGAGAAATCGGCTCAAGACATCGAGGCAGTTGACGCCGGCATTCTGCGGATCCCCCCCAACGGTCCGCGCCCGGGAGACACCGTCAAGGTCGGGCAAGTGCTGGCCTGGTTTGTCCAACCGGGTGAAGAACTCCCCACCGGTGGCCCCTCCCCCGCTGCAACCGCCCCGGTTTCATCCGCACCGGCGGCCGCATCTGCGGCCGTTCCCCCCGCCGCAGCCCCCCCACCCGCCACAGCCGCCTCCCCAACCGCATTCGCAACAGCCGCCACGGTCCCCTCGCACTCCCCTCCGGCAGCAGTCTCCGCCGGGGTG
>Ga0315903_10004108_pt1 | contig 19626 bp, 16 predicted proteins | sample LakEriMetagenome_7_FD_203524 | JGI IMG/M metagenome (GOLD analysis project Ga0315903, IMG submission 203524) | Freshwater fungal communities from buoy surface, Lake Erie, Ohio, United States - Buoy 2 MA119 | ecosystem: Environmental > Aquatic > Freshwater > Lake | place: USA: Lake Erie, Ohio... | reverse complement strand
TTTGTTCTTCTCTGTTAGCAGCGGCACGGGGAAAGTATTCCAGCCCAATGTATTTGAGTACCGATAATCGACTTTTATTTTCCCACATACGGTGGCAATCCAAACAAGGTGAAGGCGAGAAGTGAAGATTGCAAGATTCCAAAGCGGGGCATCATAAAGAGCGGATGCGCTATTTGCGACTATATCGCCCCTCTTGCCTAATACAAATGGTAGGTATTCTCGATTCTCTGAGCTGTGGAGCGGTATAACCACGGGGAGTTCATTCCCAGTCTGACGGACTTCGCCGAAGACATAGGGCATCATGGCTAGTCGCTGCGTTTGTACCTTGTCACTCTCTCGCCGCATTCTTTTCACACAGCTCAGCCGATGAGCAATCTGCTGATTAGTTAACAGCTCATCAGCATCTTCCTTATTAAGCCACAAGCAAAAACGCTCTCTGCCATTTATGGAGTCTATGGATCCAAGAAATCTACGCACAACCTTCTCTAAATTTTCCTTTGTTAGATTTAGGAGATCTGCCTCGTCCCTGCTAAGAATTAGATGACCTCCATCCACGGGCTTATTGCCAAAGCTCATTTCTCGAAGTCCATTAAGAGGCTTTGCACTTTTAATTACAACTATATCATTTGCGGCTACTAAGTACGCATTAATATGCTCCACCTTCTTGACAGAATAGCTGTCGTCCCCATCCATAGAATAGAGATATCGACACTTGTTCGGTTGACGAGACATGCCGACAATAACGACCATTACCCCTGCATTCTTTGCTGCCAGATTCGACCATTTGAAACTGGTATGGGCAAACGCAATCTCATGGCCAGAATCGAACAAGGCTGGCCACAATGCTGCCACCTGCTGACCTTGGCAAATTGAGTTAGTGGATACGAACGCGAATGCAGAACTGTTTGTCATGCCATATTCTGCCGCTTTCATGAACCAGCCTGCAACGTAGTCTAAGGATTTCCATGCTTTCACCCGTCCTTCGAAAATAGACCTAAGATCTGCTTTTCTCCCTTCTTCCTCTTTCTTGAGGCGTTCTTTCACCTCTCTGCTTGCCTCTTTCGGAGCTTTAGCAGTAGCACCAACATAAGGGGGGTTGCCGCAGATATACGTCTCTCCTCCCTCGTTAACAAAGTCTATCTCTGTCTGATCCAGTGGGGTGCCAAATAGGTCATCACTATGCAGTTTGACCTCCGTTCCTGTCGGCGGACAGATGCTCGACCAGTCCAGTCTTAAGGCGTTACCGCAGGTAATCCAGTTCTGACCATCGAGAGGCAAAAACTCTGCTAGGGCGAGTCTCTCACCACGGTAGCGAACATCACACTGGTATTCAGCAATGATCAGTGCAAGCCGAGCGATTTCAGCTGGGAAGTCATGCAACTCAATACCACGAAAGTTTGTTAGCCGGATTTCAGAGGGCCTATCGGCCTCATCACGCCTTCTTCTGTTAATTTCAGCTTCAATTGCCCGCATCTCCCGATAAGCAATTACCAAGAAGTTGCCTGAGCCACAGGCAGGATCTAATATCCTGATCCGCGACATGCGTTTGCGCAGATTTAACAAGCTACGTGGGTTGTCGCCTGCTTCTTCGAGCTTTTCTCGAAGATCATCGAGAAACAAGGGATTAAGTACTTTCAAGATATTCGGTACAGATGTGTAATGCATCCCTAATGCACCGCGCTCCTCATCGTCGGCGACGGCTTGTATCATCGAACCGAAAATATCGGGATTAATCTGCTTCCAGTCAAGGCTGCCGATGTGCAGCAGATAGGATCGCGCGATTCGGCTAAAGCGTGGTGACTCTGTGCTGCCTGAAAAGAGGCCTCCATTTACGTAGGGAAAATCTTTGATCCATAGGGGTAGCTGGGCCGCTTCTCGATCTGCATTTCTCGTGTTCATTGCTTGAAATATCCGGCCAATCACTTCATGTGTATTCTCCGAGTCCTTAGCGCTCATTCTTTCGACAGTGCCCGTGAAAAGGCTTTCGCCTTGGAAGATGCCTGTATCTTCCGCAAAAAAGCAAAAGATCAGACGAGCCATGAAATGGTTCATCTCATGGCGACGGTCTGACATGCCCCATTCCGGGTTGTCTTTCAGTAGTTCAACATAGAGCTTGTTGAGACGCCCTGTCGCCCGAATGTCGAAAGAGCTTTCTCTGATCTGCTGAACGGTAGTGATGCCCGCCAGAGCCAGGAAAAAGCCAAAGTGATTAGGAAAATCAAGATAGGAGCAGGCTACGGTTTCACCCGTGTTGATATCCTCTGCTTCTAAGAAAGCCCCGTCAGTGGCGAGGATGAACTTCGCCCTGGCTTTCGTTGTGGCAGGGCTATCTCTTAGCTCAGCCAGCTTCTTTGATGTATCCCCGACTCGGCATACCGCGATGTGGATGTTGTTTGTCTGCAGTACTCCGCCCATATCTGACTTGTTGGTCGCACCAGCCCGTAGCCGCTTGATGGTCGCTTCCTTGTTTCCGAAGGCCTCCAGAAATGCATACGGAAATTCAGAGGCATCGAAAGGCCGCTCGGCCAGTGCTGTGACGGCTTCTGCAATTTCAACTGCGTTCATTTAAATCAACCCACCTTCAGGTTTACCATTGTCAGACTCTGCTGCTGTCGCTGCATCAGTTCCTGCTTAATCCGCACCCAACTCTTATGCAGAATGGTGATTCTCCAGCCAGGCATCTCTGTCCGGGCCCCTACCGTGGCTAGCCGCAGCAGGGCATCATGATCATCATCACCAATAGTCAAAACGTCTAGCACAACGTTCCCTATGGGCGGCAGGCTGGTATCGATGTACCAGTCGTCGTCTAAATCAGCGCGAAGGCTCGTAGGGGGTGAAGTACAAGCGACGCGGCAGGCGCGGTTTCTCAGGGCTTTCATGATCCCAGACCTTGCTCTAGATCCATCGTGGCGGCAAGTCCCTCAGCCTAGACCGACACCTACGGCGGCTGGCTGACAGCACCGTACATTGCCCGGTCGATGGGCTTGAGGGCGGCGATTCAGCCCTTGAGGTAGTGGGCGTGATCATCTTGGGTTCTGTCCTCTCCCCTGCATCGTCGTGCATGAGAGCCGCTCAGAGATCCGCCACGAGCCCCTATTCCCCGTGTGCCTTGGTGCTGGAGTACCAGACCAGGCTGATGCCATCCCCGCCACCGCGTCCGGCGCCTCTTCCCACTGGTGGAGCAGGAGGATATGATCCGGGTGGCTCATGAGGCCCTGGTCCGCTGCTTTCCCCGCTGCAGAGACAGCGAGCACGCTGGGCCCTGTCTGCTCCTCTGCATCACCGGCGTCCTGGAGCATCACCTGCGTGATCGCATCCGACTGTTGCGCATCCCCGTAGGGAGCATAAGAAGCGCACCCAGCCCCTCGACCACCGAGCCTTGATGCCCCCGCTGCCAGTGAGTCGTCCCTGCCTGAGCAGCTGGCTCCAGCCCAGGCCCCAAAACCTGCAGATCACCCTCCTTGATGGGCTTTCCCTTCGAGCCGCTGCGGTGCAGCTGCAGAGCAGCCCGATGGCGGTGGTGTCCCGGGATGTGCGCCTGCCGACTCTTCTCGCTCACAAGAAGGCCCTCGCCGGCCTGCGCCAGCAGCTGGTGGGGGCGAGCTGAGAACCCAACGGGGCTTCTGCTAACCCGTGGCAAGAGCCAGAAGACCCGCCCCCTTCTGGCTTGATGAACCCACTGCTGCGGCTGCTCGGCGCGGCCGCCTCCCATGGCCTGCTCACCGGCCAGATCGTGTTCTCGGCCGCGTTCGTTGGCGCCTGTGAGCTGCCGAACTGGATCCAGGCCCCTCGCCAGGTGAATGCCTGCCTGGAGCGCTGGATGACGGTCAGCGCCCTGTTCTTCCCCTCCGGCATGCAGACCGCAGTGGCGAGCAACCAGCCGGCTCTGGCCCCCGGCCGGCGGGGGGTGTTCCGATGAGCCGACCCATCCCCGCCAGCGACTACGTCGAGCACTTCGATTCAGACCTGCCCCACCACCGGGCCTGGTTGCTGGCGGTGCTGGAGCAGCTGGTGGCCCATGAGCCCCAGGCCCTGGAGGAGGGCGGCACCCTCCGGCGTCTGTGGACTGCCCGCCAGGAAGCAGCTTCTGCCGCCCCGCCGCCATCAGCGGCAGCACCCCCGGGCAGCACAGCCAGACGCGCTAATCCGCTGTCGGTGCCCTGGTTCGCCCAGCTGGATTCAGCGACGGATCAGGCACGGCGGATGTGCTTCTCCTCCAGTTGCGCCATGCTCCTGGCCTTCCTCAAGCCCGGCGTCCTTACCGGCTCCAATGGCGACGACCAGTACCTGGCCAGGGTGCGTCAGTTCGGCGACACCACCGATGCAGCGGCTCAGATCAAGGCCCTGGCCAGCTACGGCATCAAGGCCCGCTTCACCAGCAAGGCGAGCTTCGCCACCCTGGAGGAGCAGATCGCGGCCGGCATCCCCATCCCCTGCGGCTACCTGCACCGCGGTCCGGTCAGCAGTCCCGCAGGCGATGGCCACTGGCTGATCGTCGTCGGCAACACGCCCACTCATCTGATCGTGCACGACCCGCTGGGGGAGGCGGACTTGGTGAACGGCACCACTCTGGGCGGGACGGCCCGCTTCTGTCGGTACAGCCGGCAGAACTACCGCTGCGCGGGCCTTCGGCTACGGCCGGCGCTGGATGGTGGAGGGAGATGGCAGCGGCTGGGCGATGCTGGCAGAAGGCTGGTGACGTGGAACGGGCGCCGTTGCTCAAGGGTGAATCCGGAGAGCCGGCGCTGGCGCTCCTCACCGATGCGATCTGCGCCCACGGCCTTCCTTGATGGATTGATGCAAACCTTCCAAAACCTGTGTTCGATCTCAGCGCTGCATGGCTTAGTCCAAGGCAAACGGATTGAGCAGTGATACCCCGCAGTCGGCAAAGTCGGCGACGTTCCGTGTCACCACAGTGAGCCCATACACCAGCGCGATGGCAGCGATCTGCTTATCGAGCGCATGTTGAGGGTTCGGTACGCGTAGCCGCCCCCAGACCTGAGCGGAATCTCCATCCAGAGACAACACAAGGTCGCCATGGTCGATCAACACCTGCTGTAACCACTGCTCCAGCAGCGCCGCCTGTGGACGATCACCGCGATGCCGGATCAGCTCGACCCCACGACGCAACTCGCCGATCGTGACCGCTGCCAGGAAGATCGGACTGTTGTTGGCGGCGGCCTGCTGCCAGAAGGCGATCACACCGGGATCAGCCCGTGCTCCTTTGCGGGCCTCGCTGATCACATTGGTGTCAACTAAAAACATCCGGTGATGCGGCGTTATCGTCTTGGCGTGCGAAGTCGGCATCCAGGCCCACATCCGGCATCGAAGCCAGCAGTTCAGCCAGATTGCGGCGCGGTGGGGTGAGCAAGGCCGCCGCAAGGATGGCCCGATGCTCCGCTTCGGCACTGCGCCCGTGCGCCCCTGCCCGCTTCTTGAGCTCCTGCACGATCTGATCCTCCACGCCACGCACCAACAGGTCCGCCATCAACCCCTCCATCCGACTTGATATCAATGCTAGCGACCGAGACGGCCTCCACCAATGCCGCCTCGTCCTTCGACCTGGCGAGGCAACTCCCGTCATTCGCAGGATATTTCACCCAGCACCCCCTTCCCAGCTCAGGATGGGCCCATGACCCAGCCCCCGCTGCGCTGCCACCTGTTGATCGGGCCCCCTGGCAGCGGCAAGACCACCCTCGCCCGCGACCTGGTGCCGCTACTCGCGGGCGAATCCAGCGAGCCGGCTCTGGTGCTCTCCACCGATGCCATCCGCGCCGAGCTGTTCGGCGATGCGGCGGTGCAGGGGCCCTGGGACGAAATCAGTGCCCTGCTGCTGCGCCGTCTGGATGAGGCGGTGGCGGCGGGCCGGCCGGTGATCATCGACGCCACCCACGCCCGCCGGCCCTGGCGGCTGCTCTATACCCAGCACCTGGCCTACGCCCGCCCAGTCGAATGGATCGGCTGGTGGCTCACCACGCCGCTGCCCACCTGCCTGGAGTGGGCGCTGCGGCGCGAGCGGCCGGTGCCGGAGGCGGTGATCAAGGAGTTTCACGCCGCCATCAACCATCGTCAGTTCGGCCCCTGCCGCGCTGAAGGATTGGCGGCGCTGGTGTCGCTCAACCCCGCCGCCGGTGAGGCCACCCCAGCTGAACTGCAGCGGCGCCTGGACAAACTCGATGGCCAGATCCGCAACGCCGTCAACCGCGAGCGCGGCAAGCTGGCGCAACGCCACCGCTATTCCCGACTGATCGATCTGGAGCGGCTGTTGTTTCTGCTGCGCCTGCTCACCAGCTTCAACGGGCTCGATGCCAGCGATCCAGCCACAGCCTCCGCGCTCCTGGAGATCTGCAACCCCGCGCCAAAGGGAGATCTGGCGCAACGCGCCGCTGTCTATCTGAGCCGCTGGAGTGAGGTGCACGGCGGCAACAGCGAGGTCTACAGCGATGTGGAGGCACTCCGAGGCGATCTGGCCTGGCTTGAGGCGAACGGCTTCACGCGCCTCGATTGGCAGGCCGACGGCCCGATTGATCCGGGCGCGTTCACCGAACCCACCGGTGGCGAGGACACACGGGGCGGCGTGCATGGCGGCACCCCGTCGCTGGCGGACCCGGCCGTCTTTCGCCGGGTGTTCACCCTGCTGCGCCACATCCTCAAGCACCCCTTCGACGCGCCCTCAGGCAGCAACTCCGCGCCTGGCCTTCCTCTCTACCAGCACCTGATCGATCGCCTCAGCGACATCGACGGCAGCTACACGGCCGATCAGGAAGCCACCATGCGCAAGGACCTCGAGGGCTTGTTGCGTCCCTATGGCTTCGCGCCGGAGGTCAAGGGCCGCCCCGCCAGCAACCGCCAGGGCTATGCGATCGGCACCGCGTTGCTCTCAGCAGATCAGCTGCTGGAGGTGCACAGCCTGTTCAAGGCCTCGATGGAGCGCCTCAGCGATGCCTCCCAGAAGCCGTTGCTGCTCAGCCTCGAGGATCGCCTGCGCCGGGCCGGGCTGCTGGATGCTGGCGCCGGGCAGCGCAACCATGGACGCCGCGCCCTGGCCCATCGCTCGTTCACCGAGGAGCGCAGCGGCACCCTGGCGGCCCGCGATCAGAGCGAACGGATCGAACGGGCGATCAAGGAACGTCGCCGCGTGCGATTGCGCCACCTGCCCGATCTCGTCACCGACGGGCAGAAGAAGCAGGGCCAGGACGGCAGTTTCCGTGCCTGGCCGCTGCAGCTGCTGTTTCACAACATCAGTTGGTACCTGGCCTTCGAGTTCGATTCGATCGGCACCTCAGAAGGCCTGATCCGCACCCTCCGGGTTGATCGGCTGGTGCTGCATGGTCACGACGGCAATGTCATCCGCAGCCAGGAGAGCCAGCATCAACGGGCGATGGCGCGGCTGGAGCGGCTGCTGCATGTGTGTGGTGGCCTCTGGTTCGGCACCGACCTCGACGCCCAGCTGGCGGTGATGCCAGAGAAGGAGGCAAAGGCCAACGGCACAGCCCAGACGGCCTCCGCCAGCCGGAGCCTCTCCGGCCGCGCCATTCCTGGGCGCGACCACTACGACACCCTGCGCTTCTGCTGCACCCCGCAGGTGTTCCAGTTGATCCGAGAGGAGCCCAACCGCTTCCCGCCGGAGCACACCGCCTACTCCACGCCGATCCCCGGTCACTCCAGCTGGAGCCAGGGCCCGCTCGACCGGCTCGCTCCCAACCCCGCCACAGGCAGCCATCCCTACCCGGTGGAGCTGCTGCTGCCCCGCTGGACGCTGGAGTCCGACTGGGATCTGCGCGCCTGGCTGTTCCGCTGGGGCGACGGCATTCGCATCGAGAGCCCCGAGGCGCTGCGGGAGCAGCACCTGCAGCAGGCCCGCGGGGTGGTGGAGCTGTATGGAGCCAACCGCCGCGACTAAGGTAGTGAGATCCACTACTTTCGCGCCCGTGCCTGAGGCGGTCCCTGCTGCCGATTCAGTGGTTGTGAGCGCAAGCCAGAGCGCCGATAGGAACGCTGTCGTCAGCGCCTCAGAAGCCAACCGCTCGTTCTCCAGCTTGCTGCGGCAGGTGGCCCAGGGTCAGCGCTTCACGGTGCTCTCCCATGGCCGTCCTGTCGCCACCATCGCCCCTGTCCAGGAAGCCAAAGCCACCCGAGCGGCCTCTCGTCGTGCACTGCTGGCCCGGTTGGCACAGCAGCCCCCGACCGGTGCTCCCCGCAGCTGGACGCGGGATGAGCTCTACGACTGAGCCAACAGCCTGAAGACTGCTCCGGAGGATTCCTGCTGATGCGCGCCGCGCTCGACACCAACCTGCTCGTCTATGCCGAGGGTTTCGGTGATGAGGCACGGGTGGGCGCCACCAGGCAGCTGCTGGATCAGCTCAGCGAGGCCGATCTGGTGATCCCGCTGCAGTGTCTTGGCGAGCTGTTCCGGGTGCTCACCGGCAAGGCCGGCCTCCCCGCCCCGCAGGCCCAGGAAGCGGTGCTGGGCTGGATGGATGCCTACCCCGTGCTCGACTCCAATGCCGCCGCCTGGCGCGGGGCCATGGATCTGTGCGTGGCTCATCAGCTGGCCAGCTGGGATGCGCTGGTGCTCAACGTGGCGGCGGAGGGTGGTGCCCGGCTGCTGCTCACGGAGGACCTGCACCAGGGGTTCAGTTGGCGTGGGGTGCGGGTGGTCAATCCGTTGGTGGAGCGGATCGATCCACTGTTGCGGCAGCTGCTGGGCGACTGAGCGAACCCCCAGAAGCGAACCCAACGGCTGCCCCATGGCGATGGAGGCTTCTCCAGGTCGTGACAGGAATCGCGCCACACCATGGCAACAGGAACAGGCTCCGAGGCGCGGAGCCGAAACCCGTGACCTCCGTCGTTCGCATGACAGCCAAACCAGGGATGCCCCATGTCCGGGAAGCTAAGGGAAGCGCCTGGCGCTGCACGCCCGTCACATAGCTGAGTCTCCCCATGAACGACCGTCTGATCACCCCGTCCCAGCTGGCCCTGTTCAGCCGCAGCCCGGTGATCGGGGCCTGGTGGGAGGAGCTCAAGGCTCAGAAGTTGTTCGAGGGGGAACTCCCCGCCGTCACCAGTCTCGATCAGCTGCTGTTCGACTCGGGCCTGGAGCACGAGCGGGTGCTGATCGCGAGCCTGGAAGCCCAGGGCCATCGTGTGGAGAAGCTGCCGGGGCGTCAGGAACAGGAGGACTACGACGCCACCCTCGCCGCCATGCACGCCGGCGTGGATTACATCTGGCAGGCGTCGCTGCGCAACCACGAACTGAGGGGCTCGGCCGATCTGCTGCAGCGCATCGAGAAGCCTTCGGCGCTGGGGGAGTGGAGCTACATCCCGATCGAATGCAAGCTCTCCAGCCACCCCAGGCCCATCTATGTGGTGCAGGCCTGCGCCTACTGCGAGCTGCTCGAACCGATCCTGGGTGAGCGGCCCGAGCACTTCCGCCTGTACCTGGGAGGCGGTCGCTTCGCCGAGGGCGAGCACGGCTACCCCGTGGCCCGCTTCTGGAGCTGGTATGAGCAGCTGCGCCAGCGCTACCGCACCTTCCGCGCCGGCTTCGATCCCAGCCAGGAGCCCGAGGACGCTCCCGGCGATCACGGCCTCTGGGGGCCGTTCATCGAGCAGCGGCTGGAAGCCAAACGCGATCTGATCCTGGTGGCCGGCATGCGCCAGAGCCAGAGAGGCAAGCTGCGGGCGGCCGGCATCACCACAATCGAGCAGCTGGCCGCCCTACCTGAGCAACAGGCCGTGCCCGGGTTGAACCGCGACATGCTCAAGCGCCTTCGTGAGCAGGCCGCCATCCAGATCGAAACGCCGGAGGGGGCCGAGCGCCCCGCCTTTCGGGTGCGGCCTGCGGAGCAGCAGGCCGGTGGCCTGGCCTTGCTGCCCGCCCCCGATGCCGGCGACATCTGGTTCGACATGGAGGGCTTCCCCGATCCGATCACGGGTGAGAAGCTCGAATACCTGTTCGGCGCCTGCTACCGCGATGAGGCGGGCGAGCTGCAGTTCATGCCCTGGTGGGCCCACCCCCCCGCCGAAGAGAAGCAGGCCTTCGATGGCTTCATCCAGTGGGTGCACCAACGTCGCCAGCAACACCCCAACCTGCACGTCTATCACTACGCCAGCTACGAGAAGACAGCCCTCGGCAACCTGGCCGCGCGCCATCAACTGCACCAGCCCCTGTGGGATCAGTGGCTGCGCGAGGAGCTGTTCGTTGATCTCTATCCAATCGTGCGGCGCGGCCTGCTGATCGGTGCGCCCAGCTATTCGATCAAGAAGGTGGAGCGTCTCTACGCAGAGGCCCGCAGCGAGGAGGTGGAGAGTGCCGCCGATTCGGTGGTGCAGTACGCCGAATGGCGCAAATCCGGCCAGAGCGGCACGCCCGGCCGCAAGGAGGGCCAGAGCCCGCTGCTGCAGGACCTGCAGGACTACAACCAACGCGACTGCCAGGTGACCGAGGGGCTGCATCGCTTCCTGCTCGACCTGCCGGAGATGGCCGACGCCACCTTCCGCGCCAACCGCTGGGGTGACGTGCTCGAGCAGGGCAGCGAGGCCGAGGCCAGCGCCGCCCGCGATCGGGAGCTGGAGGTGGCTGCCCGCACCCTGCTGGAGGAGATTCCCGAGTCCATCGACGATCCCGAGGCGATCGGCCCCCGCGGCCTCAGCTGGCGGGCCCAGCGGCTGCTGTCGCTGCTGATCGATTTCCGCGGCCGCGAGGACCGCGTCAGCTGGTGGGAGTTCTACAGCCGTCTGCTGGACATGTCGCCGGAGGAGCGCGAGGAGGACAGCGAGGTGATCGCGGCCGCATCCTTCGTGAACTGCGAGCCGGTGAAAAGCTCGCAGCATCACCGCTATCGCTTCGATCCCAGCCAGCCGCTGAAGCTGGCCGCTGACGGCCGGCCGTTCAGCGTGGCGCTGGTGCCCCTGCAGCCCCATGCCGGTGGTTTCAGCGGCGGGGAAGCGCTCGGCAACCCCGAGAAGGGAGGGCGCCCCATCGGCTTCACGGCGGAGCTCGATGGCGACAATCCCGGCACGCTGGCGCTGCCGATCGGGAAAACCAAGAAGGCCAGCCTCGAGGCGATGGGCCACAGCGGCGAGGTGTTGCCCCGCCACGTCGATCTGATCCCCTTTCCCTTCCAGGTGCGCGGCTACCTGGACAACCTGGTGCGCATCGCCCAGGCCTGGGTCGACGACGGCGTGCCCCTGCCGCCAGCCCTGGTGCAGCTGCTCGAGCGCCGCCCCGTCCCCGAGCTGGTGGCTCTGAACGCCCGCATCCGCCAGGCGCCCGGCGACACCGCCGCCGCCATGGCCGAGGTGCTGCAGCAGCTCGATGGCCGGGCCCTCTCGCTGCAGGGCCCGCCGGGCACCGGCAAGACCACCATCACCGGCGAGCTGATCGCCCGGCTGGTGGGCGCCGGCCAGCGGGTGGCGGTGAGCTCCAACACCAACGAGGCGATCTGCAACCTGCTGCGGCGCACCCAGCTCTGCCTGTCGGAGCGGGGCGATCAGGCCCTGGTGGTGAAGGCCGCCACCAGCAGCAGCCTCAAAGCTGACGAGCACGCCCTCTCCGGCACCGCAGCCCAGGCACTGTTGGAAAAGCCACTGCAGGCGCTGCCCGAACTGCCGGCCGTGCTCGGCGGCACCGTCTACACCCTGGTGAAGGACAGCTACGACGCCCCTCCCGACGAGGCCCCCTTCGACTGGCTGGTGATCGACGAAGCCGGCCAGGTGTCGCTCAGCAACCTGCTCACCATGAGCCGGGTGGCCCGCAACCTCCTGCTGGTGGGTGATCAGCAGCAGCTCAGCCAGCCCAACCGCGCCGCCCACCCGGAGGACAGCGGCCTCAGCTGCCTGGACTACGTCATGGCCGACCACGCCGTGGTGCCGCCCGACCGGGGCGTGTTCCTGGCCACCAGCTGGCGCATGCCGCCGGCGCTCACCGCCGTGGTGTCGGAGCTGTTCTACGAGGGGCAGCTGCAGGCCGCAGACGCCAACGAGGCCAATCGCATCCTGTGGAGCGGTGCGCCCCAGGGGCTCGTGTTCGAGCCGGTGGAGCACCTCGGCAATGGCACCAGCAGCGACGAAGAGGTGGAGGCCATCGCCGCCTTGGTGGAGCAGCTGCTGGGCCGGCCCTTCCAGCGCGCCCGGATGCGAGGTGGTGAGCTGGTGGTGGAAAACGGCGTGCTCGGTCGCCGCGACATCCTGATCACCGCCCCGTACAACATCCAGGTGAACCGCCTGCAGCGGCGGCTGGGCGAGCGGGCCCGCATCGGCACCGTCGACAAGTTCCAAGGGCAGGAGGCGCCGGTGGCGATCCATTCGCTCACCGCCAGCAATGGCGACGCCGCGCCGCGGGGCCTGGGCTTCCTGCTCGATCCCAACCGCCTCAACGTGGCGATCAGCCGCGCCCAGTGCCTCTCGATCGTGGTGGGTTCACCGGCCCTGAGCACCGGCATCAGCCGCAGCGTCGAGGAGGTGCATCAGCTCAGCCGCCTCTGCCGCCTGATGGCGGCTTGCGTCTGATGGCGGCTTCTGTCTTGGCCCCGCGGCTCTGAACAGAAGGTCTGCCTGACAGGAGGCAGCGGCGATCGTTGCCGCCGATCTCGCCACGACCAGCGCCCCCTCATCCGTGCCGGGGATGTCACCGCCGCCCAGCCCGACACCCCTATCCCCGCCTGGATCTGGAGCCGACTGGACCTCTCAGCGACCGCCTTGTTCGTTCCCGACCCGCAGCCCGCGGTGCAGCAGGCAGGCCCCGCTCCAGCCCACGTCGGTGTCCCATCGATCCGAAGGAGCCGAACGGAACCGGATCGGAGCTGGGGCATGCGAAAGGCCGCTGGTCAGCGGAGGACTGGATCCCAGTGCTCCGGCCCGATCACGAACAGCACGTCGCCGGCCTGAAGCACCACATCGCCGCGGGGATTGGTGACGCTCGCGCCGCCCTGACGCTGCACCGCCAGCACCATCACGCCATGGTCATCGCGCAGCCGGCTCGAGGCGATGCTCTGGCCCACCCAGGGGTGGGCGGCGCCCAGGGGAATGCTGTGGGTGGCCAGATCGGGCAACACCACCCGCAGGTCATGAACCCGGGTGGCCTCCGGCGCCAGATTGCGGGCCATGCGCCGCCACTCGCCGCGCACATCCCCGATCAGCTGCTTGATCCGCTCCCGCGGCACCAGCATGCGGGCCAGCACCCGCGAGAACACCTCGATCGACACCTCCAGTTCGTCGGCGATCACCTCATCGGCACCCAGTCGGCTGAGCGGTTCCACCTCCCGCAGGTAACGGGTGCGCACCAGGATGTAGGCCTCCGGAGCCAGGCGACGGGCCAGTTCGACGACACGGCGAGCCGCGCCCGGGTCGTCGATCACCACCACGATCGCCCGGACCCGCTGGGCCCGCACCAGCTCCAGGATCGCCGGCTGGCTGGCATCGCCGTAGTGGATCGGCAGCCCTTCGGCTCGGCCCTGCCGCACCAGGGCGGCATTGAGTTCGATCACGGCAAAGGGCACGTCGCAACGGCGGCAGCTGGCAGCCAGGTTGCGGCCCGTGACGCCGAAGCCCACGATCAGCACGCTGGGGGTCTGCGGCGGCCCGGAATCGAGCGGCTGCTCCAGGCGGCGGCGGTCGCTCCACCGGCCCAGGGGTGTCGAAGCCAGCTGCTCCGCCAGCGTCGGGGCGGCCTGGATCAGCAGCGGCGTGGCCAGCATGCTCAGCACCGCCACCACCAGCACACTCTGGAAGACCGATTCCGGCAGCAGACCAGCGCTGACGCCCGCTTTGGTGGCCACCAGCGAGAACTCACCCACCTGGGCCAGGGCCATGCCGGAGAGAACGGCCTGGCGTAGGGGCAGTCCCACAGCCAGAGAGGCGGAGGCGGCGATCAGCGGCTTGATCAGCAGCACGGCGGCCGTGAGCAGCAACATCGGCCCGAGGTTGCCGGCCAGCACCTTCAGATCGAGCAGCATGCCGATCGAGATGAAGAACAGGCTCATCAGCACATCGCGGAACGGCAGCATCACCGCCACCGCCTGATGGGAATAGTCGGATTCCGAAAGGATGAAACCGGCCAGGAAGGCCCCCAGCGCCAGGGAGAGGCCGAGGGACTGGGTGAGAACGGCGATGCCCACACAGAGCGTGAATACCCCGAGCAGGAAAGCCTCGGAACTGCGGGTGCGGGTGATGCGCTCCAGCACCCAGGGCACGATCCAGCGGTAGGCGCTGTAGCCGAAGATCGCCACCAGAAGCACCTTGAGCAGCAGCGCGCCGAGGGCGGCCAGACCGCTGCCGCCGGCGTCGCCGCCGAGGCCGGCCAGGCCGGCCAACAGCGGCGCGGTGAGCATCACCGGCACCACGCCGATGTCCTGGTAAATCAGGATCGAGAGGATCGATCGCCCGTGCGGCGTCTCCAGTTCGCCCCGCTCCTGCAGGGCCCGCAGCACGATCGCCGTGCTGGAGAGGGCCACCACGAAACCCAGGTAGAGGCTCTGCTGGAGCACCAGGCCGGTGAGCGGCAGCAGCAGCGTCACCACTGCCGCTGTGCCGAAGAACTGGGCGCTGCCACCGATCGCGAAGAACCGCTTCAGGCGCTCGAGATCGGCGATGGAAATCTCCAGCCCGATCACGAACAGCAGCAGCACCACCCCGATCTCGGCCAGCAGTTCGATCTCGTGAGCGTTGCGCACCAGCTGCAGCGCATGGGGTCCGGCGATCACCCCGGCGAGCAGCAGCCCGATGGCCGAAGGCAACCGCAGCCGATGGCACACCACCGCCGCGACGACCGACAACGCGAAGATCGTGACCAGATCCAGCAACAGGCTCTGCATGACCGCCAGGCTCCACACCAACGCGAGCAGCCTGGCGTAAGCCCGCATTCAGCACCCGAGCCCTTGCCGGTCAACCGATGCCGACCTGGATCGCCGGCGTGGTGGACGGGCGGCAACACCAACCGGATCTGTGGATCTACCTGGCAGCGCCGCAGCACCCAGACGGGGAGGGCACGCGAATCCGCTGGCTTCCACCGCTGATCACAACAGATCCCATGCCCCCGTGGGGGGCTTCCTTGTCACGGCCCCAACGCCCAGCGCCCCGCCTTGCGGGCATCAGCCCGAGGCCGAGCGCGCCTCGCCCAGGATGCGCCATCCGCCGTGCAGCACCAGCAGGCTGATGGCCGTGCCGATCAGCAGGTCCGGCAGCGGACTGGCTGTCCAGCCCACCAGCAGTCCGGCCAGGATCACGCCGGCGTTGGCCAGGGTGTCGTTGGTGGAGAAGATCAGCGAGGCGCGCATGTGCACGCCGCCCTGGCGATGCCGGGACACCAGGGCCAGGCAGAGGAGATTGGCCAGCAGCGCCAGAGCGCCGATGGCGATCATCCAGCTGCTCTGCGGTTCGCTGCCGTGCAGCCAGCGACATGCGACATCCACCAGCACCCACCCCGCCAGGGCGATCTGCATCAGCCCGCTGATGCCAGCCGCTCGGCGCTGGTCCTGGACGCTGCGACCCACTGCCAACAGGCTCAGGGCATAGACCGCCGCATCCGCCAGCATGTCGAGTGAATCGGCGATCAGGCCGGTGGAGCGGGCGCGCAGGCCGAATCCCAGCTCCATCACGAACATGGCGGCATTGATCGCCAGCACGATCCACAGCGTGCGGCGCTCCAGCCGTACGTCCCGCTGCGCCGCGCAACTGCAGCCGGCGACTCTCTCCTGATTCATCGATTGGCGGCCCGGCCACGGCCGTGCATCTGATCCCGAGCATGGCCGAATGCGGCCCGACGTCCAACCCGGCACGTCAGAGCCCAGTGGGACCGGAAGGTCTATCGCTCACCAGAGCAAAACAGCTCAGTCAGCACTGGCTCAGCCCTGGCGCCGGCGCACCACCCCTGCTAGTACGGGTGTACGCATTGAGGAGTCGTCAAGGTGCCGGTCCAGCTCTCCCGTCTGCAGCCCTCCCGCACAGAGGAGATCGAGGACTGGCCCTGGCTGGATCAGGCGGTGCTCCACTCCAGCCGCAGCCGGCAGGTCTGCATGACCTGCCACTTCTTTCGGCACCACCCGGGGCCCGAGTGCATCCCGCTGCTCGCCTGCCATCTGCATCAGGGCCTGATCGCCCATGGCGAGCACCTCACCCACCGCTGCAGCGGCTGGTCAGAAGACCTGCACCGCCAGCGGGGCTGGGCGCCTGAGGTGGCGTGAGTCGTCATCCACGCAACCGACCGCCGCTGTCGCCCAGGGAGGTCTGGCTCAGCGACGGTCGGCAGGTGCTGCACTTCCGGCCCACCCTCTGGGATCGCTGCAGTGATCACTTGGCGGAAGTCCGGTGCTGCGGGGCTTGGCACTGGATCCGAGACACCCAGCTGCATCAGGACAGCCACCGCCGTCGGGGCTACGGCGCCGGGGCATGGAAACGCTGCGAACAGCAGCGAGGAACTTGTTGTGGCTGGCCGTTATTTGTTCAATCCGGGATGGGATGCAGTGTCGTGATGCAGGGCATCTCGCCATTGATGGCACTGGCCAGGCACCAGCCATCCCCTCAGCCATGGGAAGACTTTGACTCAACCTGAGTGGTGCCAAGTATCAGGTGGAAACGATGGGGGGAGGCTAAAAAGACCAGACCAACTCACACTCGATTATCTTGGGTTTCTCTTCACTACCGGCAGTGGACGGCGGCAGCATGGCAGCATATTTGCCAGGGATCTGCTGGTCGTGAAGTTGTCTTAGAGCTATCCTTTTATCGTGCAGGAAACTCACCCCGTCCGGGCACAAGGTTGGCATGCATGCTCTGCTGATCTATCCCAGGTTTCCAAAGACCTACTGGAGCTTTCATAATGCCCTGACCCTGCTTGGGTGCAAGGTTCTATTGCCACCTCTGGGTCTGATTACAGTGGCAGCCTTGCTGCCTGAAGACTGGGAGCTCAGGCTGGTGGATTGCAACATCCGATCCGTGCAGCCTGAGGAATGGCTTTGGGCAGATCTGGTGATCGCCTCAGCCATGATGGTTCAGAAACGGGATCTTCAGACTCAGATCGGGTTGGCGAAGGCAAAGAACCTTCCCGTAGCTGTTGGCGGTCCATTTGTCAGCTCAACACCAGATGCCCCTGAATTACAGCAGGCCGACTTTCTCATTCTTGATGAGGGCGAGATCACGATCCCGATGTTCATTGATGCCTGGGTAAGCGGCAAGCGAAAGGGTCGCTTCAGCGCAGAGGGAGAGAAACCCGATATCACCAATTCACCAGTTCCCCGCTTCGATCTTCTGGAGAGGGACGCCTACGGCATGATGTCGATCCAGTTTTCCAGAGGCTGCCCATTCCAATGTGAGTTCTGCGACATTATCGTACTGTATGGACGCAGGCCGCGCACAAAATTAGCTCAGCAGATTCTCCATGAACTGGACACACTGCTTACCCTTGGCTGGCGTCGCGAGATCTTTTTGGTGGACGACAATTTCATTGGCAATAAACGCAATGTCAAGCTCCTGCTGGCTGAACTTCAACAGTGGCAGGAACAACATCATCACCCCTTCACCTTCACTACCGAAGCGTCCGTGGATCTTGCCGATGATGAGGATCTGATGATCGCCATGTTGGCCTGTGGGTTTCGCCGGGTGTTCCTTGGTATCGAGACACCTGACCAAGACAGCCTGATGGTCACCCATAAATTTCAGAACACGCGCTCACCCCTTGGCGATGCGGTCAATCGCATTACCTCCCATGGGCTGCAGGTGATGGCTGGTTTCATCATTGGGTTTGACGGAGAAAAGCCAGGCGCAGGTGAACGGATCACTGCGTTTGTCAACCAAACTGGCATCCCATTGGCCATGGTTGGGATTCTCCAGGCCCTCCCGAATACGGCCCTTTGGAATCGTCTTGCGAAAGAGAGGCGCCTGATCCAGCATCCCGATGACTTCGACGAAGGAGTCATGACTCATTTGTTGAACTTTGTCCCATCGCGACCCATCCATGAATTGGCGGCAGAATTCCTGCAGGCCTTTGCTGAGCTCTATGACCCTGTTCCATATCTGGAGCGCGTCTATGGGTATTGCTGTGAGTTGGCCGCAGCACGGCGGCCACAAATGCGCCGCTGGAACCAGAGTTCTGGCTTGATTCAGGGTGTTTTGATCCTCTGTTGGCGCCAGGGTGTGGTGCGTGAAACCCGTTGGATCTTCTGGAGGCGACTGCTGCAGATCGGCTGGAGCTATTCACAGGTGCTCGATGAATTTCTCTGGCTTTTAATGTTGAACGAGCATTTCATTGACTATCAGCTCACAATGCGGGAGCAAGTTCAACAGCAGCTGGCTTACTACGACGCCAACCTGGTCGATGCTGCCTAATGACATTCTTGAAGTCGCAGCAATCTGGCATTTCCGGCAACCCACACGGTCATGAAATGCCTCGCGGCGTTCATCGAACAGGAGTGGCGATGTTGGTCGGTGGGGGCAGCGATTGCCCGGCGAGCCTGGCGCAGACGCCATCGGTTCGGGAACGGATGTGGCCAGAAAGCTGGGTCATCTTGTGCTGTTTGAGAACGACCTGCGTGCAGTGTTCTGATCCATCAGCATGCAACGGGAAACGATGCTCAGGATCTGCCCGAATGTGCTGTGGGCTTTGCTCTGCGGTTCTCAATAGCCTTGGCATAGCGATTGCGGTGGTCGGTCGCGGCATTCGGAAGACCCAATCCGATGAATACCGGTGGCGCCATGGCGCTTAGCCCCCAGTTGGCCACCGACATCTTCTCGCTGCTGCATAGCGATGCAGATGTGATGTCCAAGCCAGGGCCTATTCAGCTTGAATCGCAGTCATGGATGTGCTCAGGCAGATCTCAGCAAGGTTGTGTGTTCATGCACAGCATTCGCCAGGGCGTGCCGGCTTCATCGTTGTGATACACCGATGCATGATCAGCGATGTCCTCCAATCCGATTCATGCGCAACGCGGCCGTCAACAGCCGCCTTCCAGTCCAGGTCCTGGCGTCCCAGCAGAGGGAATGTTTCCCCTGCATCGACTCGCCAATATCTTCTGTTCTAAAGGGACATGCCGCGAGGTGGAGTTCTGGCCGATGGCCGCCCCGCAGGATGGCTGGCTGCAGCTGGGTCCGGATCCAGATGCTGCAGAGCCTGTGGATCTGATCGCCTTCAGCGGCATGTGTGTGAGTGTCGTTCTCTCGGCTGATGTTCCCCTCCAGCAGGGGGCATGGGCTCGGTTGACCCAGGCCCATGGCGCGGGTCTCAAGCATTGCCCCGTCCGTTGCTGTTGGCATCGATCCCATCCCCAGGATTCGAGCCTGCAATGCACCGGGCTGCGCTTCGATGATGAGGAGAAGCCATGAGGACAACCAATCCTGGTGCAGCCAGCCTGTCGATCCTGGCTGCGTAGACAGGGATGAGCTTCTCCTCCTGTGCAGTGGCTCTGCCGCGCAAGCATGACGGTGATGGAGCAAGGCGGGTTGCTAGAGGAGTTGCCTCTGTCAACGAGTGACATTCGCCACCTCACGGCCTCCATAGACTGAATCAACCACGCTTAGGAGGCTGCTGAAAAACCGATCCAGCCGCGGGAGAATGGCCCAACGGCACTGAGCGGATGCGCGGCCAGCAGGAGCGGACCGGTCCCCTGTTCTCCTACGTCTCCACCGAGGAGCGGA
>Ga0315903_10004105_pt1 | contig 19628 bp, 32 predicted proteins | sample LakEriMetagenome_7_FD_203524 | JGI IMG/M metagenome (GOLD analysis project Ga0315903, IMG submission 203524) | Freshwater fungal communities from buoy surface, Lake Erie, Ohio, United States - Buoy 2 MA119 | ecosystem: Environmental > Aquatic > Freshwater > Lake | place: USA: Lake Erie, Ohio... | reverse complement strand
CTCGGCTATCGCAATGGCGTCGGGATCCAGGTTCTACCTGAAACGCTGCCCCTTCAACCGCTTGCGCTGGTCTACATCAGACTGAAGGGCTGCACGGGCGCTTTTTTGGTTGATGGCGCCACATGGAACATTGGCCCATCCGGGGTTACAGCCACATGCGACGCGCTGTTCTGGGGCGCTGTTGATGGCGTTGCCGCAAACGCATGGTTCCCACTGCCCCCCGGCGCCACATCCCTCCCCTCAGCGGCCGCAACCACGACCAACGCCAACCCGGCACCGGCCAACGCCATTGCCATCCCAAGCGGCTTCAATTTCAACAACCCAAGCCTGACCACGCTTTTTGCATCGCTGCCAACAGGGCAGGCACCCGTCCATGATGTGACAATCTCTCCGGGCTCATTGCTGCCCCCCTACCAGGCGCGGGTCTCAGTGCTCGCGGGACTGGGCGTGGGTGCCTTCGTCAACCGCGTGAATTATGGAGCCAGCCAGCCACGACAGATCCTCGCGGGTGTGGGTGTGGGTGCCTTTGCTCAGATCCGAAGCGCCAAGAAGGTGGTTGCCGGTGTTGGCGTGGGCGCCTTTGTGGAGCAGTCGCAGGCGCCGCCCAACCTTGAGGTGACGTGGACACAAACGGAAGACGGCGGATTAGAGGATTATGTTTTGCAAGCGCCGACATTTAGCTCAACTGCTACCACTAGCACGATGACCCTTTATTATGATGCAGCTTTGATAGAAGATGCTGGGATTTTTGTTAATGAGTACACTCTTAGCTATAGCCAATGGCAGGAGTTTAGCTTGGTGGCCTCAGTTCAGCTTCTGATTGATGGCCAGTCTTATCCTAATGTGATTTCATTCACCATGCCAGGGAGGAATCCTTATTATCTTGATCTTGTAGTGTTGGACGAAGGTGATTGGCCTGAGGTGACCAACCCGCAAACGCTCACCATCATCGTCACAGCCACCAAGGCCACCTGATTCGGGAAAACTGAGAACAAAGACGGCAAACCCATGGCTCAAGCGGTTCAGATCACTCCTTTCACTGACGAAAAGGTCTACAACAACACCTTTGCCGGCAAACGCGCACGCATGTGCCTGGCTGTCAACCCAGGATCCCTAGGCCTTGCGTCAACCACGGCGCAATGGGACGCTGTGGAGCTGTCTGGCAACGGATACGCACGCTATGAATGGACAATCCCCAGTGGCTCCTACAACAACACCACGGGGCGCTTTGAGGCCCCCGGTCGGCTGTGTGAATTCTCCGCCTCGGCCAATGGCCAGGGCCTGACATGGAACACTGCTTACATCGTTCTCGGAACGATTAGCAATAATGTTACAACGTGGGATACGGGTACTCTTGGTATCATCGTTGAAGCGTCTAGCGTGATCGTTCTTCCTGGTGCTCCGCCAATGTCATACGATTTTGATTATTTTGCAAACGGGTTTGAAGTCACGTCATGACATCTAGGGTCACTGTACGCATCCCTCCTGAGCTGATTGAATCGGCCAGGGCCGTGCAGTATGCCAACAGGAGGAGGCTCGCGGCGCGGGAGCTTGAGGTGGAGATCATCAAAACCGTGAAGCAGCGGGTGGATTCCGCAAAGCGCGCTGAGCCACTGCCGGATGATCTCGTTGGCGGTCAGCTTGAATTCACAAAAAGGAAAAAGCGGAAAATTGAGGTGAGGCGCAGAATGCGGCGACTTGGTTTCCTGCTGATTCCAAGTGCTGACTATGACAGTCAGCTCAGATTGCCCGTGCTGACTGAATACGGGGGGCAAGAGTATGCAATCACCATAAATGCACGCCCATTTGAATTGATAAACAGCAAGCTCATCGCGAAGGCGCATCCGGCTGCGCCAGACGCTATAGGCCCCGCCGATGGGAATCTCTTCAATAGTGGACTGAGTTACACCACCCCGCCAACAGAAGAAGCGTTTTCCGCCTTTACTGCTGAATTTTTTGTCTCGCTTGATGCTGGAGCACAGCAAAATCCCACAATTCAAGACATGGGAAATGGAACCGAAAAAGTTACAACATACGACTCTGTCTTTCAGCTTTTCCTCACCCAGGGATCCACGTTTCTGCCAAACATAGACATCACCAAGCGCTTAAACACCGAACAAGGCTGGAACGGGGGCTTGCGGCAGTCCTGGGGTCTTTATGGTGGCGTATCAAGTCAAGACATACTGCTAACACAAGGCGGCGGAGAATACCACGTCGCTATGACGCAATCTGGAAATACCTTCCGCATTTATTTTGACGGCAACCTTGTGCGTACAATTCAATCTCAAACCCCTTACAATTCGCCCGTAGGAGCATCTTTAGAGTCTGAATTTTTTGCCGCATCGTTTCGACTCGAAACCTTGCGACTTCAGGGGAACCCAGCACCAATCAGCCGCTTTTATTATGCTGACACGCCAAGATCAGGCTTCCGCTGCTACCGCTTCACGCCTGGGCAGTCCCTTTACAACGGCAATTCCTTCACCCCGCCAACCTCAATCACAGATCTAGCGTGAACACTCAACCGACCGAGGAACAGCAGATGGCGGCGCTTGTGCAGCTCGCCAATCGACAACGCCTCCTCCAGCGGCAGGCGGAAGAGCGGACCATCACCAAAGCCGTGCGGGAAGCGTTGAAGGCCTGACCGGGAAAACTGCAGAGCAACTTGCACCGGACAGGCGCTCTGCCGGCACCGCATGAAAACGACTTGGTTTGATCAGCTCCCTGGCGCCACTGACGAATGGCGGCGGCCATGGGCCAGCGTGGATCCTGATCCCGCTGGAGATGGTGAAGGTGGTGGGGGCGATGACGACGAAGGCGCACCGCTTGGCGCAAACGGAGAAAAAGCACTGAAGGAGGAGCGGATCCTTCGCAAAACACAGCAAAAGGAGCTTGAAGAGCTTCGGGCGCAAATGGAGCAGATGAAAGGCCTTGTGGATCCCAAGGTCTACGCCCAAGCGCAAGAGCAGGCCGCTGCGCTGAGGCGGCAGCTTGACGAAAAAGAAAGGCTGTCGAGCGAAGAGCGCCAACGGCTTGAGGCAAAGGCCAATCAGCGGGTCACAGAGGCGGAGGCCCGTGCAAAGAAGGCCGAAGAGGGTCGAGTCGCCCTGCAGGTCAAGACCGCCGCGCAGAGGCTGTTCACCGCCGCAGAGGGTCGCGATGGTGGCGATGGAACCGGGCGGACCTATTTCGACGCCTGGTTTGCCTTCCACGGCAAGGACCATATCAGGACGGATCAAGCCACCGGCAAGGAGTACATCGTTGATTCCGAAGGTGATCCGGTGATAGAGGGCGGGGAAAAAGTTGATCCCGTCAAATGGCTCAATGAGCAGGCTGACAAGTCGGCCGTCATCGGCAACTTCTTCAAGCCCAAGGGCGGATCAGGTGGCGGCGGGCTCCAGGGCGCTCGCGGGGTTCGATCTGCACAGGGGCTCACCCCGGAGCAGACCAGGAAGCTCACGCCCAGTCAAAAGATGGAGCTGCACCGCGAAGCAGCCGCTCGCCGATAGAAAACGGGCGGACCGGGAAAACTGCAGTGACCCCAAAGCGCGATGCCACGGGGTCACCCCTTAAGCGCGATGCAACGGGGGCAACTGAATCCCGAAGCCCCTGGTCTTTGGCGTGGCGCGATGCCTGTCCAGATAGCCACTCAGCAACGGAAAACGATCACCCCACCCCCTTCCAACCGTGCCAGTCACTACCTACCACCAAGTATTCGAGCAGCGCAGCTTTGAAGCTGGCGCCAGCATGCAAGAGCTGGCCGTCATCGAGACGATGCTCGACAATGGCCCGCTCTTTGCCCGCCTACCTTTCAAGGACATCACAGGCGCTTCTGAGGTCTTCAGCCTGGAAGATGAACTGCCATCCGTGAAAGGTCGCCTTCTCGATGAGAAGCCCCAGAACACCCGTGGCAGCTCCGTCCCTCAGAGTGTGATCACCTCGATCTACACCGCTGAGATCGAAACCGACGTGCAGCGGATTGCGCGAGAGGGCAAGGGCGCACACGATGCCGAGGTGTTGCGAAACGCCCGCTCTATTCGGATGCAACTGGAGACCGACTTCGTGCGCGGTAACTTCAATGAAACCGGCGGACGGTCGTTCAATGGATTGGCCAGCCTGATTAAACCTGTATCCACCAACAGCCAGGCCATTGCCAACCATGCCACCGCAGCTCCGCTCAAGCTGGCGGCGCTGGACGACATGATGAATCAAGTTGACGCCTCCCCGGCGCAAAAAATTCTCGTCATGCCGCGTGCGCTTCGACCAGCCCTGCAGGCGCTGAAGCGCGATCAGTCACTGACCGGCAACCTGAATGTTCAGGACAACGCCTTTGGCGTGCCGAGCATGTTCTACGACGAAGCGGAGATTATCCTTACGGATGTTGACCCCTTCAACGACCCCATTCAAGGTTTCAACGAGCCGAACAGCACCTGTTCGATCTATTGCGTTGTCCTTGGCGAGGATTTGGTCTACATGGCCCAAGGCCTCAGCATGGCCAATGGTGAGCTTCGGCCAGGCCTGGTGGTCTACGACGCGGGCGAGTCTTACGACACAACCCACATGAAGACCCGGATCAACATTGACACCGCCTTGGTCGTCAAAAATCCACGGAAGGCCGCCCGCCTTTACAACGTGACCAAGGCCAATTTCACGGCCTGATTGCGCTCCATTCCACCTACCCCTGATCTGCTATGCCCGCTGCAGTTGGCTTCACTTCTCAACGAGCTGCCCGAATTGATCGAGACAGCATCCTGCTTGGCCCGGTAAACGCCGGCCGACTTGCCACCGGCATCCTCGAAGACGCCAGCACCCGAACAGGTGCCGCTCGTCTGCTGGAAGGCCGGCTCAACCCCTACGACTCCTGGAAGGCCGTGGCCGTTGGAGGTCAATCCTCCTCGTCCGGTGGCTACGTGGTCCAAATCGCTCACGTCGCGCAAAATGGTGCGCTCGCCGATGCCTCGGCATGGGGCACTCTTGGCGCCATCGCCTTCAGTGGAACCGCCGAAATCCCCCTCGGGTTTACCGGCGATCAAACCGAAGCGGTGGTAAGGGCTGCCGCCGTTGCGGCTGGCGCTGCGATCACCGGCAAGGTCCGAGTGGCTGCGCTCCGGCTTCGCCCTGGCACCGGCAACCTCTCCATCAGCAACATCGCGTTAGCCTCCAACGTGGCAACGATCACGCTGTCTGCCGCTCACACCATGCTTCCGGGCGAGGTTGTGACGGTGGCCTGCTCCAATGCGCTGCTGAATGGCACCTTCGTCATCAAGACGGTTGGCTCCACCACGTTCACCTTTGACTCCGTTCAAAGCAACATCACGAGCGCTTCGGCGACCGGGACCGTGACCAATGGTGTTGCCGTTCCTGCCGGCAACGGGAACCGCATTTACCTCCAGAGAGCCTGATCACCAGGCCTACCTGTCCACGGGGAGGTTTCGGCCTCCCCTTTTCCGTAGGAACAACCATGGCTTTTCAATCAATCAGCGTCTGCCCTGGCATGGCGTGGCAACCTGGCTCTGCGTGGACCGCGCCAATTCAAAAAGACAGCGGAGGCAGTGAACAGGATCCAAGCGCAGTCGCGCAAAGGCCCTCCGGCCTGGGGCGCCTAGGAAGAGCGCAGTCACGCCGTCGCGCCCGCGACATTGAAGGGCAGTTCAGGGGCGATGATCCGGCCACCGCCGAGAACGAGGCGTTCGAGCCTGATGCGACAGCCGATGACGAGCGGGAAAACTGAGGCAGGAGGCACTTGCCATGGCTTGGGTTGAAAACGAAACATGGGCCGCAGAGCAGGGTATTGATGCGCTCAAGATTTTTGAGTTGATCGCAAATGCAACAACCAATCAACCATGGCAATTCACTGGATATGATGTAAACGCTACTGTTTACGATGACAAAGGCCGCGTCAAATATCCGGTCACAGTTGTTGCTAATGCCACACTTGGAACCGTGCGCTTAATTCTTCCTGAGGCAATTGTTAATACGCTGAAAGTTGGTGGGTCATATCGGTATGATTGCCTGATGGTTCCACCAGGGAATGCCCTAGCTGACGATAATTTTCTGGCCACCGGCTCATTCACCGTGGCCTTGCGTGCCAGCAGGAGGGATCCATGAGTTGCCCTGTTGCCGTGCGTGTTTTGGTGCCATCAGGCCCTGCCGTCGTGCGCGTGGTGACGCCAGGCCCTCCTGGCACATCCACTGGTGACGGCGCGGGCCTCAGCGACGCAGCCCCGCTCCCACTGGCTGCCGTGGCCGATCCGGGGGAATCAGAGGAGGCCAGTCGAGCTGACCACGAACACGCGCTTCCCTCGGCACAGCAGGTAGGAGCAGATCCCACCGGAACGGCCTCCACAGCGATTGCATCCCACCTGGCGGCGGCAGACCCACACTCGCAATACACCACCCCGCAGGAGGCTGCAGCCGCTGCCCCGGTTCAGTCCGTCGCGCTGTCCCTGCCATCGGGCTGGAGCACTCAGGCCACGAGCACGGGCGGCAATGTCACCCTCTCGCTGGGCTTGCCAACTGGCCAAACCCTGTTGGCGGCGGCGGACAAGGCCGCGTGGGATGCCGCTGCAACCAGGGTGGCGCAGCTTGGTGAAGACGACTCGCCCACCTTCTCCGGCCTCACGGTCAGCGGCACGGCCACCCTGAGCCACATCCACGGGAACCTCGCAGGCCAGGTCTATGAGCACCTGCGCAACACCTCGGGCGGCCCCCTGCCGGCCTTGACTCCCTACCGGGTGACCGGCAGCCAAGGCGACACCGATCGGGTCACCATCGTCGCGGCGCGGGCGGATGACCCGGCGCTGATGCCAGCCTCTGGGATCCTCGCCGAGGCACTGGCCAACAACGCAGACGGCCATGGGGTGGTTGGCGGGGTCATCACGGGCGTCAACACTGCTGGATTCACGTCGGGAGCCTCTCTATGGGTGGCCCCCACAGGTGGCCTGACTGCAACGCGCCCCAGCGAGCGGATCCAGCCCATTGCCACGGTCGGCCGGGTGCATGCCAGTACTGGCACGATTGTCGTTCTCCCCGGCCCGGCCCTGGCCCTGCCGGCCTACACCGGGGCCTATGGCGACCTCTCGGGCCGGCCCACGCTGGGCACTGCAGCGGCGGCGAACACCAGCGACTTCGACCCAGCCGGCACAGCCTCCAGCGCCATCACGGCCCACCTCGGCGCGGCCAGCCACCACGACCCCGCCACCCTGGCCGCCAGCCTGCAGGGGATTCTCTCCCTGTCCGGCCAGGAGCTGGCAGCCACGTCACCCGGCGCGGGCCTGACGCGGCTGCTCTGGTGGAATCCTGCTACGAGTCGGCTTGAGTTCCTGATACCGGGCACAAACCTGTCCATCACCTCTGGTCAACTCAACGCGGCGGCAGGATCACCCGGTGGCAGTGACGGTCAGCTCCAGTGGAATTCCGGGGGCGCATTTGCGGGCCTGTCCACAAGCGCGATTGATGGAAGTGGAAATATTACATGGTCTGGGAGGATTATATCTTCTCGGAATAGCGCCGCAAGTGCTCCCGCTATTCAAACCACTGGCACATGGTTTAGCGGTGGAACGGCCATTACCACCCAGCCACATGTACTGATTCAGCACTCCGCCGCCACCACTAACACGGCTTGGGCCACGGCTGGTACTGGGCTTGCGATTTACGGTTCGATCACAAACCAGCGATTGATAGACGCCGGGGCAAATGGAGCAAGCTTTTTTAGATTATCTGGAAATACTATCGAAATAGGCCCTACTACTTTTCAAGCATTCTGGATAGACGGCTTGACATTGGCCATGCGATTTGCCAACAGCCTCGGATGGTCCAGTGGAGCCGCGACAAGCGCTTCAACACTAGATACATTTTGGAACCGTTTTAGCGCAGGAGTGATCTACCAGCAGGGCGGCACAACCGCTCAATCTTATTGGATTGCTAACACGATTACAAGTTCTGGCACTAATTTTGAGCGGATGCGAATGGGATGGGAGAGCAATGTTTTCACGCTTCGCACTGAAGCTGGTGGCACTGGAACTGCGCGTGGCATCCGGATCGGCTCCAGCTCAACGCAATTGCTGGGATTTTGGGGCGCAACTCCAGTCACGCGCCCGGCTGCAATCCCAGATGCCACGGATCTCGCAACCGCAATAACTGCGGTCAATACACTCCTGGCCGCTGCTCGGTCTACTGGTCTCATTGCCACCTAATCACCATGGAATCAATCACCATTCAACTCAGTCAGCGGGCCTATGATGGGTTCGTCGCGGCAGGCAATAGCAACAACCGAACAGCTGAAGATATTGCAGGCGAATTTGTTGAGAATCAGGGCATTGCTTACGCCAATATCCTGGAAGTTGGCAGGATTACGCCAGCCGCCTTTATACGTCGGTTGACCGTTTCAGAATATACGGCAATCACGCAAGCCGCTAATATCGACCTAGTTATTGACGGCCTTGTTCAAACACTGATAAGCCGGCCATTTATTGACCTAACGGACCCAGCACTTGAACAGGGACTGCGAATCATCGCGGCGCGAGTAGAAGGTTTTGACAACGAGCGAATTTCGGGCCTACTGCACTACGACCGGCCCCAGCCAGCGCCCGAGATCCCGGCCGAGTAGAATCCCCCCATGGCCCCCACTCCTCATATAAACATTTCCCCTGAGATTGGGGGCGCCTTGCTTCAAAAAGCGCATGAATGCAGGCTTCCTGGTGATTTTATTGCGGCTTTGATGCCTGATCAGTCATGACGGGAAAACTGTGATGGACATCACAACTGGCCGAGTAGGTGAACCGCCGTGGGACCTTGGTGGCAACAGCCAGCACCTGTCAGGCAACCGCCTCAGGATGAACGACTAACCGGAATACTGCGATGGGTGGGCACTCTCTGCAGCGGGCTCAGCCTTGCCATTCTTCTTGGAATAACAACCGTAATAGTTTCATTGAGAGACGGTCAGATTAGGATGGAGCTGATGTTTAACGAGCTTGAAAAAAAAGTAGAGGAGGAAGAGGACATAAACAATACACAAAATCAAGCACAGCAAAAAAACATTGAAATAGATTTAAGACAGGATCTTCAAATTTTAGAGCTACAAAAGAGGCTGCCTCCTCGATGAACTGCCGGCAACTCCTTCAACGTGGGTTTGTTGGCTGCTGTCTTATGGCCGCTGGAACCGGCCTCGCCGTGGGAATCAGTTGCGAGCTGCGCCAACGGCCAGATTGTCGGGAGCAATGGGACCAGGGCGGCAAGGTGGCACTGGCCGCCGCTGGTGCGCTCTCTACGGCACTGGCGAGGTTTGGTGATACTGGGGCTGAATGAGGCTGATGGTGGTCATCCGTCCCCCTTGGCGGCGCGTTCACAGGTGCAGGGGCTGATGCTGGCCCCAAACGATCCCCATCGGGGCTCAACAACGCAGCCACGGTGAAGCCACCCGGTCAGCGCGGCGGACACCTCGGAAGTGGGAGAGCGGAGGCGATCAACCGCGCCGATGGTTTGGCCGCACTGGCAGATGGCGACCCATGCCTCTGGGGTGCCGCGATTTGGGGTGGTCATTCGTCCCGCTCCAGATCCCAGAAATCCCCCGCACGATGGCGCAGATCCGGAGGGAGGTCGAAGGGGCCGATCCAGACCGTGCCAGAAGGGGCAAGGCCGTCAGCAACGGGGAACCGACGGGCTCGCATGTGGAGGAACCCGGTGTCGCCTGGATCCTCGCGGTGGGCCAGGCAGCGGGCTTGGCAGCGGGCTTGGCTGCGGGTGTCCGCGAAGACCACCAGGTGATAGGGGTCGCCGTCGGAGGGGAAGCAGTCCCAGGCCTTGGTCATCCCTCCACCCGCTTGCCGGCGCGGTTCGCCAGCAGTTCGGCGGTACGGAAACCCAGCAGGGCATTCCACGCGGCCTCAGGTGAGGGCCAGCGGGCGCGAGCTAGGTAGCCGGCGTCGCGGCTGGAGGCATAGATCTCAGACTCCCATTCCCCGCTGGAGTTGAGGCAGCGCAGGCCATCTCGAATCGCCCAGCTTGTTCGCTTGTGGTTCGTGGCCTCGATCCGCACGCCATCGCCCCCGTCAAGGACCAGGGCAGGCGGCAGGGCTGGCGCGGAGGGGGTGGGCTCCAGTCCGTCGCGGTTAGCGATGTACGGCGGCAGGGGCGGCAGCGGGCCGGTCATACCGTCGGCAAACCAATCCGCCACGCCCAGCACAACGTCAGCGCTGTAGCCGGCGGATGGACTACGGAACCCACCCCACGCCACAAGCCGGCGCAGGGCTTCGCGTGCCGTGGCCAGCTTGGATTCCCGCTGCTGGAGCAGGGCGGCGGCGCTTGTGGGCACTGGCACGCCATACAACGCCATATCGCAATCGGGATGATGTTGTCGCCAGCCGTTGAACGACTGGTGTTCTGTGGCGGCGTCATAGAACTCACTGGAGCGGCACCAGGCGATGGGCTGGGGAATGTCCTCGATCGCGGCTGCCAGCACCTTGACAGCCGGCAACACCTGCTCAGGCTCGATGCCCTGCCATGCAGCGGCTTGCGACTCCTCCCGCGCCTCTGCCCGCGCCTCCAGCTCGTTGGCCAGCGCCTGGAGCTGAAGACGGAGCAACCGGTCACGGCCTGCTTGCGGCGAGTGATCGCCAGTGGCCGGGCGAGGCAGGATCTCGTCGACCTTGGCGCGGACGGCGTCTGCGGGGGTGGGGGTGGTCATGATTCAGCGGCCTGCAATGGTGATACAAACTTGATGCGACCAAGGGGAACGGTATCTACCGTTCCATCTGGCCATTCAACTATTGCAACAGTGAAATTTCCTGTGCCATTTTCAAATTCTTCAAAATCAGAGCCAAACCCATGGAATTGAGCCTGTCTTACTGGTTTAGGTTCTGAGCCGCCTGCGTAGTCGCTGACGATGACGGTGCGGGTTGTGGGTGTGATGGGGGTGGTCATTAGAGGGGTGTGGTGGGTGAGTGATTCGAGCAGTTCAGCGGGCGGCACTGGCCCGCCCCCTGGCGCGGCGTTTGCGGCGTTTGCGGCCGATGGTGGGGCCGCGCTCGATGCGCCTGGCTTGAACAAGTCGCAGCAGGAGGCGCGTCCATTTGTTTATCACCCCACCTCCCCCAGCGCCGCCAACTTGGCCTCCATCTGCCGCAGCGCCCACTCAGGCAGCTCCAGTGGCTGCGCTGCCACGTCATAACCGGGCCAATAGCCTGAGGCGTCACAGTCCACAGCCTGCTGCAGCGCGGCATAAGCAGCCTGGCGGCCGAGGGATATCTCGCGGGGGTGGGTGGCCTCACTGATGGTGTGGCCGCTCACAAACTCAGGCAGGGGGATCGCCTTCTCTGAGGCGATGAACTCGAACTCCAGCGGCACCGTGACAAGCGCCCCTTCGGAGAGTCCCAGGATCTGTTCCACCGCAGCGCGGCAGTGGAGCACCGCATCATGGTAGAAGGCGGCCTGCATGAGGTAGCCGAAGTTGGCCACCTCCTTACCAAAGCCTTGCGCCCCCGGACGTGCATCCTTGGTGCCCTTCAGATCACCAATCCACAGCCGCAGGTATGGACTGGCCAGGAGGCGCAGGGCGTCAATTCTGGCCTTGATCCGAACCCCTAGCGCAGGGTGGATGTAGCTCAGTGTCAGCTCATTCCCACGGCGATTCTCCGGGGCGTCGGCAAACAATGGCCCAAACCGTGGATGGTTTAGAACTGAATTAGCCAGCGCCGCGCCAAACCCCGCGTCTTTTGCGCTAATCAGCTCCTTGCCGGCATTCTCGGCGTCAAACTGTGACCAGAATTCAGTTGCGAAGCTGATGGATGACAGGTCAGCGGCTTCTTCTGCCGTGACGGGTTTTTTACCTGGATTCGACGCTTCCCAGTCCGCCCATTTTTCCTCCCTTTCTTGCACATCAAGCCATTTGCCATAAGCGGCGGATCCTGGGCTTTTTGGTGCAGGCGCGTCAACCTGCTTCTGAGTTGGGCGCTTTGGCATGTCACCTGGAATGATTCCCAGATTTTCTATGTCAATATCAGCCAGTTTTGCAAGCTGCGCTTCTGTTGGGCGATTAGGTGCAGATTCGGGAGAGATTACATAGCGATCACCATACTTTTCAGGCTCCAGCAGGTGGCAATGGTGAAGATCACCGTGCAGGAAGTGCTCTTTGCGCTCCCTTGTAGGCCTGTTGGGATCGCGGAATTCCAGCCATGCCTTGAAGGGGCAATGCGACCAAACGACCTTCAGCAGGCTGTAGTTGTAGCCCGGAAGCTGGTCATAAGCTTCACGCGGAAGCTCCGCAAAGGCTTGGGGGTCGTCGGTCAGCTCGATTTCCCAACGCTCTGTCCATTGCGCTTCGGTGAGGAGTTGATTAGCTGATGCGTCTGCGGGGGCGGTCGTCATGTGAGGTTCCTCAGGGAAGTTGCAATGGTCTCAAGTCGGCAAACTAGCTGATGTAGTTGCTCTTTTTCTTCGTCATTAGGATGTTGATCTTCAATCCACTGAGTTGTCGTCTCAATTCTTGCGCAGTCAATACGGAGAAAACACAAGGCCATTGGCACTTTGCTTGATTCGGTCATAACACACCCCTAAGCTTATCAAGCTGCACGCAAAGCTTCTTTTTGGAGTCACTGCGCAGTTCCCATACACGAGAACGGGTGATGTTCATCTTAGTAGCGATCTCTACATTGTTGCATTCCGCCACGGCTTCATCATTGCCGGTGATCGCAAACGCGGCCCTGACGACTTGTGGCCGCTCGCCAGGCAGTGCGTCAACGCAAGCACGGATGAAGTCGATTTGCTCATCCATAAGCAAGGGTGGCTCTTCCTGTGGGGCTGGCAGCATGTGCTGAAGCTCCGTGTCTTCGCTGCAGCGCAACAAAGCATCCAGGCTCAGCGTGCGTGTTCTGAGCGCAAGATCGACCAGTACAGGGTTTGTGCCAACCTGTTTTGCGGCTTCTGCCATTGTCAACGGCGAGCCATTGGAAGCAGCATCAGCCTGGATTCTGTTGATTTTTGTAATACCTTCTCTCATGTGACGCGGGATACGGATGGCGGTCGATTTGTCCGCTATCGCCACCGTAATGCGCTGGTGAATATGCCAATACGCAAAGGTGGAGAGCTTGTAACCCCTTTCAGGATCAAACAGCTCAACCGCTCGAATCAGGCCCAGCGCTCCTTCCTGAGCCAGGTCAGCCATCTCCAGGAACGGGCCTGCCCTGCGGGTGCTCTTGGTTGCCAGGTTGACACACAGGCGCAGATTCGCGGCCACCATCCTGTCTTTGGCCCTCCTGCCGCTGCGCAGGATCACTCGCAGTTTTGCCTTGCTGAGGCCTTCTGCGTCCATTGCAGTGGCGGCAACGGTGGCACTGTCTTCAAGGCCTGGAAAGGCCTCAATAAGCCTTTGTCGCCGCTGGACGAGTCGTCCTAGCTCGATCTCCTCTCTGTGCGTCAGGAGCGGAACACTGCCGATGCCCCGGAGATAGTCGCGGGCTGAATCTGTCGTCATCGTTCAATCCTCCGCAGCTCTTGCTCTAAGCGGGCGTTGTCGCGCTCTAGCCGGGCGTTGTCGCGCTGGAGGTTTCGGGCAAAACTGTGAATTTTCAGCAGTTCTTTGTCGTTCAAACGTCTTTGAGTTATTTCATCGGGAGAGAGGCGAGCAGGCACGCGGGTAAATCTTCGAACAACGGAATACGCAGTGACCCACGAAACTACTGTCCAGATGATCAAGAAACCAAAATTAGTGGTCATCGTCGTTAATTGCAAAGTGGTCTTTGTTGGCTAGGTCTTGGCAGGCTTGCTGGAACCCAAAGGATGCTGCAAGCCTCAGCTCAAGGTCTTTGTCGCCTTGCGCCTGCGCAACGATCGCGGCAATTGGCACATCAAGGTCGTCAACAACAAGGATTCGCATCAAACCAACTCCGTTTGCTGGATACCGTCATCTTCAGCCTCTTCTGCCGTTGAGGCTTCAGCGGCCGGCACAGGCTCGGGGGTCGCGTCGGGCTCGACTCGCAGCATCGCAAGCTCTTCGTCGCTGAGAATTGGGTCTCCGGCTTGGCTGTTGCCTTGATCCCACTGATTCCTGTTGGCGGCGTTGCTCAGGCTGGCCATGATGGACCGTTGCTGGTCTGCAGGGATCTGCCCAAGATCAGCGACTTCAAACGTGTTGAACAGGTCGGCAGTGAATGCCGCAACTCCGACGGGAGACAACTGCCGGTGAGCGGCTGTCATGATCACCTGGAGCTGTTGAGCGGTCAGCGTGGCAACCGGGGATGCGGCGGCGGCAATGGCGGGCGCTACGGGAGCCTGCTCATGGGCTGATTGGCCTGTGATTGCATGAGCTGTGCCAGTGGACAGCAGCGGTTGCGCGTCTTCGGCGTCTCCATCGTTCATGGAATTGCCTGTCATCATTTCGTAGCAACGCTTCAAAAGCTTTCGGGTTGCTTTTCCAATATACTGATCAGCAGTGCCAGTGCTGTTCTCCTTGATAGGAATTAACGCCTGAATATCACGCTGACTTCCGTGCTGTTTCCATGTTGCGCTGCAGTCGATGATGACGCCCCCGTTCTTTGCCATGGGGACACCAATGATTGGACGAAAATCGGTCACAAAGTCAAGCTTTCGGATTAAGCCTTCAAAGCCTTCCTTTGTGCAGTAAAAACGCCCTGCAATGATATTAAATTGATTGCCGACAAGTTGAAGGCCGCGAAGAGACGCTTCGATGACAATATCTTTGACAATTTCATAAGGATATGGTGTGTTGTATTGCCCCGATTTGAAGTTTTTGATTTTAGGGTCTTTGTCGGTCCTGAAGCCGATTGGCGCATCCTGAAGCGCAATGATACGCGCCTTGATTTGGGGATCGTCAAACAGCGTCCGCAGTTGCTCAATGTTTGCGGCGACTTCAAGTTGGGCCAAAATGGACCCACTACTGGCAGCCGTAAAGCCTGTCACAGCTTGCGTAGCAGCTGCTTCAAGTGCTGATGCGGTGGCCTGAGAAATTGCTGTCAAGGGCTGGGCGGAAGATCTGGCCACGGCTGCAGTATCGCGCCGCACGATCGAATTTGTCATAAACCTGATTACGAATTGATTGCCCTTTCAGGGCTCCCACAGCCTACCCCGACCAGGCACGCCAACGTGACACGCCTGCAACATTCCGTAACATAACGGCCACGGGGCAGATGTGCACAGCAAAAAGCCCCCTGCAACCAGCGATGGGGGCTTTTTGGATGGCAAGCCATCAGGTGGACTTTACATCACCGTGGTGATAATCACTCTTCGTTGTCGCCTTCGTCGCCGTCTTCGCTGGCATCACTGCCAGTGATTGGCACCAGGCGGATCCCCTTGCGGCCAAGCTTGATCTGAAATTCATCGCCTGGCTTCAGATCCAGCAGGGCTGTGTAGGCCTTGCCGACCATCAGGTTGCCGTTGAACTGCACCTTCGTGTTGAAGCTGAGCTTGCGGCCGGCCTTTCCGGGCTCGGATCCGCCGCCGCCCACGTCAACACCTTTGGCGTTGAGCAGGGCTTCATAGAAGGCGGTGAAGTTCAGTCGCTCCGTGCCGTCCTTTTTGCTGCTGACGTAGCCGCAGGCACGCACAAGGTCGGATTTGCTGGCGTCACCGCACTCCTTGACCTTGGTCAGGAGATCAGCTCCCGTGAGGGCGAGGGAGGGGGCGGAAAGTGTGGCGGTCATGCTGATTTATTGTGATAGACAATAGCAATATAAGGCATGGCCCGCACTTTTCAGGGTTGTGTCAGCTCTTTTTGGTTTTCTTGCGGCCAGGCTTAGACGCCTTGGCTTTTTTGCTCAAGGCGATGGCAATGGCCTGCTGTCGGCTCGTCACCACGGGGCCACCCTTGCCGCTGTGCAGCTCGCCTCTTTTGTATTCGGACATCGCCGCTTTCACGGCTTTCTGCCCCTTGGTCGGTCGCTTGGCCATGGCTCGTCAGCATCTGCAGGAGTTTTCCCCGCTGCGATGGCTTCGATGCGGTCAACCTCCGTCATCAGCACGGTGAGATCGGCCGTGACCTGGCTCAGGTCGATTTCGAGCACGCAAAAGCGCAAGGCCTCCGCATTTTGGGATGGGAGGCCTTGCGGAGCGTGTGGGGTGAAACAAGAGCTAGGGAGAGGGCGGGCCGGCCAGTACCGCCTTGCAACGGGTAAAGACGTCTTCAGTAGATCCTTCGCCATTCACCTTGAACCACGCTGCAGCATGTGTTGGGCTTGCGTATGTCGCTCTATTTGGTTGGCAAAGCTGGTGGAACCCATGATTAACCCGCTCAAGAAAGCCGTGATCTTCTTCGTCAAACCTGTCGGAATCTTTATGTTTGCGCCGCTGTATTGAAGTGGCAATAGAAACTTCAATGCAAAGTATCAGGCCTGGGAATAGATTGCCTGTGCTAATTCCCATGAGCGAGGCAATGTTTTCTTTGTGGTGACCGCGCCCATACCCTTGATAGGCCACAGTGCTGCCGTGATAGCGGTCGCACAAAACCCAGTCGCCGCGATCCAGTGCCGGCTTGATGACCTTCGCAACATGCTGCGCCCTGTCTGCCATGAACAGCAAAAGCTCGGTCATTGGAGCGGGCTGGTTGTCGTCAGTGGAGTTTAGAAGAATCTCTCGCAATGCTTGCCCTAGCTGTGTTCCCCCTGGCTCGCGGGTGACCACCAAGTTTGCGGTCGCTGGCATCAAGCCGCTGCTAGGCAGCCAGTCGGCAAGGAGGTCAACTTGCGTGGTTTTTCCGCAGCCGTCGATGCCTTCGAGGGCAATAAATTTGCCACGTTCAGTCATGCCACATGTCTCCTTTTTGTTGGGTTGATCTGCCCACTTTATGACGTGGGCCAGCAAGCTCGACGGCTTGCATCTGGGCGTGCTCAAGATCGCGGGCCATGACGGGGATGGCGCCAGCGGTGGTGGGGATGGTGAAGAGTTCCATGGCGCGGGTCATGGCAAGAACTGAAATACAATAGCGAGAAGCAAAATTAAGGCAACTCGGAAAACGATAAATGCATAAAACCATATTGATTGATTGTTAGTGTGTGTTACTATAGTGCAAGTATCTACAACAAGATAAACAGCGGCGGCCAGGAGGATTGGTTTCATGAATTCGCCTAGTCAATTCCCTCAATCAGCCGGGCAGCCTTGGCGAGAGAGACAACGCCAGATGCTTCACCGTCGCCGAGAATTTCCATGGCCAGCATTTGGCACTTCAAAGCGGACAGCCCAGTGCGTTCCTGGATAAATGGGGCAAGCTTGCTGACCCCATCGGCAAGGTCTGCGCGGTCTTCGTGATAGCTCATGGCCGAGAATCCTCAACGAACGGCAGGCTCCACACCATCAGGATCTAGCGGCAAAGGTGGAAGTGGCGTCCAATGCGTGTGATAGCCGGGCCATTTGCTGTCTAAAGGGCTGCCAACATAAGGGGGCTCTTGTATGGGAAATACCCACCATAGAACGACTCCGTCATCATCGTTCCATGATTCAAGTGGCCTTGCGACAAGCATACTATGAATGATGCTAATAGCATTGTAAAGATTTCCTATCTGAGCTTGCCTTTCTTTATGTGCTGCCTTACTTCCCTTGTCCCATCTATTTCTTGAGAGTGCTGGCGTTTTTGGCGTATTGTCTCTTATGAATATCATGTGTTCTCGCAGGCTGATAAGTTGCTCCATTGCTTTAAGGGCTTTTTGCGTCCATTGCTCGGAGCTGATGCGATCGCTAGCCACCCCTCCCTCAGCGGGCAGGGCGTGAGATTGCACTACGGAGGAAGAGAGGGCTTGAGTCTGTGCCCATGCCAATTGCTCACAGCTATCAAGTGAGTCCCACTGGTTGAATTCGTCGGCCTGGCTGTTCCATTGTTCCCGTAGCTCGTGCTCAGAAAATGGGCCGGGCTTGATGTCGTTCGATGTGAGCTTGTCGGTGTCGCACATAACAGTTTGATGGAATTTTGTTACCGGCCCAACCGGCGGTGGTGGCTTACGTCTGGCCTGTTGATCTCGAATGGTTTTACCAGGCCGTGTGATCCGTTACCTGGGGCTCGCTCCTCGTGTTTCCTGGGTGCGTGCCATCCGCCCATGTGATCATTGTGGCGGGGGGATGTGCCGCCGAGGCAAGGTTAGTCGCAATCTGTCACAGAACCATCGGCAACGGCGCAGGCTGCGCAGGATCAGCCCTGGGTCTTTGCAGGCGACCGACGGCGACGGGCCGGGCGAGGTGTGCGGGGCTCTGGAGGTGCTGAGGGGGCGGAAGGCGCAGGAGGTGCGGCGACTGCCATGGCTGGGGGCATTTCGACGGACCTAGGTGCAAAGGCGGCAATGAGCATATCAATCGCCTCGCTAAGCACCTCATAGTGAGACTGTTCGCCAACGCCCCAGGAGATAGCCCACAGGGCGGCAAGGGTGTTGCTGGCGCTGTCGATTGCTTGGCGCGTGCGACCGCCCAGCCAGTAGGTGAATTCGGCTGCTGTGATCACGAAGGCCACAAAGGAAATCAGGTCGCGTGCGGTCAGAAGGGGTTTCATGGAATCTCGATTGTGAATGGTTTGGTGGTGGGCGCTCAGGCCTCTGCCACCTCCACACAATAGGGCGATCCTGGCGATCTGTCGAGCGATCAGGGCTGGTGTCGCCCCAAAGCATTGCAAACACTAGCTTTTGATGTGTTACAGAATGTTGCGATTCAGCGACGTGCTGGTTCGTGGTAGCCAGGGCGCGTCTTGATTGCTATACTGGCAATGACCAGCAATCACACCATGGAAACCACACCTGAAACTCCTGCAACCGGAGCGGAATGCGTCATTCCGTTTGAGGCGGAGCCGGAAGACCTGGACACGGAATCTGAAGAGCTTTCCGAAGATGTCGCCACTGTTCTTGATTTTTGCGATGAGCGGACTCTTGGCTATGAAGACAGGCTGACCATTGCAAACGCCCTGATCAATGAAGTTATCGAAGAATTCGAGCAAGACATTCTGACCTATGTGGAGGAAGACCCTGCAACGAAAATTGATCCGTTCATCGTGGCCAACACGTCTCAAGTGATTGAACGCCTTCGAGTGGTCAGTGAAATCCTGAGCACTGTGGATGTTGAGGATGGTGAGGGGGAAGATGATGAATTTGATGAAGGAGAATTGACGGGCTGATAAATGACCGCAACCCGCGCCATTGACGGAATCCCTCAGGTTCAGCCCGCTCCACAAGATCGGTGGCAAAACGCACCCGACAAACTGCAGCGGGCCTTCATGGCGGCATCCGCTCTGACGCGGGAAGAATTTAACCTTGTTCTTTCTGTACTTGACAATGGACACCATGAGGCCACGGATTATTCATTTTGAGGATGGGACGCTTGACGCCAGCAAAGTTTCCTTTGTCTCGCAAATCAAAAAACACTACTCAGGCTTTGGAAACTGCAAATATTCTTTCCATGCAACTCGAACAGATGGCGAGGTAACGACTTTTGATTCGAAAGACTTGCCCACACTGCAAGAGGCTCGCCGCCGCCTCATTGGCTTTATCTGGCCAAATGCGGATGTGTTTGATCCAAGCAAAAACAACACCACATCATAAACAAGGGGCAACCGTAATAATCGCCCCTGGCCTTTCGCTGTCAACGCAATAGCGCTTATGCCAAGTGCCGGCAACAATCCGCGAGTCATCTTCGTACACAAGCTTGCTCAG
>Ga0315903_10004104_pt1 | contig 19630 bp, 11 predicted proteins | sample LakEriMetagenome_7_FD_203524 | JGI IMG/M metagenome (GOLD analysis project Ga0315903, IMG submission 203524) | Freshwater fungal communities from buoy surface, Lake Erie, Ohio, United States - Buoy 2 MA119 | ecosystem: Environmental > Aquatic > Freshwater > Lake | place: USA: Lake Erie, Ohio... | reverse complement strand
ACCCATGTCTTTGCGAAGCTCCGCACGCTCGGTCTTCCGCCGTCGGGTCTGTGCGACGACGCCACCTTCCTGCGCCGGGTCACCATCGACATCACCGGTCGGCTTCCCAAGCCGGAGGAAACGGCGGCCTTTGCGGCTGACCCATCGCCCGAGAAACGCAATGTGCTCATCGACCGCCTGCTCGCTTCGCCGCAGTACGCCGAATATTTTGCTGCCAAATGGGCGGCGCTGCTCCGCAACAAGCGGGGAGACCGGCCTGCGTACGGGACGCTGGCCTTTCACGAATGGATCCGCGATCTGCTGAACCGCAACGTGCCCTACAGTGAATTCGTGAGCCGCGTGGTGAGTGCCTCGGGCAGCATCAGTTCGTCCCCGGCGGTCGGATGGTACCGCACGGTGCGTCAACCCCAGGACCAGCTCCAGGACATTGCGCAGGTCTTCTGCGGCCAGCGCCTCCAGTGCGCCCAGTGCCATCATCATCCCTACGAGAAATGGAGCCAGGACGACTACTACGGGTTCGCTGCCTTCTTCTCGACGATTGGCCGGAAGCCGTCGGACCAGCCTGCCGAGGAAGCGATTTTCCACGAATGGAAAGAGGCGTCGGCGGCCAATCCCCGCACGGGCAAGCCACAGAAGCCGAAGCCGCTCGGCAGCGAGCCGCTTCAGCTCAGCCCGCAGGATGATCCGCGCGAACCGCTGGCTGCATGGCTCACCTCGCCGGAGAATCCTTTCTTCGCGAAGATGTTCGTGAACCGCTACTGGAAGCACTTCTTCAGCCGCGCGCTGGTCGAACCGGAAGACGACATTCGCGTCACGAACCCGCCGGTCAATCCCGCCCTGCTCGACGCCCTCGCCCAGGAATTCACAAAATCGGGCTTCGACATGAAATCCTTCGTCCGCCTCGTCTGCCGCAGCACCACCTACCAGCTGAGCAGCCTGCCGAACGAGCACAATGCTTCGGACCGCCAGAACTTCAGCCGCTTCTTCCCGCGCCGCCTCCAGGCGGAAGTCCTGCTTGATGCCATCGACGCGGTCACGGGACTGACCACCCGTTTCCCGGGGCAGCCGGCTGACCGCCGGGCTGTGGCCCTCCCGGATGACAGCTTCAATGGAGCCAGTTATTTCCTCACAGTTTTCGGACGGCCGGAGAATTCGAGTGCCTGCGAATGCGAACGCACACAGGACAGTAGTCTCGCCCAGAGCCTGCACCTTCTCAATTCCAAGGGCATTCAGGAGAAGCTGACCGCCGAGACGAGCCGATCGGCCATCCTTGCGAAGGATGAACGTCCGGTCGCGGAACGCCTCCGTCAGCTCTTTGTGACCGCCTATTCCCGGGAACCGCAGCCGGAGGAAATCCAAAAGGCAGCGGACTATCTCGCAAAGAAGAACGGCGAGAAGTCGGCATGGGAGGACATGGTCTGGGCGCTGCTCAATACGAAGGAGTTTCTCTTCAATCACTGACCGCCGATCCATCACGGCCATGACCCCTGGAAATCCGCACGGCCTCCTGCGCCGCCGCTTCGTCCTGCCCTGCGCCCTGGCTGCCCTTGGCGCTGCCACGCTGCCGCTCGCAGCCCAGTTGCCGACGGCCCGGCTCGACACAATCTTCCCGCAGGGCCTCCGCGCCGGCACGGAAACGGAAGTGACCATTGCAGGAGCTGACCTCGATGCGGTGGACCGTCTCCTTTTTTCGGATCCCGGCCTGTCGGCGGTTCCGGTGGAAGGCCTGAAATTCAAAGTGACCGCCAGTGCCGGCATGGCTCCGGGGGTTCATGAAATCCGCGCGGCCGGACGCTACGGGATCTCGGCCAGCAAACTCTTCGTGGTGGGGTCGTTCCCGGAAGTTTCCGAGGCAGCGCCCAATGCCTCGCCAGCCACTGCCACGGAGGTCGCCCTGCCGGTTACGATCAATGGGACGACGGGACCGGACGCGGCCGATCACTTCCGGTTCAAGGCAAGCGCCGGGCAGCGGATGCTCCTGTCCTGCGCCGCGGAACGGATTGATTCCCCGCTGAATGCCGTCATCGCCGTCGCGGACGCCGCGGGGCGCGAACTCCTCACGGCGCACCGCAACGATGGCGACGATGCCAGCATCGACTTCACCGCTCCCGTGGATGGCGATTACACAGCCCGCGTCCACGACATGGCATGGGGCGCGGCTCCGTACCGTCTCACGATCGCGGCACCGGAGGAATCTGCCGCTGCCCCGGTGACTTCGTTCCCGCTGGCCGGTGCCGTGGTCCGCCCCAGCGAAGCGCCGCTCACGGCCTTGCCCGCCCCGGCCAGGGACTCGGCCTCGGCGCACAAGGTGGCGCTCCCGGCCCACCTTGCCGGATCGGCGGAGACGGAATGGATCGAATTCACCCCGGACCAGGCGCGCCGGGTTTCGCTCGATCTGCTGAGCCACCGTCTCGGTGCCCCCAGCGATTTCGTGATCCGCCTCCTCAAGGTGGCGAGGGACGCCAAGGGGGCGGAAACCATGGAACAGCTGGCCATTTTGGAAGATTCCGCCGCTCCCCCGGGCACGGAACCCCTCGCGCTCGGCAGCCGCGACCCGTCGGGAGAATTCGCCTGCGAAGCGGGCACGACCTACCGGCTGCAGATCATCGACCGGTTCCGCGCGGGCCGTACGTGGCGGCTTGCGCTGCGCGACCCCCAGCCGGGCTTTGCCCTCGTGGCGTTCTCGCTTGGTCCGCAGACCCGGGGACCGGCGATTCACCGCTGGAGCCCGCTTCTCCGCAAGGGTGCCAGTTCCTGTGTTTCCGTGGCCGTGATCCGCTACGACGGGTTCGCCGACCCCATTCAGCTGCGGGTGGAGGGTCTCCCGGAAGGCGTCTCGGCACCGGAACTGACTGTGCCCCCGGGCGTCGGTCAGGCGGCTGTGGTGGTCCGCGCTTCAGCGGCGGCGACCACATGGAATGGCCGCATCCGCATCATGGGATCGGCCGGCAGCGTCACGGCGGTCGCCGCGGAGGCGGTGCCCCGCTGGAATGTCGGCAATACGGCGGCGGAACGCGTGGAAATGCGGCTCAGCACGGACGGATTCCCCCTCGCAGTCCTCGATTCGGAAGCGCCGCCGCTGACGATCGAACCCGCCGAGGAGAAAGTATACGAAACGGCAATTGGCGGAGCGGTCGAGATCCCGGTCAAATTCACCCGCGATGCCGCCCTCAAGGGCATCAAGGGGGAATGGGAAGCTGTCCTCACCGGACTTCCCGGTCTTCGCCAGGCCCCCGTGGTCAAGCCACCGGGCGACGCCGCGGAAGCCAAGCTCGTCCTCGATGTCAAAAACAAGGACGGTAATGCCTTCTCGCCGGGCACATGGACGGTTCATGCCTCGGCCCGAGCCACCCTCCAATGGCAGCCGGGCGGCGAAAAGGCCCCGGTCCGCGAGCTGGCCGACGCCATCTATTCGGCTCCCATCAAGGTCCGCATCGACGCCTCGCCGGTTTCCCTGACGCTGCCGGAATCCATCGCCATCGCCCCGGGAGCGACGATCGAAATCCCGGTCCGTGCGGAACGCCGCTTCGGCTTCGCGGACGCCATCACGCTGCAGCTCGCAGCACCCACGGGTACGAGCTGCGAAGCGGTGACCATTCCCAAGGAAGCCACGGAGGGGAAACTCATCCTCAAGGCGGCTCCAGACGCCCCGCACGGTCCTCATAAGACCACCGTGAACGCCAAATGCCCATGGAACGGCGTCGAAGTTCCGTGGGCTCTTCCCATCACCGTCGAGGTCAAGCCATGAACCGCCCGCTTCCGTTCTTCACGGCCTCCGCCATGGCGGCCATCCTTTCTGCGTCGGCTCCCGCCGCCCCCATTCCAGTGGTGGACATCACCCGGGACGGCCCGGTCGATTTCGCGAAGGACATCCACCCTCTCCTCAAACGCAGCTGCCTCGCCTGCCACAATACCACCAAGGCCAAGGCCGGCCTGAATCTGGAATCGCCGGAAGCCATCCTCAAAGGGGGCGATTCCGGTCCGGCGGCCATCGCAGGGAAGGGGAAGGAAAGCCTCCTCGTCCTCACCGCCGCCCATGCGGAGGACCCGGCCATGCCCCCGCCAGGGAACAAGGTCAATGCCCCCAACTTCTCCCCGGAGGAACTCGGCCTCCTCCAGCTCTGGATCAATCAGGGCCTCAAGGGTTCGGCAGTCACGGAAACGGTGTCGAACTGGCGCCCGTTCCCGACGGGTGCGGCTCCGGTTTCGGCCGCCGCAGTCTCCCCGCAGGGCCGCCTCGCCGCGGCCGCCCGCGGCAACGAGGTCGTCATCACGGAAGTCGCCACGGGCCTTCCCGTTGGCCACCTCACCGACCCTGAACTGGCCAAGGAGGAACTCTACAAGGACCGTCACCCAGCCGACCGCGACGCGGTCCTCTCCCTGGCGTTCGGATCGGATGACCTCATCGCCAGCGGCGGTTTCCGCACGGCCCGTCTCTGGCGCCGCCAGCCTCTTCTCCCGAGCCACTCGCGCGACCTCCCGGCCCCAGCCACGGCGGTCGCGGCGACCCATGAAATCGCGGCATCGGGCGACGCCACGGGCCTCATTCAGCTCTGGAATCCGGCTGACCCGGCGGCTGCTCCCGTGGATCTCCGGGAACACCAGAGTCCCATCCGCGCCCTCGCCTTTTCGCCGGATGGTTCCGTGCTCGTCTCGGCCAGCGAAGACGGCAAAGCGACGGTCTGGTCGGTCACGGACCACAAGCCGGTTTTCTCGACCACCACGCCAGCCCCGGTGACCGCGCTCTGCTTCCTTCAGAACGGATCCGCTCTCGCCACGGTCGCCAGCGACGGCACCCTCCGCGTCTACCCCTTCCCCGCGTCCCCGCCGACGACCCAGCCCGCACCTGCGCACGAGCATAAATTCGCCACCCCGCCCACGGCGGTCGCCACCCTCGATCCCGCGGGATCACGCCTCGTCTGGGTGGATGCCTCGGCCACGCTGCACTGGTACGATGCCGCGGACGGTAAGGCAGGCGACATCACCCTCGAGAATCCGGCCGCCGCAGCCCTCACGGCCACGGAACTCCGCCTCAAGGCAGCCCAGCGGCTCAGTGAAGCCCACACGGCCCGCCGCAACGCGGCCGCCGAGGCCCACAAAAAGGAACAGGAAGCCCTCGTCGCCTCTCATCAGGCCCGCGAAAAGGCCCGCACAGATCTTGCCGCCAAACAGGAAGCCGCCCGCAGCACAAAATCAGCCGCGGCCGCTGCCCCGGACGACAAGGCCCGCACGGACACCGCCACCAAGGCCGCCAGCGAAGCCGAGGCTTCCCTGCGTGCCTTCACGGACGCCCGCACCAATGCAGAACTCGCCGTCCGCCTCACTGGCCAAGCCGCCCAGGCCCTCACCGCCGCCGAAGCCAATGCCGCGGCCGCCGGCGCCGCCGTCACCGAAATCACGGCATCCCTCGAAGCCGCCCGCAAGGCCCTGCCGGCTCCCGCCAGCCCGATCGGCCTCGCTTCTCTCCATGGCGGGAAGGTTCTCACCATCGCCTGCAAGGGCGGCCGCCTCCAGTGGCACGCCGCCGATGGCTCCTTCCTCGACGCCGCCGATGGCCCGCTCGCCCCGGATGCCACCATCCTCCTCGCGGCATCCTCCCAATCAATCCTCCTCGCCCGGCCCGACCGCAAGGCTCTGCTCTGCCCGTCCCGCCGCCCGTTCGCCCTCGAACGCACCATCGGCAACCCGAACGATCCCTCCATCCTCGCCAGCCGCACCACCGCCCTCGCTTTCTCGTCGGATGCCCGCCTCCTCGCCACCGGCGGCGGCGTTCCCTCCCGCCAGGGCGAAGTCCGCATCTGGAACACCAGCGACGGTGCCCCCGTCCTCACCCTCCAGAATCCTCACTCGGACACCGTCAACGCCCTCGCCTTCTCCCCGGACGACACCCTCCTCGCCACCGCCGGAAGCGACCGCTGGACCCGCATCTTCCGCACCGACGACGGATCCCGGACCCACGCCTTCGAAGGCCACAGCGCCGCCGTCCTCTCCGTCGCATGGCGCTGCGATGGCCTCGCCCTCGCCACCGGCTCCGCCGATAAAACCCTCCGCCTCTGGGACATCGCCGAATCCAAACAAATCAAGGCCCTCTCCTCGTTCACCAAGGAAGTCAGCGCCCTCTCATGGCTCGGTTCCTCAGACGCGATCGCCTCGGCCTCCGGTGACGAAGGTGTCCGCATCAACGAAGAAAAACTTCCGGGAGGCAAAAGCTTCTGCTTCACGCTCGCCACCGATCCCCACGGACGGATTCTCGCGGCCGGCGGGGAGGATGGCATCCTCCGGCTCTGGAACGCGATCGACAAAAAACTGCTCCAGGAGCTTGCCGGATTTTGAAAATTAGACACTTGAACCTGAGTTGCACAGCGGGTGCCACTGCCACCCGCTGGCATCCTATCCATCAGCATTATTCAGGAGATAGCAGTTAGCTGGCCTGCCTTACTTTCGTCATTACCGAAAATGCGGTAATAAAAGATACGTGACTTGGGTAAGAATTTTCTGGAAATTCCAAAAAATGCTTTCATTGTCCCTAAGCCTTTGATTGCGAATCGTTTCGCATATTTACAACTGTCGCATGAAAGCGGACTCACCCAACCTTTTCCGGCGCTACCGACTTCCTGTTATCGGAATGGTCTACGCGATTCTGGCCTCCATCGCGTGGGTCTTCGCGTTCCTGCTGCGTTTCGACTTCGACCCGGCGGGAGGGCAGCAGAACTTCTGGATAGTCTGCCTCGCCATGCTTCCGTGGATTGTGGTGGCGAAAGTCATTCTCCTCGCCGTGGCCGGACAATATCGGGGTCTGTTCTCGTTTTTCCGCATTTCCGACGCCGTTCGCATCGCCATGGTTTCGCTCTCGGGGGCGTTGATTATTCTTGCCATGATTCCGCTGGCCCAGCGCGAAGGTCTTCCGGTCCCGCGCGGTGCCATCATGATTGATTCCGTGGTCTTCGCCTCGTTTATCATCGGATTCCGGTTGCTCATGCGTCTCCGCTCCGAAAGAAAGAGGGGTGCCCCGAGTACGAAACAGGCTGTCAGCAGGGTAGCCATCATTGGCGCGGGCAGCGCCGGCGGTAACCTGATTTCGGAACTTCTGAAGAAGCCGGGGCTTGGCCTCCAGCCTGTCGTCGTTCTGGACGACAACGGATCGCTCCACGGTCTGAAGGTTCATGACGTACCAGTCTTCGATTCGCCGGACCACCTCGCCCATGCCATCAGCCGATTCCGGGTCCAGCAGGTTCTGCTGGCCATGCCATCAGCCCGGACGAGCAGGCGCCGCGAAATCGTGAGCCTCTGCCGGAGGCTCAATATTCCCTGTGTTTCCATCCCTTCCATGGAACAATTGGCCACTGGCAAGGTGACCTACTCCACCCTCAAGCCTATCGCCGTGGAGGATCTGCTGGGACGGGACACGGTCACGATGAAGCACGAGGATATCTCACCTTTCCTGAGAGACCGGACCGTCCTCGTCACCGGAGCGGGGGGAAGCATCGGCAGCGAACTGTGCCGTCAGATTGCCCGCTGCCGCCCCAATGCGCTTGTCATCCTCGACCATTCCGAGCCCGCCCTCTTCACGATCGAACAGGAACTGAAGAAGGATTTTCAGGAGGTCCCCGTCATCGCTGTGGTGGCCTCGATTCTCGATGAAACCCGCCTCCAGCGCATCTTCCGCGAATCATCCCCGGAAATCGTCTATCACGCCGCAGCCCACAAGCACGTCCCCATGATGGAATTCCAGCCGGACGAAGCCATCCGCAACAATGCCTTCGGAACCCGCTGCCTCATCCGCACTGCCGCCCGCTTCGGCGTGGAACGCTTCGTTCTCATCTCGACGGATAAGGCCATCAATCCCACCAGCGTCATGGGAGCGACCAAGCGTCTCGCCGAACTCTACCTACAGGCCTTCCAGCGGCAGCACCCCGGAAAGACCCGGTTTTCGGCGGTCCGTTTCGGCAATGTCCTCGGTTCCTCCGGCAGCGTCATCCCCATCTTCAAGCAGCAGATCCAGAACGGCGGCCCGGTTACGGTCACCCATCCGGAAATGACGCGCTTCTTCATGACGATTCCGGAGGCTGTCGGCCTTGTGCTGACCAGCTCCTCGCTGTCGACCGGTGGAGAAATCTTTGTTCTCGACATGGGGGAACCCGTCCGGATCCGCGACCTCGCCTGCCAGATGATCGAACTCTCCGGCCTGCGGCCCGGCAAGGATATCGAAATCCAGTACACCACCATCCGCCCAGGCGAGAAATTGTACGAGGAAATCAGCCACCGCGGCGAGGAACTCTCCCATACCTCCCACCCGCGCATCATGCGCTTCACGGGCCCAGGATCTTCCCTCCTGGACATCGAATCCCACTTCGATTCCCTCGGCAATGCCCTCGCCGATGCCGACGCCCACGATCTCCGCGAACGCCTCCATCAGATCATCCCGGAATATTCAGGAGCATCGCCCTCCGACGAGAGCGGCAGGCCGGTCCAGCCAACTCCGCCTGCACAGCCGTCATCTGCCCAGCACGACGAGGCCACCGGCCTCTCTGTTTTCCAATTCGCGCCTTCGTCGTGACAGGGGGATTCATGCCTCGACCCATGGCGGTGAGTCCCTCCAGTAAATCCCGCCCCGGCTGTTCCTCGAGGTAAGCTACTGAAATCAAACAGGCAGGAATACGGAACGACGCCAGAGCGCATGCTCGGGCGATCCGCGAGAAACCGTAAAAATTTGCTTTTGTTGAAATTCCTCCTGAATTATTGCTAACTCTATGTTTTCTGTAAATAACAGCAATCCATCCAGCCGGACTCAACACACGCTAGTCGCGGTGCCCAGTCTCCTGCTCTGGCTTGCCCCATGCGACGCCCGCAGCCAATCCCCTGATAATTCGCAGTTTGGCTTCATCGGCAGATCCTCCCAGGTCCCGGTCCGGCAGCGCAGTCAACCTGCCACTCCGCTCCCGCCGTCCGGGATTCCCCTGCCGGATCCCGCATTGACCGGAACGGGAACGACCACCGAGGTCCCCGCTGCCGATGCGTCTACCGGCAACTCAGCCCCTGCCGCCGAAACATCGGCCCAATCCACTGCGGATAGTCCATCGGTTCCCACCCCTGGCATCCTCGAAGATGTCCTTCCTTCCTGGTTGCGACTCGAAATCGGACTCCAGAGCATGTACGACAGCAATATCTTCCTCCAGACGGAAGACGAAGATGCGGACTGGGTGAACCGCGTCACTCCCCGGATCACTGCTTTCATGGGCGACCCCACGGGAACCGACTGGTACGGGGAGGCCCGCTACACCCCGGCATGGACGACGTATGCCTCCAACTCCGAGATCAACCGCTTCGACCAGGGCGGTGCCGTCGAAGGTGCGTTCCGCCAGCCTCTCCTGACCATGACAGGAGGCCTTTCATACCAGGAAAATACCGGAAACGACCGGTTCACCCGCGACCTGTTCACCACAACCACCACCCGGGCCTATACGTCCGCCGATTACGTGCTCGGTCCCAGCACCTTCCTAGAAGGCAGCATGGGTTGGAGCCGCATGGAGCGTGGAGCCAGCCTCCAGAATACCCGCACCCGCTTCAATGACCAGGATTCCTTCGACGTCCGGGCCGCCGCGCTCTGGCAACTCAGCGCCGCCACCCGCCTCGGTCCTGCCGTCCGTTACGAGCGGATCGATTCCTCCGTCAACGTGGATCGCGACATCGTGCACACCCTCGTCGCCATCAACTACAACCCGGAAAGCATCTTCACGCTGCGAGGCGACCTCGGTGCTCAATGGGTGTCTCTCGCCTCGGGGAGAACCTCGTGGGCTCCTTCGGCCGCCCTCAGCGGCTTGTGGGACGTCGATGCCCTCTGGAAAGTCGGCATGGGGGTTTACTCCCGCTCACTGCCGTCCCCCACCGGAGTCAATTCCACCCAGCAATCAACCGGCATCACTGCCGATGTCTCGTGGGTTCCCGATGAACTCCTCCTCGTCGCCGCGGGACTCGGCTATGAGTTCTCGGATTTCGAGGTTTATAACGCCCCGTCGCAAAGCCGCGAAGATGACTACTTCTTCGGGAACCTCTCCCTGCGCGTGACCCCTTCCAACGCCGCGCTCGGGATCGAGTTCTTCTACCGCTACCGCTTCACCGATTCCTCGCTCGCTGATCTGGATTTCTCCAACTCACAGGCGGGCGTCCAACTAAACTACCGATTCTAGTATCACGAGCCGTTTCGCGCCTGCCAAGTGAGCGGTGATCCGTGAATTTACTGTATTAATCACGGCGGAATTTGATTCCGATCCAATTAAGCAGTTGTGATTTTTCCAGTTTACCCTAGAGATTCAGCCTTTCTTTCCGTCATGAATTCCTCCAAGATGAAGCTTTCTCCATCCTTATCCGGGATCCTTGGAGTCATGGCAGGAATCATCGGGCTTTTCATCCTCTTTCCCACCGTGCTGGCTGCCCAGGAGTCAGGCGCATCTGCCGGGACCGCGCGTGCTGCGGCGGTTGCTCCTGCTGCAGCGCAACCCTCGTCGGCCAAGGCACCGGAGACCGCCAGTTCCGCGGCGGCTCCTCCTGCCGGTTACCGTCTCGCTCCCGGCGATTCCATTCTGCTCAGTGTCTTCAATGAGCCAGCGCTGCAGGCCGAGCGCACGATCTCGTCGACCGGAGAAGCTTCTTTTTACCTGATCGGAAGCGTCAAGGTCGCTGGAAAATCAATCGGCGATGCCGAGGAAGCCATCCGGGAACTCTACGACAGGGACTATCTCGTCAATCCAAAGGTCACCCTCACCATCACCGGCTACGCGGCCCAATACGCTACCATTACGGGAGCCGTTGCCAAACCGGGCAATGTCGCCATCCCGGTCGAGGGAAAACTCGATATAATCGAAGCCATTGCCGCGGCTGGAGGCACTTCGGAAAAAGCAGACCTCCGCAGCGTCGTCCTGAGGCGCAAGGGCTCCACGGAAACCCAGCGCATCGACCTTGACGCACTCCAGAAGGACCCGGCCAACGTCCCCATCATCCGCCCGGGAGACGCCATTGCCATCGGACTGAAGACCGACCGATTCATCAACGTCATCGGAGAAGTCAACCGCCCCGGCCAGATCCGCTTCCCGGATCAGGGCGGGCTTGATGTCATCACCGCCGTAACCATGGCGGGCGACTTCAGCCGGTTTGCCAAGACATCCGACATCACCATCATCCGCGGGGGCCGGGTCATCCAGGTCGATGGCGCGGCCATCAACCGCGGGGAAGCCCCCAGCTTACCCCTCCTTCCGAATGATACCGTCAAAGTCGGTCGCCGGCGCATCTGACCCTTTCCGCAAAGGATCGACCACCGGTATACATCATCCTTCTTCACTTCCCAGCGCCAGAGCAGTGTCAGCTGCCGATGCATGGGTCGCTCCGCCAGTGTTTCCCGTGAGTTCCCGAAGAATTCACCAAGGGCGGCAGCTTGGCCGGAACGCCTGATTTCGCAATCCAGAAAACGCCACTGAGCATGGAAGAACTTTCCGACCACGACAATCCCAGCCCGAACCGTTCCAGCGAGAAAAGCCGTGTGTCTGCGGGCGAGATTGTCTCCATGCTCATCGACCGCTGGTACTGGATTCCGATCAGCATTGCCCTGCTGGGCGGTCTGGCGCACTACTACATTTCCAAGGTGCCCCGCAAGTACCTTTCGGCGGCGTCAGTTCAGGTCAAAGCCAGCCAGGCCAGCGCCGTTGCCGTGGACCGGACGGCAGAACGGGCCCAGGCGTCGGAGCTCGATCTCGCAGGCAGTGATGCCATCAATACCATCATCGGCAAGTTCAAGACACACAGTCTGATCCGGGTGATGCTGAAGGACCATCCCGACCTGCTCACCGACCCGGGCCTGCTTCCGGAGCAGATGGTCTGGGCTCCCGTATGGCTTGCTCCTCCACCCGACCGCATGCCCGTAGTGCTGCCTGCGCCCCCACCGCCGGAGGATACAGCCAGCGACAAAGCCAAAGCCTATCTCGCTGCCGTGGATGCTGCGGCGGAGAAACTCGCAGGTCCTGTCGGGCAAGTCTTCGCGGTCACCAACCGGAAGGGCAGCCGTCTCGTCGATATCAGGGTCGAACATACCAATCCCGACCTCTCGCGTCGGCTTGCCGACGCCCTCGTGGCCACCTATACAAAGGTTCATGTCGACCGGAAATCTGATCGTACGGAGTCGACCATTGAAACGATCGAAGCACAGACTGCCAAGGCTCAGGAAGATCTCCAGACCTCGCAGAATGCGCTCGCGGCCTACCGGACTGCCCTCACGCTTGTGCAGCAGCTGAAGGATCAGGAAGCGAAGCTCGCGGAACTTCTTCTCCGCTACCGGGACAAGCACCCGGATGTCATCAGTGCCCGCAAACTCCTCGCAGGTCTGCAGGACAGCTTTCTCAGGGAGTTTGACGCCGCCCGCTCGGCGCAGACCGACCGCAAATACTGGGAATCTGTCGAGCTGATTTCCCGGTCCACCGTCCCGGACGACACCGTGCGCGAAGCCATCCGGCTTCTGCAGGCCCGCAGCGAAGTGCTCACCAGCGAGATCCTGAACCGCACCCAGACCTACAACATCCTTCTCACCCAGAGGACTGGCGCAGACGTCTCCTCGAGCCAGGTTGAGGCGGAGATTCTGCCGATCGAGTCGGCGCGGAGGGGTGTCCTCACGGAACCAAACCCGCCGGCCATCTATGCTGCCGGAATTCTTGGCGGGTTGCTCGCCGGTGCGGGCATCTCGCTGCTTCTCGGGAAACTCGACAACAAGATCCACACGGTCGCCGATCTCGAGAGGTCAACGGGGGCTCCGGTGCTTGCTTCCATCGCTGCGGTCCGCCGCAAGGTCCTCGCCAAGCCATCCGGCACGGAGGAAACTTCTGGCCTGACATGGTCTCCGGACCTCTTTTTCCGGGACAATGGCTCCCGCACGGTAGAGGCTGAGATGATCCGCAACCTGCGGACTTCGATTGTCCTCCTTGGGCCCGCTGAGAAAATGAAGACAATCCTCTTCACCTCCGCGCTCCCGGCCGAAGGGAAGTCATTCGTGAGCGCCAATATCGCCGCCTCCTTCGCCATGTCGGGAGACCGCACTGTCCTCGTGGACCTCGACCTGCGCCGTCCCCGGCAGCAGAACATGTTCGGAACCGACCGGAAAAAGGGCACAGGTGTCGCCGATGTGCTCGCCTCTCAGTGCAAGCTGGCCGATGCCCTCCACCCGTCGGGCCTCGAAAACCTTACGCTGTTCCTCGCCGGTACGCATGCTCCGAATCCCGCGGAACTCCTTAACTCGCAGCGGATCAAGGACGTCATCGCCGTGCTCCGGAAACACTTTGACCGCGTCATTCTCGATACGGCCCCCCTCCTGCCAGTTTCAGATACCCGCCTCATCGCCAATCTCGCCGATACCTGCATCCTCGTAGCGGGGGCAGAGAAAACGCCCAAAGGAGCCATCCTGCGGGCTCTCGAACTGCTCGGCTGGGACCGCGAGAACCCTACCGGGTCCAACATTGGGGGATGTGTTCTCAACGGGACCATCGAATCCCGCCGCAACCTCGGCTATAACTATTCCTACGGATACTACGGCAAATACGGCAGGTACGGCAGGTACGGCAAAAAGTACGGTTCTGTCTACGGTGACGATGCGGAAGAGGAAGAGTCGGACAAAAATCGCCGCCCCAAGGGTGCGAGGTGACATCCCTGCAACTTCCGCAGGTGCTTCCCGTCATGCTTCCGCCGGCCTCCGGGCAGGAAAAACCCGCCCTCTCTGTCTGCACGTCCCGGCTTCACCGCGGGACAGATTTCCCCATCCAGCGGAGCCAACTCAAGCCATCTCCGGATGAAGGCAAGCAGGACTCTGCATCCATGATCGCCGCGCAATGCCCGCAAACCTTTGAATCAGAATCGACTGCGTGGGCTAGGCTCCGCTTGCGCGGACGATCTGCCCGATGAATCCCACAGCCTTAATCCCGCAAGCCGCAGGAATAACCCGAAAATCACCCAGCTTTACGGACTCGATCATGAAGACTGCCCTCATTACAGGAATCACTGGCCAGGATGGTTCCTACCTTGCTGAGTTTCTCCTCGAGAAAGGCTATACCGTCCATGGCATCAAGCGCCGGGCCAGTCTCTTCAATACCTCCCGGGTCGATCACATCTACGAAGATCCTCACATTGAGAATGCCCGGTTTCACCTCCACTACGGCGACCTCAGCGACACCAGCAATCTCATCCGGATCGTTCAGGAAACCCAGCCGGACGAGATCTACAATCTCGGAGCCATGAGCCACGTGGCGGTCAGCTTCGAGAGTCCGGAATACACCGCAGACGTCGACGCCATCGGGACCCTCCGCCTTCTCGAAGCCATCCGCATCCTCGGTCTGCAGAAAAAAACCCGATTCTATCAGGCATCCACTTCGGAACTGTACGGTCTCGTTCAGGAAATCCCCCAGAAGGAAACCACCCCCTTCTACCCCCGCAGCCCGTATGCCGTCGCGAAACTCTACGCCTACTGGATCGTCGTCAACTACCGTGAAGCCTACGGGCTCTACGCCTGCAATGGCATCCTGTTCAATCACGAGAGCCCCCGGCGCGGCGAAACCTTCGTCACCCGCAAGATCACCCGGGGCCTCGCCAGCATTGCCACCGGCCTCGAATCCTGCCTCCACATGGGGAACATCGATTCGCTGCGGGACTGGGGGCATGCGCGCGACTACGTCCGCATGCAGTGGATGATGCTCCAGCAGGAACAACCGGACGATTTTGTGATCGCTACAGGAGTCCAGTATTCGGTCCGCCAGTTCATTCTCTGGGCCGCCGAGGAACTCGGGATCACGCTCCGCTTCGAAGGATCCGGGGTCGACGAAACCGGAACCGTCACCGCGGTCACCGGAAACCTCGCCCCAGCCGTCAAACCGGGCGATGTCATTGTCCGGATCGACCCGCGCTACTTCCGCCCGACCGAAGTGGAAACGCTGCTCGGCGACCCCACCAAGGCACGCGAGAAGCTCGGCTGGACCCCGGAGATTACTGTGCAGGAAATGTGCCGCGAAATGGTGCAGGCCGATCTTGCCGATGCCCGCCGCACCGCCCTGCTCCGAGCCAGCGGAATGGCAATCCATCCGGGAACTGTCTGAACCAATCAGGCCGATGGCGAAATTGAAAACGATAACTGCACTCCATCCTGCCTGAAACCGGAATGTCCACCGCACCGCTAGGGCATCAAGCTACGCCTCCCCGCGTGGTCCGCATCGGCGCCACCAAGGGCTTCCGCTCACTCGGACTTGGGGAACTCTGGGAATACCGCGACCTTCTCCGCAACAACATTTTCAAGAATGTCCGCGCCAAGTACCGTCAGATGGCCCTCGGTCCGCTCTGGATCATTCTCGAGCCTGTCGCCAACATGCTGCTATTTTCGTTTGTCTTCGGGCGCATGGCAGGAATGGCCTCCGGTTCCATCCCCTATCCCCTCCTTACCTTCAGTGCCCTCATCCCGTGGACGTTCTTCCAGAACTCCACCACCTTTGCCTGCAATTCCCTCGTCACACAGATGCCGGTGATCTCAAAGGTCTACTTCCCGAGAATGATCATTCCCATCGCCGATGCCCTCGCGTGGTTCGTCGACTTTGCCGTCACCTTCACCCTCCTGCTCATCGTGATGGCCTTCTACGGTTTCTATCCGACAGCCCGCATCCTCTACATCCCCCTCTTCCTCCTGCTCACACTCGCCACTACCCTTGCCGCTGGGCTCTGGACGGCCAGTCTCGCCGTCCGCTTCCGGGACGTCCGTCTCATCGTCCAGTACGGTCTCCGTATCCTCATGTTCCTAACTCCGGTCGCCTACCCAGCCGAAAAACTGGAACGCGCCATTCCGGATGGATGGGAATGGATTCTGCGCATGAACCCGATGTACTGGGTCACCGAAGGATTCCGCTGGGCTCTCCTTGGCACCCCCACCGGACCCGGATGGTTCATCATCTGGCCCATCCTGCTCGTCGCCATTCTCCTCATCTCCGGAGCCTTTGTCTTCCGACGCACGGAACGCACAGTGGTTGACCTCCTCTGAACGCAGTCTGGCCAGCCTCCAGCCACACGTCCACCTTCTTTGCCTCATCCGTGACCGCTTCCTCCGATACCGCCATTCAAGTCCGGAACATCGGAAAAAAATACCGCCTTGGCAGGGAAATTCCCCCGGCTGGTTCCATCGGCTCCCGGCTTGCCCAGTCCGTGGGCGCTCCCTTCCGCTGGCTCACCTCCCAGTTCCGTGCCCCCACCGAGGAGGAAACCCTCTGGGCTCTCCGTGATGTCTCCTTCGATGTCCGGAGCGGCGAAGTCGTCGGCATCATCGGCCATAACGGAGCCGGCAAATCCACCCTCCTCAAAATCCTCTCCCGCATCACCGAACCCACCACCGGGCACGCCGAGATCCATGGCCGCATCGCCGCCCTCCTCGAAGTCGGCACCGGCATGCACCCGGAACTCACCGGGCGCGAAAACATCTTCATGAACGGGACCGTTCTCGGCATGAAGAAACGCGAAATCCAAGGCAAGTTCGACGAAATCGTGGAATTCTCCGGCGTAGGGCGCTTCCTCGACACCCCGGTCAAACGCTACTCATCAGGCATGCGCGTGCGCCTCGGCTTCGCCATCGCCGCTCACCTCGAACCGGAAATCCTCATCATCGACGAAGTCCTCGCCGTCGGCGACGCCGCCTTCCAGCAGAAATGCCTCGGCAAAATGCAGGACGTCTCCTCCCACGGCCGCACCGTCCTCTTCGTCAGCCACCGCATGGAGGCCGTCCGATCCCTGTGCTCCCGCGCCATCCTCCTCCAGCACGGCCATCTCTACAAAGACGGACCCTGCGCCGAGATCATCGCGGAGTACTACCGCCTCCTCAGAGAAGCTGAAGTCGATGAGGCATCCGCGGCGGATAACCCCAGCTTCCGCAGAGGCTCCGGCAAAGTCCGCATCTCCTCGGTCCATGCCATCAACCCCGCCGGCCATGTCAGCTACGTCGTCTCCCAGGGCGATGATGTCCGCTTCGCCATCGAGTACACCGTCACCGAAGACGTCCCCAACCTCTACGCCATGGTCGGTCTCAAAAGCGCCCGCACCGGCGAACTCATCACCACCACCAGACGCCACCCAGTCTCGGCTTCCCCTCTCCACAAAGGCCAGAAGGGAACGTTCGTGGTCCATCTTCCCGGACCCCCGCTGCGATCAGGCGAATTCCCCCTGTACTTTGGCCTCACCGACAAGGACCGAACACCGTTCGATGTTGTGGATGATATGACTAGCCCTCTCGTGATTACCACCGATAAAACCATAGAGCAACTCGGCTACGATCCGACAAAAGCCGTTGGATACTTCAATGTGGAATCCATGATCGAGCGTGGGCAGACTTCTCCTGCCGCACCATGAAGTCAGGTGGTCCCTCCGGTTGCCGTAAACGGCGGCTTGAAGTTCGGCTGAGACCCATCCCAAGAACCCGCTTTTCGCACTCACATGGTCACAGGGGTTAATTGCCTTCACATTGGTCTCCATAAGACTGCATCCACTTATCTGCAGAAAGTTGGCTTTCCCACCCACCCGGAAATCAGGCTCCTGCCATTCCGTCTCGGGAAAAACATAGTCACCGAGTTCCTCCGTGACAGTTGGAATCCCGGGCATAGACCTGTATGGTGCCGGGATTTTCAGCAGATGGCCTCTGAGTCCTCGGGCAATGGTTCCGTCAATGTCATTTCCGAGGAGAACCTCTCGGGCGGCATGATGAATGGCTGTAATTCGTACAACCTGCTTCATCATATCAAAGCAAATTTCCAGAGCCCGAGGATCATCATCGTCCTGAGGGAGCAATTCTCATACCTGCTTAGCGCGTGGCTGCACCATGTCCGCGAGGGTGGGGTGGTCAGCGCGAGGGCTTTTCTGGAACGAAAGGCGTCACCTGCCGGACCTATCCTATATTACGGAAAAATCAGCATTTTCGATAAAATCTGCTATGATCAGTTCATCGGTGAACTCTTCCAGACGTTCGGGAGAGATAATGTGAAAGTTGTACTTTATGAATCCATGAAGGTTGACTTTGATGAATTTATTTCGGATCTGTACAAATTCATTGGTACAGATGCATCTTTTCGGCCTCCAAATCAGCAGGTGTTTCCTGCTGGTGAGTCGGTAACACCCGGAAGCTCCGGATTTATCCGATTCATGAACCGCCTGACATCTTCGGATCATGTCGAACCGGTTTTCACACTGCCGTTTCTTACGTCATTCTCGAAACCACGCCGCCGTATTCTGCGGTGGGCATACCGTTACCTTCCGACGGGGAAAGCGGACATGCGCTCTCTGACATCGGAAGATACCATTGAGAAAATACGCGCATCCAACCGGAAGTTGGCAGCCCTGACGGATCTTGATCTGGCAGGGTCGGGGTATCTGCTGTGAAAACCGCGAGATGAATCAGGCTCCATGAAGCGAAGTCTTTCCACTGGTCTTGAGGCGGACTGTGGTCTGGCATCGCTGGTGGTGCTGGTGGCGCATGCCCTGCAGTGGTTCGTATGGCCGCTGGTGGGGCCGGGTTCCGCGGTGGCTTCCGCGACACAGCACGCGGCTCATTTTGCCGTGCTCGTGTTCTTTGCGCTGTCGGGCTATGTGATTTCTTTTTCGATGAGTCGGAACGCTGCCGATAGTGGGGTGCTCGATGAAGCTGCGTATATTAGAGCGAGGGCCATTCGGATCCTGCCTCCTTTCGTCTTTGCCTTTGTTTTCTCCCTTCTGATTGCTGGAGTGATTGAGGCAATTGGACTGCCCACCCTTTCCGTGCAGGGGGCGTCGGGGGAAGGGAACACAGCCAGAACAACTGCCACCAGCAAAGTCCGGAATGTGGTGGCCTCAGCCTTGCTCAGTAACGGGATCGTACCGGGAACCGGGGCGATCGCCACGAATGGCCCACTGTGGTCCCTGTCCTTCGAAGTGTGGCTCTACCTGCTAGCGATGCTGGCGTGGATTGTGATCGAGGGGAAAGGGCGCACTTCGGCATCGAGGATAGCCGCGGTTGGCCTCGCGATCTTTACGTTGCTCCAGATCGGGCAACCGCTTAAATTTGCCGAGTGCGCCGCCTACTGGACGCTTGGCGCGGCGCTGTTCTTCCGTGGTCATGTGCCCGCATGGGGGAGGATGATAGACACCATTCTGATCGGCATTCTCGCAATTGGCTGCATGGAACTGGGTTTTTTCTGGAAACGAGTCTGGCCCCTTGCCGAATTGAATGTCCGTCTGTTCCCCGCCAAGGCTGCAATCCTGCTGTTCATGATCCTGCTGTTTGCCCAGGGCCACGGGAACATTCCTCATGCGCTGAAGCGCCCCTTCATCTGGCTGGCAGGTTCTTCGTATACACTCTACATTACTCATTTTCCTCTGCTGATGCTTCTGTACGCCATCTCATGGAAATGGTATGCATCTCTCAGTTCCGCAGGGAAAGCTGTGTTTCTGACGCTGGCCTGTGCGCTCATCTGCTGGTTCTGCCATGCGGCCGCCCGCTATCTTGAAGACCGCCGGCGCTGGGCATGGCTTTTCGGGGGGGCTGCCCGCTGAGGTTTGTGCGCATCCTGAAGGCGCTTGCTTGAATTCCGGAATTTCCTCCGCCGTT
>Ga0315903_10004102_pt1 | contig 19637 bp, 17 predicted proteins | sample LakEriMetagenome_7_FD_203524 | JGI IMG/M metagenome (GOLD analysis project Ga0315903, IMG submission 203524) | Freshwater fungal communities from buoy surface, Lake Erie, Ohio, United States - Buoy 2 MA119 | ecosystem: Environmental > Aquatic > Freshwater > Lake | place: USA: Lake Erie, Ohio... | reverse complement strand
AGCGCGAGCATGGTTGATTTTGTACATTCAAAAACAGAAAGTTTGCACTCGCTACAGCTGCGTCAATCGCAGCCAAATTGCAGGTCACCGGATTACAAAACTGAGTAACTAATTGCACGGTGTCTATTGCCGAGCAGCCATATCTGTCTACAGCGGTTACGGCATAACTTGTAGTGCTTGGTGGAGTAACTGTAGCAACAGCTCCGCTTCCCGCAGGCGCACTTGTAGAAATATTTAACCAAGAATAATTATAAGTGGGAGATCCTAAAGTTGCTGCGGCACTAAGCTGAACGGGTTGATTCGAGCAAACAGGTTGAACGGGAGTAGTGATATTTACCACCGGACACAAGTCTATTTCAATCACTGAACGAAACTGCGCAGCACCGGGGCAGCCATTATTCAAGGCTAAATCATTCCAAAACCCATTACTTAATTGCATGATCGCACCATCTTCATCGGTATAGCAAGGGAAACCACCCGAGTTGCTCGGCTCCCCACCGTTCCAATTCGTATAAGAGTTGCTTGAGCCGTTGGTCCACACCCAGTTGCCCTCTACACCCGAGTCGCTAAATCCAATCCATATTCCTCCGCTAAATCCTTGTGCTTGAGCAGCGGCTAAAACATTTGCATTTTCGTTGGCGTCATTGATTGAAACCAGATAACCTCCCACTGCTGCAGCTTGATTACTAGCCGTGTTCCAGTTAGTAGTTGGGTTGTTGTTATAGTAATACCGACTACAAGGTTGGTTTTGCACATTCAGCGGAATGTAACCTCCTGCAAGCATAGCTGAGTTAATAGCAGTTAAATTACATGTTGGCGATTGAGCTGAGGCACTAGCAAATAGTGAAAGGAAAGCGAAAACAGTGAATATTTTTTTCATGGGTAATTTGGGTTGTTCAACAAAAATAAAAATCTAATGTAAGCCACAAACAACATGTTCGGGTTTAATTATCTCCCCGCAGCACCCTATACTTCTTCCGCGCCTGCACCACCAAAATCGAACTGCTGTAGTCCGTAATAATTGCCTTGTAGAGCTCCATTGCCTTGTTCTTGTTGTTCAAGGCTCCGTCATACAACTCCGCCAACAAAAACGTGGCATCGTCTCCCTTCAAATCTTCTTTATACTTCTCCAAAATTGTCTCCAACAGCAGCACCGCTTTTTCGTACTCTTCCTGTTGGATATAAATCTTCGACTTCAGGTACAAGATGTCGTCCGTCAGCGCATGGCTGGGGTAGAGATACGTAATGGTGTCCAGCGTGCCTCGCGCCCGCTCCGCCTGGTTTTGAAACAGGAAAAGTTCGGCCATGGCATATTGTTGCATTGGGTCTTCTATCGTGTCTAACCCGAGGTTGTCAATAATAAACACCGAAAGGTTAATGGCATCGTTCGAAATCAACTCGGAGGTAGAGCCTTTCAGCGCCTCTAGTTGTGTTTGCGCCCATTCAAAATCGCCTTTGAAATAAGCCAATCGCGCATTCTTAAACCGCGCCTCTTCGCCCAGCGGAGAGTCCTTCTCGTCTTTGTCTACCTGCCCATAAAGCAAAGTCGACTCCCACACATTGCCTGCTATCAAATAAAAATCGCCTAACGACAATTTACACTCATTCTTCAACCGCTGCGGCACCCCCGGCAGGGCAATCACTTCTTCACAAATCTTTTTTGCTCCTTCGATGTCATACAAATAAAAACCCATCAGGTCCGCCAACTCTTTCATGCTCTGAGCCGTGCGGAACCCGCGCTCGTTTTCGTTGATAAACGATAAATAGTCGGCCTTCAAGCCCAGCAAGTCAGCTTGTGTGTACCCAATGTTTTTACTAATCTTTTCTTTGCGGCAATTCAGCAACTCAATCCGCGCGGTGAAATACAAACTGCTCTCGCGGCCTTTGTTAACGATATAGTCTAACCCATTAATCGCATCGTCATAAAACCCCTCGGTCATCGCCATCCGCGAAATCTCTAACACGCGGTAGCCGTTTTCGTTTTTGCGCCTGTCCAAGGCCTTCATCTGCATCAAAGCGCCTTCAAAATCTTTGTTTTGAATATATACCCAAGTCAACAAATCAATGTAGTCTTCTTGGTTGTTAGACTTTTGTACCTTGGCGTATAGCTGCGTTTCCATTTCACCCAAAACCTTCTCTTGCGCGGGCGAAGATTGAATGGTGTTTTTCACCAACTGCACCACAACCGGACGAGTTTCTATGGCCAACAAATAATTGCGCACCCCGGCCGCCACATCGTTCTTGTTTAAATAGGCATTCCCCATCTCGAGGCTAAAATAACTGTCGTCTTTCACGGCCTTGTTGCCTTTGTCATAAACCGCAATCACGTAATCGTATAGCCGATAGCCCTCAAAAGCATTGGCGGTAACGCGCACGGCTTGCTCGTTGGGCTTTAGGTCTTTAATGATTTTGTCGAAAACTTCTTTCGCCTTCACCGGGTCGGGAATTTGCTGATAAGCATAGCCCAAGTCCACCACATACTGCACGGTGAATTCATTTTTCTTGATTTGCTTTTTCACCACTTTCTCTAGTTCGTCCCATTTCTTCAGTTCCTGCAACGAACGATACAGAGGCTGATAAAACTGAACGGCAAAATTGTTTTCTTCCCAAAGGGTTTGATACAACTCGGCCGCCTTGTCAAATTCACCTTGCTGAAAATAACTTTTCGCCAACACTTCATCGCGCCCGGCTTGCGCAAAGCTTGAAGAGTAGAGAACCATGAAAAGAGAAAGGAAAAAAAACAGTTTTTTGGTCACAGGCTAAAAGTAATCACCACAAAGCAAATGAAATAATTGATTTGCAAGAATTGTGAAAGCGATAATCGCCAACAGATTTTTTTAAAATCAATTACACTATTCTATATTGCTTAAAAATTAGCGACAATGAAAATGAAATCTCTGCTTCTCGGCTCTTTACTTTTGGCCATAAATTTTATCATGGCGCAAGGCGCATTCAGTCTGCGCATTGGAGGTGGATATGCCGGCCCCGGCTTACTCAAAAGCGACCCGGTCTATGGCCCGATTGTGGACCCCTATCGTCCGGAGCGCGATGGCTTAGTCGAAATGGCGAACCGCAATTTTTTCTCCGACAGCTCCGTGCAGTTTATACGCGGCTCCTATGGCCAAGGCATGAACTTCACACTCGGCCTCGGATACATGATTAATCCCTACATCGGCTTTGACATGGGCATCAACTATCAACAGAGTAGCAAAATGAAATCAATAGAAACCCACGACATTATCTTAAATAATCCGCCCTTCGTTAACATCAAGTTAGGGCAACCTATCACCGCGACTATCAGTACAAGTGCTTACACTCTTTCTTTGATGCCGTCTATAGTGGTGGCTGCTGCCCTGCCTAACTGGAAAGCCTACCCTTACGCTCGCCTCGGCTTGACCTTGCCTGTCTTTGGTGCGCTCTTCCACGATCTCGACATTATGGTGCCTGATTCCTTGTTTGACAAAAACCCCGGGTTTGATGAATTGCTCGGCAAAGAGCCCTATTATATTGGCCGAAAAACAGACGTGAGATTAGAAACTCACGGCACCATATCTTTGGGTTTTAATGGCGCTGTTGGTGTGGCGTACAAGCCGCTGCCTTACATGAATGTATTTGCTGAGGTGAATGCACAATACTTGACCGTTCGTGCGAAAGACACAAAAATTACGAAGTATGATATTGATGGTGTAGATAAACTCGAAGAACGCGGAAAATACCGCACTGAATTTGTGTATTCAGATAAGTTAAACACCGAGTCAAACAATGCAGACTTTAATCCTAACTACGACCGCACAAAACCTAAAGATGATTTGCGTAAAAACGCTCCTTTCCATTACTATGGTTTCAACGTAGGCGTTACTTTTTTACTTAGCAAAACCACGCTGAAGAAAAAAGAAGTAACTCAATAAGGGCTACTTGATATCTGCCTTTTTCCGCAATCGAATGTTGAGCAACTCCACACCCAAGGAGAACAGGATGGCGATGTAAACCACAGATTTGTTGACATGCACATTCATGCCTTCTAAAATCAAGGTTAAGCCAATCATGATGAGGAAGGACAAGGCTAACATCTGTAGCGTAGGGTAGCGATTAATAATATCACTGATTGGTCCGCTAAACGCCATCATCACGCCCATGGCTAAGATAACGGCAAAAATCATCACCATCACGTGTGGGGTTAAACCAACCGCAGTTAAAATACTGTCGAAGGAGAATACAATATCAATCAAAATGATTTGAGCGATGACAGCGCCAAAAGCAGTTTTGGCCATTGAGCCTACATTTTTCTCGTGTTGACTGCCCCCCACTTTCTCGTGTATTTCGGTGGTTGATTTTGCCAAAAGGAAAAATCCTCCGAGCAACAAAATAAGGTCGCGACCGCTGACTTCAATAGCTTCTTTGGCATTTTCTACACCAATCGCATTGAAAAGCCCCTCAAACGGCAAGGTGAAAAACGGTGCCGTCAAACCAATAATCCAAGTGATGGACAAAAGAAGCAACACCCGAAAAACCATAGCGACAAGTAAACCGATGTTTCGTGCCTTCTTTTGACTGTTTTTTGGCAACTTACTAGCCACAATAGAGATGAAAATGATGTTGTCAACGCCCAATACAATCTCTAAGAAAGTAAGCGTAACCAAACTCACCCACGCATCGGCATGGGCAAAAACTGATAAATCATAGTCCATAGTGGTGGCAAAAGTAGTAGCATAATGTAGACTTGATATAGAATTAGCAAAATAATTTTAACGCCAAAGTCGCTTGGATGCTTATAAACTGACCATTATCAGCCTAAAGACAGAAGCTAACACTTGTTTGTTTCAAAAGACTTGTTTAAGTTTGCTATCAATCGTTAGTTTATGGCCACGGCAAAACAAACTCTTACTACCAAACAAAACATTCGCCAGACGGCTCAAAAGCTATTTAGAACTAGAGGATATGCCGCTGTAGGTATGCGTGAGTTGGCAAAAGAAGTGGGCATTGAAGCGCCAAGTATCTACAACCACTACAAAAGCAAAGACGATATTCTACGCGAAATTTGTTTCGATATTTCGGAGCAATTTTTCCAAGCGTTTAATGCCATAGAAGGCATGGACGAAAAACCGACCAAGAAGATTAAGCAGGCCATTAAGTCACACATTCACGTTATCGCCTCAAACATTGAAGCTACGGAAGTGTTTTTTAATGAGTGGATGTTTTTGGAAGAACCCAATTTGGGGAAATTCAAAAAGCTTCGCTATGAATATGAAATGAAGTTTCGCGACTTGATAGAGCGTGGCATCAAACGTGGCGATTTTAAAAAGATGAATACTAAGTTAGTAGCGTTCACTATCTTTTCTTCACTGAATGCCACGCATGACTTGTATAAATCAAGTGAGCGATTGACTGAAGAAGAAATAGCAGAAGATATTTCTGACTTACTGCTCAAAGGATTGAAAGCATAAATTAATTGACATAAACAACAAAGTATGTACGGAAACACTAACCTAACCGAAGAAGAAGTCAAAAGAATGAATTCGGTGCAAGAAGACCCGCAAAAGTTGGCGGAGTTTGAAGATCGTATCGCTCGTGGCGAAAAAATTGAACCAGGAGACTGGATGCCTTCAGAATATCGCAAACAACTCATTCGTATGATTGAGCAACACGCCCATAGCGAAATCGTAGGTGCATTGCCCGAAGGTACGTGGATTACTCGCGCGCCAAATTTTAAACGCAAACTAGCTTTGATAGCCAAAGTGCAAGATGAAGTTGGGCATGGGCAGTTGCTTTATTCAGCTGCAGAAACTTTAGGCAAAACGCGCGAGGAAATGTTGAACGATTTGCTGAGCGGCAAGAGTAAGTATTCCAACATTTTTAACTATCCGGCAGAGACTTGGGCTGACATAGCAGTAATTGGATTTTTGGTAGATGGTGCCGCCATTGTGAACCAAACCATCAATTCTAAGGGAAGCTATGGTCCGTATTGCAGGGCGCTAGAGCGAATTTGCTATGAAGAAAGTTTTCACTTGAAGCAAGGTCACGATAACGTAGTTTATTTAGCCACCGGCTCTAAGGTTCAGCGCGATATGTTGCAAGCTGCTATCAATCGTTGGTATAGGCCGCTACTTCACTTTTTTGGCCCTACGGACAAGCAAAGTGCACACAGCGAAAAATTGATGAAATGGAAAGTTAAATTGGCGAGCAATGATGACATGCGTAATCAGTTTTTGGATATGTACGTGCCTAAAATTTTAGAACTAGGCATTACTTTCCCCGATCCGAACTTGCGTAAAAATGCAGATGGCGTTTGGGAATTTAGCGACCCTGATTGGGAGGAGTTTAAACGAGTGATTAGTGGCGATGGCCCGTGCAATGCAGAACGAATTGCCGTGCGCAAATATGCTGAAGAAGCAGGTCGTTGGGTGCGTCAAGCGTTGCTTAATCCTACTGAAAAATATACTGTGCCATTGGCTTAATTAACTGAAATATGAATACCTCACTCGACCCACGCATTAAGCGTCTTGATTTAAAGAAAATTGAAGAAGGCGAAATAATTACCAATTCTCATCTCATCACTTGGGAAGTTTTTCACCAAGAAAAACGAGGCAAACAAGCTGTTCATTGCGGCATTGTACACGCCCCATCGCCCGACTTAGCTTTGCTCCTTGCTAAAGAACAGTATGCTCGAAGAGGCAAAACGGCTAACCTTTGGGTGGTGAAAACTTCTGATGTGTTTACGTTTAAATCAGAAGACGAAGAAATTTTTGAAACTGTACCGGAAAAAACTTTCCGTGACCCGGGTTTTTACAAAGTGCGCGATCGCATTGAAAAATATAGATTGGAAAATCATTTGAGCTAGTAAAAATTTATAGAAGACAAAATATATTAGACATGAACACCACCGCAATAAAAGACTTACTCTTCAGCATGGCAGACGATGCTTTGGTTATAGGTCATAGAAACTCAGAATGGACAGGTATTGGTCCGATGCTTGAAGAAGACTTAGCGTTTTCATCAATGGCACAAGACAAAATCGGTCATGCTCATGCGCTGTACACTATCCTCCATGAACAACTAGGGGAGCCTTCTCCTGATGTGCTTGGTTTTATGCGCAGCGAAAAAGATTTTCGTTCGTGCCAGTTTGTTGAGCTACCAATTGGCGAATATGATTTTAGCTTAGTTCGTCATTTTTTGTTTGACCACGCTGAGGCTATTCGTTACGATTTGTTGGCTCAAAGTAGTTATCAGCCATTGGCGCAATTGGCGAAAAAAATAAAAGGCGAGATTAAATATCACACTATGCATGCTGATGCATTTGTGCGCCAGTTAGCGGCTGGTACAGAAGAAAGTAAAGCAAGAATGCAAAGTGCGCTCAATTATGCTTTCCCTTTGGCTCACAGCATTTTTGAGACCATTGAAAATGAGCAAGCCTTAATAGCAGACGGGGTTTTTGCGGGAGAAGAAGAATTAAAAAAAAGATGGTTAGAAAAGGTATCTGCATTAGTGGCTTCCTTTAATTTGACTTTGCCAATTGTGGATGAAAACAAAGTGCCTTATGGAGGCCGCAAAGGATTTCATTCGGAGTATTTGCAGCCATTATTGAGCGAAATGACGGAAGTAACCCAACTCGATCCTAAAGCTGAGTGGTAACAGAAATAAATTCGATAATGACCACGCCACATATTTTTACCCAAGCTGAAATTTTTGACGCACTCAACGAAGTCAAAGATCCTGAGATTCCCGTAATTTCTGTGGTGGAAATGGGTATGATTTCCTTGGTAGAGATTAGCGATGAAGGAAACGTGAAAGTCACAATGACACCCACGTTTGTCGGTTGTCCAGCCATTGGTGTTATTAAAAAAGACATAGCTGAAAAATTGGCTGAAATAGGAATAGAAAAAGCGGAGGTTTTAGTAGATTATGAAACGGCTTGGAATAGTAATCGGATGACCGAAGACGCAAAAGAAAAACTCGAGAAATTCGGTTTAGCCCCACCTGCCGTTTTAGACGGTGAACTCACCGAAGCACAACTAAATAGTGTGCGTTGCCCGCACTGTCATAGCACGGACACCACTTTACGCTCATCATTTGGTTCAACACTTTGTCGCGCTATTCGTTTTTGTTTCAATTGTAAACAAGGTTTTGAGCAGTTTAAACCCGTAGGATGAAAGGTTTATTTGCCATCATTTTGGTTTTATTTCTTGCTTCATTTGTTCCGGATGTATCCGTAAAGAAATTTGCTTGGCTTGAGGGCGAGTGGAAATTAGACGGACAAGGATCGTATGAAGTTTGGCAAATACATTCCGACACGTTGATGGCGGGCGGTTCGTTTCACCAAGCCGGAAATGATTTTGTACGCGATGAAAGTATTGAACTAAAAGTGGAAAACGGTCAGTTTTACTACATTCCAATAGTTTATGATGGAAGTAAAGTGCCTAAACCTGTTCGATTTGTGATAACTTCTTTTACTGACACTTCTTTTGTTGCCGAAAACCAACAGCATGACTTCCCACAAGTCATTCGATATACTTTGCTGTCGCCAAAACGCATGGTGGCTACTATTTTCGGACCCATAAAAGGAAAGCAAAAAGAGATAGTTTTTCAATATGATAAAGAGTAGTTTTGGTTATTGCTTAGCCGGCAAAATAGTTATGCTAAAAAACAGAAATAAAGATTTTTCGCTTGATACTATAGCTTATCTAAAATAGATCAAATAAGTTTTCATAAATAGCTATGCAATTAGTATTATCATTTGTTCTGCTTGCCAATCGATACGAAAGATTGTTTAAATTAAAATGAATAGTTTTCCGCATTGTATTTATTTTGGCAAAAATGTGAGTGACAAGTAATGCCTAATACAATTCCTTTTTTTAAAACAACAATCACCAGCACTGAAAAAGTTTTGGTTCAAGACTACTTGCAGTCTACGGATTCGGCTTCTTCAAAAAAGTACATAGAACTTTGTGTAGCATGGTTTAAGTCTAACTATAAGTTAGAAGAGTTCTATTTGACCAAATCTTGTACGCATGCTTTAGAGTTGGCGGCTTTAGTAGCCGACATTCAGCCGGGCGATGAAGTGATCATGCCATCATATGCATTTGTGTCTTGCGCCAATGCGTTCGTGCTGCGCGGAGCAGTTTGTGTGTTTATTGACATCCGACCGAATGGCATGATGATGGACGAAACCAAAATTGAAGCGGCCATCACCCCCAAAACGAAAGCGATTTTGACTCTTAACTATGCCGGAGTAGCACAAGATTATTCTGTAATCACGGCTATGGCTAAAAAGTATAATCTGTTGGTCATTGAAGACAATGCCCATGGTTTATTGGCGAAGCAAAATGGACGTTTGCTTGGAAGCTTTGGCGATATTTCCACATTTAGTTTTGATCATTTGAAAAACATCACCTGCGGACAAGGCGGAGGAATTGCTGTCAACAATCTGGCTTTGCTAGAGCGTTTTTATCTAGCGTATGAGTTTGGTACGAACAGGCGCTCGTTTTTTAATCATCAAGCGAATCGTTATGAGTGGAAAGCTATTGGTTCGAACTTTCCGCTTTCTGAATTGAACGCATCGATGCTTTATGCGCAGTTGCTAGAAGGCGAAAACATTAATGCGGCTTTTGTGCGCGGTTGGGATCAATATTTTTCGGCATTAAAACCGTTGCAAGAAAAAGGATTAATTGAATTGCCAATTTTATCAAACACAGACGAGCATAGTGGACATTGTTTTTACATCAAAGTGAAAGACAAAGAAACACGCAAAGCATTGATTGATTACTTGACCGAGAAAGACATCATTGCGCAGTTTCACTATGTGCCTTTGCACAGCAGTGAGTTTGGTCAAAAAGTTGGCCGCTTTTCGGAAGATGATGATTTTACTACTAAAGAAAGCGCTCGCTTAGTTCGCTTGCCTCTTTTTCATAGTATCACTGCTCAAGAAATAGATCTAGTGGTACAAGAAATAAACAGCTTTTACCAGTTGGTTTAGTCTATACTGCAAGCATTAGCCGATTCGCGTTGGTAATAACCGGTCCCATCATAAGGACGCTTGTGTTCGCTTTGCATACAAGCCTCTGAGCAGCAGCCTTCCATTTTCCAGCCGCAACTTTCGCACTGCACAAAGTGTTCGTTGCAAACGGCATTGGCGCAGTTAATCATTCGTGCGGAGGTCTCGTCACAGTTTTTGCATTTAGAAAAAATGGTCGGGTTCACCGAGTTGACATCAACCACTACGCGATTATCAAATACGTATAGTTTGCCTTCAAAGTCTTTTCCTCCGGTTTCTTTAGCGTATTTGACAATACCGCCTTCCACTTGATACACGTTTTCAAAACCGTTTTTGCGAAGATAGCCACTTGCTTTTTCGCATTTGATACCGCCTGTGCAGTAGGTCACTACTTTTTTGTTTTTGAGGTGTTCGAGTTCTTTCAGTTTTTCGGGAAAATCGCGGAAGTTATCAATGTCCAGCGTGACGGCATTCTTGAATCGCCCAACGTTTGACTCATAGTTGGAGCGCACGTCTACAAACACCACATCATCGCGGTCGAGCATTTCTAACACTTCATGTGGCTTGAGGTGAGTGCCGGTGATTTCATTCGGGTCGATGTTGCGAATGCCACGAAGGCTGCTGTGCACAATCTCCGGTTTGTAGCGCACATAGAGCCGCTCAAACGAAGGCACATCCACTTCATCTATTTTAAATTCAATGCCAGCAAAAGTTGGATTGCTTTTTAGCTGATCCATATATTTTTTGCATTGCACCACGGTGCCGGAAATGGTGCCGTTCAATCCTTCATCGGCTACGATAATGCGCCCAACAATGCCTAATCGCTCGCAAAAAGCTAAGTGTCGTTCGGCAAAAGCGGCCGCATCGGCAATGGGGGTGTAGTAATAATAAAGAAGAGTATGATAGGGTTTCATGGCGCAAATTTAATGAATTGTGTATTAAACAACGCTATGATGAACATCAGTTTGCCGCAGCCTTTTATATTCGCCACAAAATAAACCCACATGTACACTATCCAAAACCGATTGGCCAGCGACCTTCAAGAAATCAAAGACAATGGTTTATACAAAACCGAACGCATCATCACCACTCCTCAGGGAGCTGACATCAAGACCACAGCCGGTTTGGAAGTCATTAATTTTTGCGCTAACAATTATTTGGGATTGTCGTCACACCCAAAGGTGATTGAAGCGGCAAAGCGCGCTATTGATACACATGGATATGGCATGAGCAGTGTGCGTTTTATTTGCGGCACGCAGGATATTCATAAAGAGTTGGAGGAAAAGATTTCTGCGTTTTTGGGCACGGAAGATACTATTCTTTATGCCGCTGCTTTTGATGCCAACGGTGGAGTGTTTGAGCCATTGTTTAATGAAGAAGATGCTATCATCAGCGATGAATTGAACCATGCGTCTATTATTGATGGCGTGCGCTTATGCAAAGCGGAGCGCTTGCGTTACAAGCACAACAACATGCAAGACCTCGAGGAGAAGTTGATGGCTACGCAAAAAAACAGGTCGCGCATTATTGTCACAGACGGAGTGTTTTCGATGGACGGCACGATTGCTCAGTTGGATAAGATTGTTGCTTTGGCTGAAAAATATAACGCCCTTATCATGAGCGATGAATGCCACAGTACAGGGTTTATGGGCAAGACCGGCCGCGGGGTGCATGAGCACTGCGGAGTGATGGGCAAGATTGATATCATTACCGGCACACTCGGCAAGGCATTAGGCGGAGCAAGTGGAGGATTTACATCCGGCAAAAAAGAAGTGATTGAATTGTTGCGCCAGCGTTCTCGACCTTACTTGTTTAGCAACACGCTGATGCCGGCTATTGTGGGAGCGTCTATAGCTGTGCTGGATATGCTGAGCGAAACGACAGACTTGCGCGATAAGCTAGAAGCGAACACGGCCTACTTTAGAGAAAAAATGACTGCAGCGGGTTTTGACATTAAGCCGGGTACACATCCTATCGTTCCGGTGATGCTGTATGATGCTGTGTTGGCGCAAAAATTTGCGGCTCAACTATTGGACAAAGGCATTTATGTGATTGGGTTCTTTTATCCTGTTGTGGCCAAAGGCCAAGCGCGCATTCGTGTGCAAGTGAGCGCAGCTCATGACCGACATCACCTCGATAAAGCCATTGCCGCCTTCACGAAAGTAGGGTGTGAGTTAGGGGTGGTGAAATAGGGTAAGTTAGTAAGCTATGTAATAATATAAAATCTAGCTAAGCGCGCTTCAGCAAATCATCGGCAATGGCTCGGCAAGTATCTTTGGGGTTGATATCATAGGTTGGCAACAAGATATTGCACACTTTTCGTAACGCCCATTTTTCGGCTCCGCTCGCATAGCTGTCTAACACGTTGTTTGCTGCTTTGCGTGCAGCATCTAGCGCATCGTAGAGATAAAGCTGTGCCATCTTGGTTTTGATGGCCAATTGGGCTTTGTCGGTGGTGCTGTTTTCGTTTAGTTTTTTGATACGCAAAAAGGCCGACTCGGCTGTGAAGGCCAGTCCGAGGATGTCGGCTAGGTTCATTACTATTTCCTGTTCGTCTACCAGCTTCGATTTTAGTTTGTTGCCGGCTGCTCCGGTCAAGATAACGAACAAGGCTTTGAGGTTGTTGACCAAGCCAAACTCTCTGTCCAATCCACTGCCGCCAAAAGGATTTAAGCTTTGGAAAATAGCTGAAGGGATGGTAGATTTTGCAGCACCGATGTTTAGCTCTTTGCTCACAAACGCACGCTTGTAAAACTCTGCCAACGCCAACATGCGGTTAATTTCGTTCGTGCCTTCATAAATCTTCGTGATGCGCGCATCGCGGTAGGCCATCTCTACGCCCGTTTCCATCGAGTAGCCCATGCCGCCAAACAACTGAATGGCTTCATCAGCCGCATTGCACATAGCCTCCGAACCTTGCACTTTCAGCAATGCGCATTCGATAGCATATTCGCGCATGGCGTTAATCTTTGCATCGTTGTAGTTGCTACCGGCTTTTTTCAATTCATCGTGTTTTTTGTCCACGTCAGCACCCACTCTGTACACACCCGACTCTAAAGCAAAAGCCGTAGAGGCGATGCGCCCAATCTTTTGTTTCATCGCGCCAAAGTCGCCAATCGGTTTGTTGAACTGAATGCGCTCGGTCGCATAGCGCACCATCTTTTCTAAACCAAACTTCATGCCGCCCACGCCTCCTGCGGCAATCTTAATACGTCCGCTGTTCAAGATGTTTAACGCCATGTTGAAGCCCTTGCCGCGTTCGCCCAAAAGGTTTTCTACCGGCACTTGGCAATTCATAAAATAAACCGGCACAGTCGAAGAAGCTTTGATACCCATCTTCTTTTCCTCTTTACCAATCTCAATGCCGCCAAACGATTTTTCTACAATAAAAGCCGATAGTTTTTCATCATCGCCAATCTTAGCAAACACTGTAAATATTTCAGCAAAGCCACCGTTCGTGATCCACATTTTCTGACCGTTCAACACGTAATGTGTGCCCGCTTCATTAAGCACCGCACGGGTCTTTCCGCTGTTAGCGTCCGAACCCGAACCCGGCTCGGTGAGGCAATACGAACAGCCGTGTTCGCCACTGGCTATCTTCGGCAAGTATTTTGCTTTTTGCGCTTCGGTGCCATACCACTGTATCGGTAACGAGCCAATAGACGTTTGGCAACCAATGGTGGTCGCAAACGAAAAACCAAGTGCAAGACCTTCGGTGTAATAAAGCGAAGTATTGAAGTCTAAACCAAGTCCGCCAAACTGCTCGTCAATAGACACACCGCTCAAACCCAACTCAGAAGCTTTTTTAAAAATATCCAACACCAAGGCTTTGTCTTTTTCGGCATCTAAACTAGCCACGCGCCCAATGCCCAAGCCATGCACTTGTTGCAGCATGAAGTCTTTCACGGTGTTGAAAATCATGTGTTGCTCCTGTGTAAATTCTTCAGGAATAAAAACGTCTTTGGTAGGCGTGTCGGCAAAAAGAAACGATCCGCCAACTAGTTTCGAGGTGTTGCTCATAGCGATGATTTGAATGGTTTAAACAAAGAAGTATATTTTATATTGACTACGGTTCGATAAGTTTAACGAAACATTTCGTAGCGCTGCGTGTCGAGGCGAATAAACACGAAAAGCAGCATCGTAAATGCCAAAAGCGCAGAGCCCCCATAGCTGATAAACGGCAACGGAATGCCGATAACTGGCGCCACACCAATTACCATGCCTATGTTGATGAGAAAGTGGAAGAATAAAATACTCGTCACGCAGTAGCCATACATTTTGCTGAACTTGGAGCGTTGCCGCTCGGCCAGCTGAAGTAAGCGGAAAAACAAAGCAAGAAACAAACCTATAATCACCAAGCTGCCCATGAACCCAAACTCTTCACCTATCGAACTAAAGATAAAGTCAGTGCTTTGCTCCGGCACAAACTTTAGTTTGGTTTGTGTGCCTTGCAAATAGCCTTTGCCCATCACGCCTCCCGAGCCAATGGCAATGAGCGATTGGTTAATGTTCCAGTCTTTCCCTTTCTCTACTTTTTTGCCAAACAACACATTGATGCGATCTTGTTGGTGAGGTTTAAGTTGCCTAAAGCCATAATCCACAGAAAACACAAACCCCAACGCCATCACCAAGAACGCAACTATCCATTTAACTGTCGTTTTGTTTCGCCACGAGAAATAAATAATAACTCCGGCAATCGCCACCAAAAAACCCGAAAGCCAATAAGTATTAACCAGCAGGGCAAGCACCGCAAGAATAGTCACCGTGCCACCCGTGATAAGAAAGTAAGACTCCAAGCCATCGCGAAAAAGAACGAGAGCAAATGCCACAAACACAATGGCCGAACCCGCATCGCCCTGCACCATCACAATCAACATCGGAATGCCGATGATGGCAAAGGCTTTCCACTTGTCTTTCCATTTGCGTATATCCACGTTTAACCCCGAGAGGAATTTCGACAAACCAAGTGCCGCACCAAACTTCGCTAGCTCCGAAGGCTGCATCTGAAATCCACCGATGCGTATCCAGTTTTGTTGTCCTTTTACAGATGTACCCACAGCTATCACGGCCACCACAAAAAGAATAAGCAACACATAAAAGACATAAGCAAACGTGGTGTAAAACCGAGAATCGACAATCAAGATAACGAAGGCCAAAATAAAGGAGGCTATCATCCATTGAAACTGTTTGCCGCTGTTGATGTTCGTGTCAAAAATGCTGTATGTTTCTCCACCCGTAGAAGCCGAATGAATCATCAGCCATCCCAGCACACTGAGTATGATATAGATGACTACAGTGAGCCAATCAATTTTTCCGGTAAGGCTTTCTTGTCTAGCCATTGTTTTTATTCTTCGCCATTGGCATTCATGCCGGCAGATACGTTTGTTTTAATGCCATACTTGTTCAGCAAGTTAGCTTCCAAAATTCTTTTCTCTAGCGGCAATCGCGATGTTTGAATGGTGTCGGTCAAATATTTCTCCACCATCAAACTGGCAATTGGTGCAGCATAAGTTGAACCATAACCGCCATTCTCAACCACCACTGCAATTGCAATTTTCGCATTGTCCTTCGGTGCAAATCCGGCAAACATAGAGTGGTTATCGCCATGCGGATTTTGAGCTGTTCCCGTTTTGCCACACATGGCGATACCTTCCACTCTGGCTGAGCGCGCTGTTCCCATTTCGACCACATCAAATAACCCTTGAATGACAGGTTCAAAGTGAACTGCATCAATCAAAGTTTGGTGTCGCTCAAACTTTTTCACTACGTCTTTACCGGTTTTTGAGTCAACAATCTTTTTGACAATGTGAGGCGTAATCCAAAAACCTTTGTTGGCTATGGCAGCAAAAATGTTTGCCATTTGCATAGGTGTAGTGAGCACTTCACCTTGACCGATGCCAAGAGAGATGATAGTGGCGCAACGCCATCCTTTAGGACCATAAATCTTATCGAAATAGTTTACGGAAGGAATATTGCCGCGCACTTCGCTCGCCACATCCGTGCCTGTTTTAACTCCTAACCCAAAACTATTGCAATAGGCAACCCATTTGCCATAAGAGGTTTGTATGGTGCTATACTCTTTGTTTTCAATCGTGTTCCTAAATGTTTGCCAGAAATAAGGATTGCATGATTGGGCTAAAGCATATTGCATGTTTTGTGCCGAAGAATGGTGGTGAGAGCAGCGCAGTGTCAAGCCTGCAAAATGATAAGCTCCGTTGCAGGGCACGGTGTATTCAACGGCTTGCACGCCTTCTTGCAAAGCAATAAGCCCAACCACTGGTTTGAAGGCAGAGCCCGGAGGATAAGTGGCTAAAGTTGGACGCGAGTAAAGTGGCAATAAACTATCCTTCAAAAGCATGCGATAGTTCTGACTGCGGATGGCTCCGCAAAGTAAATTTGGATCGTATCCCGGGCTACTCACCATCGCCAATATTTCGCCTGTGGCGGGTTCAATGGCCACAATGCTGCCCTTTTTGTTCTTCATCAATTGCTCGCCATACTCTTGCAATTTGATAGAAAGCGAAGTGGTGATGTTGTCACCTACAATGGCTAATGTGTCATACTCTCCATCGTTGAAGCGCCCTACCTCTCGTCCTATCACGTCAACGTACACAAACTTCTTGCCTCGCAGTCCACCCAGCTCTTTTTCATAGGCTTTTTCAATCCCGCTCTTGCCTACATAATCCCCCGGCTTGTAGTAGTCACCACTTTTTTCAATCTGCCGATCGTCTACTTCACCAATGTCGCCCAAAATGGTTCCCGCTACACGATGCGGATACTTGCGCACCGCTCGGACCTGGCCATAAAACCCCGGAAACAAATTCATGAACTCTTGCAGACGGGAGTAATCGCGTTGTGAAATTTGTTTGAAAAACACATTAGGTCTGCGCGATGAATAGTTGCGCTGCTTTTTCATGTCGTCCCACTTTTTATAAAAGTCGGCAGTTTGAATATTCAGCAATTCGCAAAGCTTAGCGGTATCAAAATTTTTCGCCAAACGGGGTGTCACCATCAAGTCGTAGATGGGTTCATTAAAAACAATCAACTCGCCATATCGGTCATAAATCAACCCACGAGTAGGATACACATCCACTTCCTTGATAGCGTTGTTTTTAGCCATTGACACATACTTTTGGTCAATCACTTGTAAGTAAAACAAGCGCAGCAAAAAAATCACCGCAAAACTGACGATGATGATTTGAAAAACCGAGTGGCGATTTTTATATAAATCTTTGCTGCTCACAGAATATTAAATATGGAGAAATTAAACAAACCGTCTTTGCTTGCGCGAAGAAAATAAGAATAGAAATAGAATCATGAAAAACACGGACATGGCTGTGCTCAACACCACTTTTAACAAGAGCAAGAAAAAGTTTCTAAATCCCGCTTCTTCAATCAAGAAGTAAAATAGCAAGTAAAAGAACAACGAAATAGAAAGATAGATGATAAACCAGGTTACTCCTTGCGCATAAACGTTTGGACTGATTTCAAAGTCTGTTCCTTTTGGCGTAATCAGGTTGATAAGGCTTGGTCGAAAAAAACCAAGCGCTAAACAAACTGCAGCGTGCATCCCAATTGACCCAAGTAAAAAATCGAGTACCAATCCCGCACCAAAACCTAAAATCACCAATAACCATCTTGGGGTTTCGAAAGGCAAAAGCAGAAGGAATAAAGGGAAAATATAGGGGTTGATGAATGTACTTAAGTTGATATTACTAAAAATCAATACCTGTGCAAAAAGCAAGATGAAGAACCGCAAAAAATTAATTGGAATTTGGCTAATCATGATCTAAGGCTTAGGTTTTATACCCGTCAAGGTGTCTAAAGTAACTAACTCTTGTTTGTACATATTGTTGATGACATAGACGTGGGTCAAGTTGCCAAAATCAGTAGATAGTTTTACTTCTATATCCAAAAAGTTTTTCTCAGCTTGTGCATCCACTTTTTTAATAATGCCCACCATCACGTTTCTTGGGAACAATTGTGAGTAGCCACTAGTCACTAAGGTGTCGCCTACTTTGACCGGCACGTGTTTCGGAATTTCTTCCAAAGCAGCTACGCGTGGGTTGGTGCCCGACCAATGCAAATTGCCGAAGTAATCGTTCTTTTTAAACTTAGCACTTACTCTAAAATCTTTGCTGATGATAGTCATCACAGCCGCGTAATTTTCGGTCACGCTCACCACCTGCCCCACAATGCCGTTGGGAGCGATAACGCCCATTTGTTTTTTGATGCCATGCTTAGCGCCCTTGTCTAAATAAAGAAAGTTGACCGGACGGTTTACGGTCGCATAAGACACGCGAGCGTGTGTGTAAGTGTATTTTTGAACAAACTTTTTAGAAGAATCGCTTTCTTCTCCTTTAACCACCCGGTTGTCTAGTTTAGATTCAAGCAGCGCCATGCGAAGGCGAATGTTTTCTTGCGTTAAACTATCGTTAGTTCGGTTCAGGTAAAAATAACCGGCCACATTGCCGTAGGTGTTGTATATCTTTCCACTGATGCCATTCGCTACACTAGCATAGGCGGTTTGGTTATAGCCGTTGTTTTGATAAATCAAGTAAAAGCTAAAAAGCTCCAGCAAAATAAACAGGAGCAACACATAGTAGCGAACAATAAATCGGAAGAGATTATACACAAATGTAGGTTACGGTTTGCCGTTCACTAGCGAATAAAAATGGGGTCAAAAAATTAATCGTCCATCAAGAAAGTAAAGCGATCAAGATTTTTGAGCGCAATACCTGTGCCACGCACCACAGCACGCAAAGGATCTTCGGCCACGTGTACCGGAAGTTTTGTTTTTTGGCTAATACGTTTGTCTAAACCTCTGAGTAGAGCGCCTCCACCGGTCAAATACAATCCGGTTTTGAAAATGTCGGCTGCCAACTCCGGTGGAGTAGTTTCCAATGCTTTCAAAATTGCCTCTTCAATTTTCGAAATAGACTTGTCAATGGCGTGCGCAATTTCAGAGTAAGAAACAATGATTTGTTTCGGAATACCGGTCATTAAGTCGCGGCCATTTACGGCATAGTCATCCGGAGGAGAGTCGATATCGGTTAATGCAGAACCCACATTGATTTTAATCAACTCGGCTGTTCTTTCGCCAATAAGCATGTTGTGTTGTCTGCGCATATAGTCCACAATGTCAAGCGTAAACTCATCGCCTGCCACACGGATAGATTGATCGCAAACAATACCTGACAAGGCAATAACGGCAATCTCTGTAGTACCCCCACCGATGTCAATAATCATGTTCCCGTTTGGCTCTTCCACATCAATGCCGATACCGATGGCCGCAGCCATTGGTTCATGAATCATTTTTACTTCTTGACCGCCCGCTTGCTCAGCAGAGTCTTTCACGGCTCTTTTTTCTACTTCCGTGATTCCTGATGGAATACAAATAACCATACGGTAGCGCGGAGGAAACAATGGTTTTTTGTTGCCGTAAATCATGGCAATCATTTCGCGGATCATACTTTCTGCGGCACGGAAATCGGCAATTACACCATCCTTTAACGGACGAACTGTTTTCAAGTTTTCGTGCGTTTTTTCGTGCATCTGCATCGCCTTTTTGCCAACGGCAACCACTTTATCTGTTTTGCGATTGATGGCCACAATAGAAGGCTCATCGACCACCACTTTATCGTTGTGA
>Ga0315903_10004100_pt1 | contig 19642 bp, 23 predicted proteins | sample LakEriMetagenome_7_FD_203524 | JGI IMG/M metagenome (GOLD analysis project Ga0315903, IMG submission 203524) | Freshwater fungal communities from buoy surface, Lake Erie, Ohio, United States - Buoy 2 MA119 | ecosystem: Environmental > Aquatic > Freshwater > Lake | place: USA: Lake Erie, Ohio... | reverse complement strand
TCGATGCGGAAGATCCACTCGAGGATTTCTTTTATTGGTTGGGTGGTGAAGAGATTGATATTGATTTTGATCCTTTTGTAGCTGCTGGCATTATCCAGAATGCAGAACTAGACTGTGAGATCAGAACTGTTAATAAGTTAAAAGAATGGGGATATAAAACGCCCAGGAACTATGTCAAGAAAGCTAACTCCTATATTCTAACTTACCAGTGGATGGCCAATGAAAGAAGATGGATTGATTTTGATTATGAGGATAAGAGAATAATGGAAATGATGCCTTCCAAATTCATGCCTCTAGAATGGTACACCGAGCCAGATCACAAAATCCTGGAGATCTTTAATTTAATCGGCTCACTTGATAAGTAGGTCGTTTATGATATAGTTAGATCTATCTTTTATATCGACACCGGATAAATCCACAAATTCTATTTTCTCCATCATTAGATAGCTTTTTATTATGTTATCTAGCTTCTCAATCTCCTTGGTGTTATGGAATCTGATTCCGTCTTCTATTCCTTTAGTTTGAATTGGTGGAACATAGTAAATGCGATGCCACTGATCTAGAGTCTTGAGTATTTCTTTCTGTATATGATTGATAACAGCTATGTCCTTTCTTCCTAATTTGTCCTTGAAGAAAGATCTAAAGTAGAAGTAATTCAGAATGGTACTGGAGTCACAGATGATCCAGTCTTTAGTATCCTGGTACATTTTCTCCCTACCCAATTGTTTGTAAAAAATAACTATCTGGTCAAGAGGCGTGTCTGGTATTCCCCATTCAGCAATATAATCTGTAGCGGCTTCCCCTACGAATATTGAATTCTCACCTCTGACTTTAAGTGAGTGATGTACTGATGTTGCTAGTGTGCTTTTACCCGAGGAGGGAGCTCCTATAATGCAAACTAATTTACTTTGACCAGATTTACTCATGCAGAGATATTATCGGCCAAAAAACAATAAGTTTCGAGATTATTCTTTTGCTCTCTTCCTTTTTGCTGCTCTAGCTTTCTTAGCTTGTCTATAGAGAGCACCATCGGAAACCTTGGTTGTTCTTCCGCCTGTAGCAAAAGAGTTAACCCTAGCCATACCCCACTGCTGTGGTGTTGTACCAGGGACGTGACCTTTTTTCCAGGCTGCTACTCCTCTCTGATAAACCTTTCTTAATATACCTAGTGGGAATCCAGTTTTCTTTGCTTTGTTCCTTAGAGCTGTGTCTGCCTTTCCACCCTCGTTTAGATCTTCTATTTCAGATTCAAATTCTTCTTCGTTTAATTCTAAGGATAGATCCTCAAAAACCTCATAAGCTGCTTCTTCGATCACAGTCGAAAATTTTTCCCACTCTAGTATGTTTTCACCCGTGTTATCATAATCCTCCCCTTCGCCATACAACTCTTTGAATTTCTTAGTGTACTTGCTAGCTTTGGTCTCTACTTTCTTACCCTTACCTGCTTTTCTACTTTTGTAGTCAGCATCCCATTCTTGATAGGCAGAAGAGTCACTATCGGCCTTTCCGCCGTGTTTTTTAATTTCTCTCTTCATGACATTAGGATTTGAAGTGAGGTATTTTTTTGGGTACTTCATAGCTTAATTGTTTATTGTATATATCTTGTGGCTGGGGCTAAACTATCTAATGAGAACTACATGACCTGCCTCCTGGTGGCCAAATCCTCTGTCGTCCTGGTAGTTTAGAATCCAGTTATAGACACCATTCGGACAGTAATATCCGTTTCCATCGTTTCCGTTCCAAGCCTGATCTATTCTGTTAGTCTCGTGGATTACCTGTCCATCTCTACTAAATATTTTCAGTCTTGGATTGTAGATTGATTCTCCTACTATCTTAAATGCGTCATTAAAGCCATCGCCGTTTGGCGTAAATGATATTGGGATATAAAGTCTTAGACAAGCATCGGTGTGAATTGTTAAATATGATTTCTCACCCACACATCCAACTGAGTCTGTTCCGTAAACTGTTATGCCGTGATCCATAGTTGAGTCCGGCCAAAACATCTGAAGCTCAAAATCCTGATCACTCTGTAACTCCCCGTCAACTCTCCAGGTATAGATCACGCCTTCTTGGTCCGGTGCTAAATAGTACTGAAGATATGGCACATAGCACAGATCAAGATTGTCCGCTGTGTAGGTTAGGATTGGAGCTGCCGGTGGCTGGCTAACAAGAACTAGAACTGAGTCTCTGACTGTGCACCCATATACATTTGCTGTGTATTCTGGATAGAACTCACCTGGATACTCAGAAACAAAAACTCCATCGTCAACATTTAGACTCGACCAGACACCATCGGATGGACTGGCAAAAAGATTTATAGAGGTACCTGGACAAACCGAATATGGTGTTCCTAGATTAAGCAGTGGTTCTACCACTTCAATATCAGAGTACATGACATCACCTAAACAGCCGTCTGCTGTTGTTTCCTGAACGGACACTGTGTAAGATCCTGGTGTATTACCCCATAGAACCTGGATTGAATTTCCATTATTTGAACTGATTGTTCCGCCTCCTGATATCTGCCAGTTATATGCTGAGCCCGGTGTGTTAACAACTGAGTAGTCGTGGATCTGACCAAAACATGTGGTGTCTAACTCTGGTGAAATAATCGATGTGTTAACTGTTCCACCTGTTACCAGACCGTTGAAGACTTGGAAAGGTCCGTCAAAGCAGGACTCGTTTCCCCAGCTCCCCATTGTGCCGTCGCCATATGGTGTGACTTCTACTAGAAGTGAAAGTGGATTGCACTCATCTATAACTTGCAGCTGCATACAAAAAGTCCAAACACAGGTTGTTCCAAAATCGCCCCAGTCGTTACCTGGATCGCCATCAACTGGTCCTTGTGGTCCTTCATAGAAGTATCCCGGACCTGCAGTTGTTCCAGTTGAAGCTGAGGTTGATGATTGAACCCAAAGCCAAGTTCCATCTGCAGAGCAGTTACCTGGCTCTTGAACTGGCGTGGCACTAGCCCAGCCCGGTCCTAGATTAATTGAGAATCCCTCTAACCAATTGGCACCAAATGATGTCCCATTCCATCCGGTCATAGTGTAGCACACGGTTACAACTGTTCCCGGTTCATAGTTTCCATTTACTGGCTGTGGATCTAGTGTAAATGACTGTACACCTGAGCACTGTGACATTGAATCCATTGAAAAAAGGATCAGAATTATTGCGAGTATGTTTTTCATGATGTGATTGTTTTGAGGAAATATATATTTGATAAATCTTATCTTGGGTTTATTGAATATATAGATGGAATAAAAAATCATATGAAAAACAAAGTATTAAATTATAAAGATTGGTTCAGAGCGGTAAATGAAAGCAATCTTATCGAAGATTGGAGTAATGAATCAAATCCATTAATGGAAGCTGATGTGCCAGTTAAGACTTCAGTTTGGGGTGGTAAGCCAATGGCGAAAGACGAGAAGTACTTCAGATATTGGAAGGGTATAATGAGATCAAAAGTTAAATTTGAAATCACAGACGTCCCGATGGCTAAAGGAGGAAAATATGAGGCAACTGATGATTACTATGTGACGGTTCTTCCTTCACAAGCAGAAGGTGGTAAGGACACAACAACTTTTAACATCTATTCAGGATATGGTGACTATTACGTAGTTAAGGTCGGAGAGGCAGGAAGGGATAATCCTCTAGCAACTCTCAAGAGCCTTCTAGTAAATTCTAAAAATCTTGAACAAACCGGTAAATACAGTTTCAAAAAGACTGGCAATAAGCTAGAGATTTTACACGAAGCAAAAAATGGCGAGGTTAAATTCTCTTTCGATGTTTTACCTAAGTTAATGAAAGGATGGAACACACCATCTATCGCTTGGACTAAGGATAACCCATTCCTGAACAAAGACATGTATCCAACAGAGGAATCAAGAATCAAGGCAGGCAATGAATTTAGAGCTTTCGTTAAAGCTAAATTCCCAAATGTTGCTAAGGAGCTTGATCTAAGCGCAGAGAGAAAAGATAGCAGTGCTTATGGTTCTAAAAACATAATGAACGCTTGGAACTACATTATGCCAGAGTCAAAATTCGCTCTTGGTCAGATCTTCATTTCTAGAGGAGAGCCTGGATTCGACAAGGCTTTGAGTGGTTCAGCTACCGAGTTTAATACTTGGATGGGAGAGGTCTTCTCCAAGAAAGGATCAGCCCCAGCGGAGAAAATGAAAGACGCAAGCATCGTTTATAATATACCGGGTGACAAAAATTACGAGTACAAAGTTCAAGATGGATCTTGGTTTTCTAGACTTAAAAAAGGTGGAGATTGGAAATCCCTAGCTTCGAATAAAGCTGCTGTAGACAAACTTAATAAGCAGTTTCCTAATGCTAATTTAGCTTAATTACCAAACAATTCAGCTATAAATAAAAAAATCCCCTATATGGGGATTTTTTATTGGATCTATTTATTGATCTATTACTTTATCTTTCCTTCTGATTTCAAATAAGACATATAAATGAAAAGGATAGCTGTCAGTGTCTGAGAACCTATTTTTCCATCAACCAACATTTTATCATAGAAATATTCTTTAGCATACCCCTGTATCTTCTCTACTGCCTTTTTTAATTTAGCATCATCTGGTTTTTTAGCCTGGCTCCCAGTAAATGTAAGATCTGGATCGTTGTATTTTTTAAACACATCATTCACTGTGATTGCACAAACTGATTTAACCCATTTTACCCATGTTGCTTCGTCCATAGTTCCAGTCTCTGGAATACCCAAATACTTTTGTGTTCCTTTTATTTTTTCGCTTAGCTCTTGCTGAGTGATATTTTCTGGGTATCTCCCCCATACTTTATAAGCATCTAGTCTTACCTTTTGGTTTTTCATGTGGCCTTTGATGGTGCCTTTTTTCAAAAAATCGATGTTCCAAGCTGGTGACTTTCTGCTTTTCATAGACTCAGGAATTCCTTTTCCGTCTTTTATACCGCTAAATATTTTAGCAGCTTGCCCTGATAGTCCTGGTAGATCTGCTTTTGGTTCTACCCAAGCTCTAAAGCATTCCTTTATTTTTTCACCAATTTCCTTTTTACATCCGTCCCAAGGTGCATTCGAGAACATTACTTCTGTCCAGATCGTTCCTGGGTCCTCGTCCCTATAATAGACATCCTGTGCCACCCTGATAGCAGGTAAACATCCGCCATAGTCGGAAAAATAAACATACCTATTTTTTATCGAGTCCAGTAATGCTAAGACCTTCTCGGTGTTCCACTTAACATTCTTTACGCTTTGTATATCGTCTATTAAATCAACTAGATCTTTATATCCGTCACCAACACTAAATTTACTTTCACTTACTATACCCTTTACCTCAGCAAGTGTCATCTCTTTAAAATCTGATGGCACATCCTCTTTCTTTCTTAACAGAGAAGCATCACTTTCGTTATCTGGTTTTATCCTGCCTCTTTGTGCAAGACCGTCAATTGGATTACCTTCTTCTTTTTTCTCCTGAATGGAAATGTAACTAATGAACTGTTCAAAAAGTTTAATTCGATTCATTTTTTGTCTTATTTACTACTATATATTCAAGGAAATAAACAAATCTATTAGACCGAATTTCCAATCTACCAATTTATTACCCCCCGTATTTGTCTCGAACTTTGATCTTGATGTACCGATACCAGACTCTCTCGTGGAAGAAATAGATCACCGGCTTTAGAACAAGCTCTCCAAATCCGATAAGTGAAGAAAGCTCCATGGAAGCTCCAAGAGCATAAGCAACACAAACTGTTGTGAGTGTACCTAGTATTCTATAAGAGATGGTTTTAAGAATATGTCTTGTAAGAACAGATTCCTCCTTAACAGTTGTAACATAAGCCACATTATTTTCCACCTTGCAGTGGCCCTCACAGCTGATATGCCATTTATATTCGCTAGTCGATTCTACCCAATCCTTTGTTGTGTACACGTGGCCATTTACCACAACGCCAGAAACTAGAGTCTCTTTACCATCCTCGATCAATCTCCATCTATCATCCTCAGAAGTTGAAGCTGTGTTGAATCTGATTTGAAATTTCTTAGGTGCTGAACTCATAGCTTGCCCTCCTCTTTCATTTTCTCACGGATCTTAGTAGCTGAGATGCCGTGGATATCCTGGGGCGGAACGTGCTCTATAAGATCATAGCCTACACCTCTGCCCCAGTTGATACTTTCAATATCTGGAATGATCATAAGCTTCACTCTTCCTTTGGAGATAAGATCAGCTAAAGACACTTCTAGGTTCTCTTGTATCTGTTGGGCAGTCCATGGATTTTTCTCATCGACTGCAACGTCCCTAATGCACAATAACACATTCTTTCCTTCTTCTAAACTTTGATCGATGAGCCACTGATGTCCATCATGCCATGGCTGCCATCTACCAACATACATTGAGTAAACCTCTGCTGTTGTTGAAGTTTTCTTATCTGCTTTAGCTATGTAATTTCTCATAATTCGGATATTCTTTTTGTGATCAATTCAACGCACTCCTCGATAGGGTTAGAAGTGTCAATCAGAGTAAAGTTTGACTGTGGTGGCTGATATCCCTCCACGTGGAAATTCTCTCTGCCTCGGATCTGATCCGTGGTGACATAGAACTCGACAACGGCATTCCCCATTTTGGATTTGAAGGTCTCTCTTTGATCCTCATATGGAGAAACCAAAGACACTAGGACCATTCTGCCTTTAGACTGCATGTAGTGAGCTAGATATTGAGCTATCTCAATGTTCTTTCTCCTCCCCGTCTCCGAATAGTCCTTGTTCTGGTAGATTTCTCTGATATCGTCTCCGTCTATATGAAAGGCTTCTTTGTAGATCTGCATCAGTTCCTGGCACAGTGTTGTCTTTCCGTGACCTGGTTGTCCTGTTAGCCATACGATTACGTTTTTTTCTTGGTTCATCATTTGTATTGGAAATAGTCATAAAACCACTTATAGTTATTTTTAATCCAATCTGCAGCTGGCTTACCTAGAATTTGATTGTAATCCGGTACAACTGGTTGGATTTTCTTTTGGATCTTGTGATCCCCGTAGATACCATAGACCTCGTCGTCCTCTTTGGTGATCTGCTCCACGTTATCGAAATCGTGTTCGAAGTATGGAAGATCTAGATAGTCATAGATTCTCTCCATTTCTTTAGCGGGATTCTTTGTGAAGTCCTCAAATTTGACGAATAGAATTTTCTGATCTATCTCCTCTTTAATGATCTGGTATAGTCTCTCCATAGCAATACCAACCGGAGGTGAAGCAACCCACTGGTCGATTCTTTTCTCGGTGGTTGTTCCAGTCATTTTAGAGTGATCAACAAGTCCGGAATCTTTATGCTGATTCTTTCTGAAGTTCTTCTCCATAGAGGCAAAGATTGATCTCGGATCTCTAACCATGCAGATGATCTTTGGATCTGGATAGAAGAAGTCTAGGAAGTTGTAGTGTATGCCCCAACCTCTGCTTTTATCCATGACATATGGTTTATCTGTGATTGCTCTAAAGAATCCCCTCACACCGTTATTACAGAATCCCCTGAAAGCCTCTTCCATCTCTTTTGAATCCTGAGCTTTGAACTCTGGTGAACTGGTGTAGTTGGCTCTTGCTGCGTAAACAAGCTCTAAAACTCCAGATGTTGGTGTGACATAGAAATCTGGATTCTGCCCCATTACATTCTGGAGAAGTGTTGATCCAGCCCTCGGTAGGGAGGATTGAAAAAATAATTTTTGTTCCATTAAGATAAGGAGTTAATAATCTCTTCCACACGGAAGATGTCGTTAGTATAGTAGGGACACTCATGGATTGACCCTTGAAAGTTGTAATCGAAAAGATATGAATCTGGCAGACTTGCGATCTGCGGATCATCAGCTACGAAATTGTTGTGAATCCCATATCCAAATAACTTAGGACTTGTACCGATCCACAAAACACTAGATGGCAACTGCATAGCCGCTGCAACGTGTTGTAGACAAGAATCAATCAGCAGTCTTTTGCTTGATGCTGCCACCAGAGCGAATAGCTCCATGTTCGAGAGAGGCTGAGTGACATACTCTACGCCATCAACCGGAATAAAGTTCTCTTCTCCTCTGCAAACTTGAATAACATGATGTGTTTCAGAGAAGTGACGAGCAACCATTTCTGCTACATGCGGAGGCATATCTCTGGTCCACGCATAGGCATAGGGTTGATCCTTAAAAGCTCCTCCATTGGTGTGAAGAAGTAGAATTGGTTTCTCTCTCTGCCACATTCTAGATCCAATCTGGATCTGTCTGAAATTGAAGGAGAGCTGAGGATACTCTGAGTTGTAAACCAACCCGTGCATATTGCACCAATTCTCAATGAGGTGCTTCTTTTTATGAATGTGCTCTGTTGTGAAGTAAGGCTCTCCCTTGAAAATCAGGGTGTCCTTTTCATTAATGAAGTTTGTGTAGAAGTTGGGTGTGACCCCTATTCTATAAACTTGCCAAACAAAATCCAGATTGATGAATAGCTCTGGCCAAGCACAAACCACTATTAACTTTCTATCTGGATGATTGTTGTTGATGCACTTGGCAACAGCAGTTGCTGCCACGTGCTTACCTAGTCCACCTTCCAGGTGGAACACTGCATATTTCTCTTTCGCCATGTGTATTTTAGATCAATAGGAGTGTTTAGTTCCTATTGATTTAATCTTATGGATAAACTATCTTAAGTACGTTTCCTGCTGAGGTATCAACCCAAACAGCTCCTGATGTTAAGCCGGCACTGGATGTCGGGATGTTCATAATAGAGAGGTTGTTTACAAAAGTCGCACAAGCTCTATTTGCAGTTATCGTGTCACCAATTATAAACGTGTTACTGCAACATGTGGTGTTTCTTGAACCGCCTAAGATAGCTGAAAGAAAAGCGCTTTGTTTCATACTGTTTCCGGTACCTCCACCTATAAAACCTCCCGTTGCTCCCTCTATAGAATTAAATGCGCCACCCGAAATAGATGAGCATGCTGAACTGGAACCACCGATGCTATTGCTTTGTCCACCACCTACAAATGAGTTACAGCTAGTTGCTGAATTGAGGTATCCTGAAAAGACACCGGAAAAACAACCTGAAGCGGAGTTTAACCATCCACCACCTACTGCACTGAATCCCCCGCTAGCCATATTAGAAGAACCTCCAACTACACTGGAGTAGGATGCATTAGCTGTATTTAATTGTCCGCCACCAACGAAAGCCTGATTCGAAGATGCAGTGTTACAATAACCACCCGAGACTGTTGATCCTGCATTACATGTGAGGTTTCCTTTACCACCGCCTATATTAGAATAGAGACCACATATGATGTTTCCGCATCCACCTCCTACGACAGACCAACCGCCGCCTCCTATATTACTTTGTCCACCGACTACAGCGGAGTAGGTTGAATTAGCGACGTTTTGTGATCCGCCGCCAATGAAAGTTAGATTACTTGATCCTGTATTTCCACATCCGCCAACTACTGCAGACCAGCCTCCGGAAGCTTTGTTACTTTGTCCACCAACTACAGTGGAGTGGGATGCATTAGCTGTATTTCCACATCCGCCACCGACGAAAGTTTGTGTTGATGATGAAGTGTTGTTGTAACCTCCGGAGATTGTTGATCCTGCTGAGGCTGCTGTGTTTGATCTACCACCGCCTATAAATGCATAGTCACATGCAAAGTTATCCCTTCCGCCTCCTATATGCGACCATGGTCCCATAGAGCTGTTTGTCATACCGCCACCTATATTGGAATAGCATCCTGATGACAGGTTACCCTGTCCTCCTCCTATATGAGCAAAGTTTCCGGCTGCACAATTCCCCGTACCTCCTACTACAGAGGAGTAACTTCCAGCTGCATAGTTACTCGCACCTCCTAAAACTGATGCACAAGCTCCGATTGCTACGTTGTAATCTCCTCCTACTACCACTGAGCTTATCCCCGAAACCCCATTATTTTTACCACCACCTATGAAAGTGAAGCTCTCGCAGGTAGAATTACATGACCCGCCTGCGATTATTGAGTGACCAGATATTGAGCCTGCTGTATTATTACTACCCCCTCCTATGAAAGAGCATGGAGCAGATAACCTGTGGTTTACACCACCGGCTATCACAGAGAAGTTACCGCCTGAGCATATACTATTACAACATCCGCCACCTACAAAAGAGTAGCCTGCTGAAGTTGTGCAATTTAAGGTTCCACCTACAATAGACGTGTGTGTAGAGTTCGTAGTATTACATGATCCGCCTCCTATAAAGGAATGTACTCCGGTAGCGCAGTTAGAAGAACCACCTCCTACAAATGAAGCTAGACTTCCAGATATGTTAGAATATCCGCCAACAAGGGAAGCTCCGCAAGCATTAGCTAGATTACCGTTACCCCCGCCTATAAATGAGTGATCGCCACTCGCTTTATTAACTTGTCCACCAGCAACTGCGGAACAACAGTGTGCGCTATTTAAGCATCCTCCCCCAACAAAAGCATATCCGCCAGTAGTCGAGTTACAAACCCCACCGCTTATTGTTGAATATATGCCCTCCGCTCTGTTCGTAAATCCACCTCCTATGGTTGCTGCTCTTGCAAATATAACGTTAGCTACACCACCGCCAATATAAGAACCAAGATCGGACAGATGATCGCTTGTGGTTATGGTTGTTGCGTTTAGAATGTAGGTGTTTGGGAGTGGACCCGGAGCATTCGCTCCGACATATCCGCTTAGTGTTATTAGAGTATCGGATCCACCGAAGTAAGCGCTAGAGACAGTCGCTCTGTAAGAAGCCCTTTCTGTTCCTCTGAATATTAGCACTTCATCTCCATTGCTATATAGAGCGCTTACGTCTCCATTTACAGAAACCCAATTTGAATCTGCACATATACTATAAATAGATGACAGTGTCCTGGTATCCGCTATCACGTTTAGAACACCACCATGTACTGATGAACCTGATTTAGTAGCTAAGTTCTCGGACCCTGATAAAACGCTGGAAATGCACCCACTTGCAGTGTTATAGATACCACCACCAACTAAGGAGCAAGTTGCAGAAACTACATTGTATCCTCCTCCACCTACTGTTGAGTGCTCCATTTTGGCCCAATTGTATCTTCCACCTGCTACGTTTGAGAAATAACCGGAAGCAGTGTTTCTATTACCACCGGAGACCACTGTGTAATCACAGGCAGCAATGTTTTGCTGTCCACCTGATATGGTTGAGGTGTTACCGTAAGCTGCGTTTGTGTTTCCCCCACCAACGAATGAGGTGTTACCAGTTGCCACGTTACTAACGCCTCCTGATATGGTCGAGTAGTAATTTGATGCAGTATTTAATCTACCTCCTGAGATAGTTGCTCCGTTGGAATAGTAGTTGGATACTGTGTTGCTTTGTCCCCCGCCTATGGTTGAGTAGTTTCCTGTTGATGTATTGCAATATCCCCCGCTGATGGTTGAACACGAACACCCGATCAAATTACGGGCACCACCTCCAATCCTGGAAAAATCGGAATATGAAGATATTGTGTTGAGTATTCCGCTGTCTATTGATGAGCAAGAAGAAAGAACTGCATTACTGTCCCCTGAAACTATGACTGAATGACTTACATTTGAAATTGAATTATAATAACCTACACCTATAAAAGAACAGCTTCCAGATATTGTGTTATTCGAACCGCCACCTATAACATTTGTTGTTTGACCAGAACCTACTATTGCGTTACACGATCCCCCACCTATAAAAGAGCAGGTATTCGCAATCACATTTATATAACCGCCACTTATAGTGGAATATTGACCAGTTAGGCCTATAGCATTATTATATCCACCTGATATAGTGGAATATACGGATTCTGCTGAATTAAAACCCCCTCCTGATATAGTAGTTGTTCCCGCTAGTGCTCTGTTAATTAGACCTCCGCTAACTACAGCATAACCTCCGCTAGCTGTGTTAGTCAGACCTCCGCTAACTATAGCATAATTTCCACTTGCGATGTTTCCAGTTCCACCTGAGACCGTAGAGAAAATAGCTGGAGCTGAGTTGTTGTTGTTTATTCTTACTGTGCTGCCTGCTCCAGTTCCTGCGTCTATTACCGCATTACCAGTTGCTCCTTGAGCTCCAGTAGCACCAGCGGGTCCTTGAGCTCCTGTAGCACCATCAGCTCCTGTAGCACCAGCGGGCCCTTGAGCTCCGGTTGCTCCAGCAGCTCCAGTAGCACCAGCGGGTCCTTGAGCTCCAGTGGCTCCATCAGCACCAGTTGGTCCAACTGGACCTCCAGCAGGCCCTGTTGGTCCCTGTGATCCAGTTGCTCCGGTTGCTCCTTGAGCTCCCGAGATCGAAGACGCCAATCTGTACTTGATTGACCCATCAGTATCTCTAACTAGTATATCGCTCAGTGAATCATTATTAGCTGGTGTGTTAGCTATATTTAGATTGTTGACGTATGTTGTGTTGTAAGCAGAAGCTGTGATGTTATTACCTAGAATGAATACACCATAGCAAGAATTTGTGTTATTAGCATTACCACCAACTACTACCGAGTAGATTCCATCTGCTGTGTTGCTACCTCCAGATAGGACTGCTGCATAAGCAGCTGAAGCTGTGTTCCCGAATCCAACCCCAACCATAGAGAATGGTCCAGTTGCAAAGTTTCCCTGGCCAGATAGAATGGAGCTGGCTTCACCAGCTGCAGTGTTCTGTATACCGCCTCCGACATTTGAATAAGATCCTGAAGCTGTGTTTTGCTTACCCCCATTAACAACTGAGTTTAGACCTGAAGCTCTATTCTGATCACCGCCGACAACTGCAGAAAAGCATCCTGATGCAATATTTAGGTTACCGCTAAGTATGCCTGATCTATTGCCTGAAACCACATTGAAAGTTCCGGATGATATGGATGAGCATGTGCCTGATATTGTGTTTCTACACCCAGTGCCTATTCTTGATCCTGCTCCTGTAACGAGGTTTAGATTACCACCACCTATCGAGGATAGTGATCCGCCAGAGGTGTTAGATAAACCTGATTGTACAGAAGAGCAGTCTCCAGTTGCAAAGTTTCCTTGGCCACCTACTACGCTAGCATTAACCCCTGAAGCCTGATTGGATCTACCACCTCCTATGGAAGAGAAAGAGCCAGCTGCTGTGTTTTGGCATCCGCCGGATACTACTGAGCATCCACCTGATGCTGTATTTTGTAAGCCACCAGGTATAACCGAGCCGATTCCTGTTGCTCTGTTTAAAGATCCACCGCCAACTGTTGAACAAGCACCTGATGAGGTGTTTTGATTACCACCGCCTACTGTAGAGTTAGTGCTGGCTGCTATATTAAGGGATCCACCGATTACGGATGAGTTTGCACCAGAGGCTCCGTTTCCGTATCCGCCCAGAACAGATGAGCAATCCCCACTAGCAAGATTGGTGAATCCACCTGATATTATTGAAAATGCCCCAGTGCTAGAGTTCTGTAAACCACCGCTAACAGTTGAGTACGTCCCTGACGCAGCATTGGAATTTCCGAATCTTACTGTACTTCCAGTTCCTGATCCTTCTCTCATTACTCCAACGCCATCTGCTCCTGTTGCTCCTGCTGCTCCTGTAGCACCTGGTGCTCCCGCTGCCCCTGTGGCACCTGCTGCTCCGGTTGCTCCTGGAGCTCCTGCTGGCCCTGTGGCACCTGCTGCTCCAGTTGGACCTGCTGGTCCCTGTGCACCGGTTCCACCTATAAAGGATGTGGCTCCAGCCGAGTCTATTATTTCTAAACCTCCGTCTTTATAAGCTAAAACTACTTGTCCAGTTCCACCAGCCGGATCCTGAATTGTTACGCCCTCTACTTTTATACCTCCGCCAGTTGCTTCTGATATGGATGAACCACCAACGAATAGCGTGCCTCCGTCTGTATAGACTGTTTTAAAATATCCGTACTGCCACCTGTTACCTGTAGCACCAATATCGTAAGTTCTGTCTGCAGCCGGAAGAAGATCCTGATTTATCTCAGCTAAACCTACATTTAGATAGGGAAGGTCAGACCAGTTGTTTTGGCCGTCACCAATTTTCAATCTACCAGTATCCGTTTCGTACCCTGCCTCTCCTGTAAGAAGAACTGGATTGTTGTAATTCCAGAGTAGAGCAGTATCTCTTCTGAGAACAATTCTATAAGCCATTTAATTTCGAGATCTTTTCTTGTATATATCAGATCCCGAAATTAGGCTTATTGATTTTTAGTTCTAAAGTATCCTGATTCCGCTAGGTATTCATAAAGACCCTGTAGGTCATTGCAGATTTTTTTCTCGCCATCCCAGGCATCCAGATCCTCTCTTAAATTGCCAGATACATAGTCCTTCTCATAAAGGAACCACGAAAGCCAATCTGCTCCTTCTTCAGTTAGGATCTCTCCCCATAGCATCTCTACGACTTTTTCTAATTCATCGAAGGTGTCTAAAACGTCAACCTTCAAACTGTATAAAGTTTGTATCCTTTTGTGATGCTCTGTCTGAAGATCTAATATCCTCTTGAATTTCTCAAATTCCATTTTTTTCTCTTAAATCGTTATAAAGAAAACACCAAACTAAAGTAGTGAAAGCAAAAGCGGCATAGCCATAGTTTCCATCGATTGTACCCGTTAGCATTCCGATTGTGGATGCTGTGTATGTCATCCACTTAGCTATTGAATTACTCGCCTTTCGCATTTTTTCTGCCCTCCATTTGTATTTTTGTTAGAGCATCAGATAGCTCGTCGAATCTAAATTCTCTATAGCCCCGGTATTTTTCATTGTAATACTCTATTATCTTTCTTATGTGATCTCTTAAATCCTGGAATGCCGATACCTTTCCTAGATAATATATTGGATCATTAGATACCTCTGATAACTTTTGAGCTGCTTCTATTTCTCTGGATATAAAATCTTCTAGTGATTCTATTCCGCTTCCATCAAAAAGACTATTTAATTGGTCCAATTTGAAATCATCAAATTGGCCTTTAATTTTATTTTTTTTCTTTTCCATATTAGTAATGTAGATCTATATATAGGTTGTCGTCATCTTTATACTTCAAACAGCACCAACCCGGATGGTATTGCTCTTTCATTGTGTCGTCCAATTCTATAATGAATTTTGAAGGATCTTCCATATCATATTTTGGATGCTCCCCGTTTTTTCTTCTTTTGATCTCCTCATTCATTCGGTAGTTTTGTTCCTTAAATGAATGATAGTGATAACCTTCCTTCATCACAACACCCCAACCATTCTTTTCGTAATAAAAATCCTCAACCCTTTGTATTAAAACATTTGCATCATCTGGCAGTTCAGGATGTTCCTCTAAAAACTTCCTCAATTTTCCAATAGTTAGGTAATCTTTATACCTACTTAAATCTTCGATAATGTTTATTTTCTTATTATCATCCATAATCCAAAATCAAAACATAAAAAATTCACACATAGGTTATATCGGTTTCCGTAGCTTTTAGTTACGAATATCGTTGGGATTAATCCAACTTGTTTGAAGTCACTACTCCAAGTCAAATCAAAGAATGGTATTATTTTCATATTATCTAATGTTTCTCAAGTCCATTATCTTTGTTTCACTAAATGGATAGAAACTAACAGCAATAATCTGATTAGTCGTATCAATCACAATAAAATTATATCCATCTCTTTGGATTAGTCCTGTTGCCGGCTCCACTTTACAATGTGGGTAAATTGATTGTAAATGTTTTTGACGATTGGTTTCGTCGGCACATCCCATTAACCCAATAGCAAGTGCAAGTAGTATTATTCTCATATTCTTATTTTAGCTTGATCTGATAATTAATCGTCTAAATCAAAATCGTTTAATAGTATACCATCGGTTATCGCTCCAGCCTCCATTAGAAGCTTTAGAAAAACACCAACTTCAACATGGTGCAGTGACATAGTTTGTGTCGAACCATTAGCTCTGTCCAGAAAGAGATCATAGCCTTCTCCATTTGGCCATTCGGTAACTTGATAGTTGTCATTCTTTTTGGTAAAAAGTGAATCCTCTTTTAGCGAGATCATATAGGAAGAAATCTTTATCTTATCTACCTCGTATTCACCGACGAAATCCGGAACGTAGGTATCACAAATCTTTTTGTGTTTTTTTGTTCCTGTACCTTTTATTTTTATCTTACTTGACATTTTATGAATGTTTTACTTGACACTTTATGAATAATTGAGATCTATAACGCTCTTCTCTAGTTTTAGAGTAGCTTGCTCTAAATATTCCTCGTTGAATCCAGATTTATTTCTAGGAGATGGCAGAACGTGGACAAAGTGATTTCTCTGGCTGTATAGCATATCGCTATCGTCATCGATAATGATGTAGTTTTCAATCCCAGATTTTTCCATAATGTCTTGCTGCTTCTCCACACTCCAGTTAATATGGTGAAATCCTTTATCCCCCAGCCATTTTTCAATCTCACAACCTCTCGGTATTGTATAACCATCAACGCCTCCTCTAAAGCTAGGGGTGATCCCAATTATCTCCCCAGCCATTTCTTCGATCTCCCATACCTTTCTCATAAAATCCAATCCGCTGCGACGCCATGTTGAGCTTATCACAACTTTAGCCTCTGTGATTTTTATCAGATGGTTGATATACAATTTGCTAACTGGACAGAATGATTGGTGATGTTCTTTCGTGCCATCCTCCCACTCCCACTCCACATATTTACAATCTCCTCTTAGGTAAGCCTTCTCTGAATTTAGAACCCCGTCTATATCCAGAAATATTATCTTGTCCAGCTTAGGCATGATCGTAAATTGTTTCTTCTAATAGCTCTTGTACCAATTCATCAATTCCTTTCACCTCCTTGAATCTGCTTATGTGGAATAGTGGCTCCATAAAGATGAACTTTCCATTGAGCTTAGCCCGGATCTCTGGGTTTACAATCTCTTCCAAATAAACACCAAGGCCTTGTCCAGGTATCTCTAATATTCCTCTTATAGTGTAGCAGTTACCTTCTTTGGGCAAAAACTTACAGCTCCTATAAGTGGAGGGCTTGAACATGTCGTTTACACATTCTACTATTGTTCCTACTTTCATACCTCAAATATAAATAAACCCACCGCGTTAACTACGATGGGTTTTGTGATTGAAATTTCTCAAAATAAAAAACTACTGGAGAGATTGCTTCATTTACTAGTCCATATCTCTTGGCCATCTTGTACTGTGTGCTTCTCTCATTGAGATGCTTCATGTACCCAAGGATGGCTTTTCTAAATTCCTCCAGGCTGAAGTCGTGCTTATTGATATTGCATGGCGGACAAGCAGGAAACTGGTTATCAATGTGCATTCTCTCTGGGTGTCTCATTGGGTTTTTCTTGCTCTGCATGAATTTACCTTTACCCCTGTCGTAGTAGTAGTTTCTTCTAACCGGTTTTATCTCATCCACGTGCCAGCCTTTCTCAGGTAGCTCGTTTCCACAATAGGCACATCTACCACCGAATTTATTAAAGATGATTTCTCTTTCTTTCTTAGTGGGTTTCTTTGTCATTTATTTTTCAAGTACTTCTTTTTTGTAATAGGCATCAAAACCTTTTAACATCTCTGTTATGTTGTTCTTCTTATCTCTTCCTATAACTTCGTCGATAAGACCGAACTCTAAAGCCTCGTCTGAACTATACCAGCGGTCTCTTCTTGAGAATTCTAAAACCTCGTCGAAAGTCTTACCACAGTTCTGAGCCAACATTTTGAAAAGAATATAGTTGTACTTCTCTGCCTCCATCTGGTCGATGCGAGTGTCCTGTACGTTACCTCTTGTGCCGTGGCTAACTTGGTGCGTCATCACCTTGGAGTTAATCAAAGATGATCTTTTCCCTCTTGTACCTGATGACAGAAGAATAGATCCCATGGAAGCACACATACCAAGATTGGTTGTTGCAACATCGCATTTGATGTAGTTCATCAAATCAACTATACCTAATCCGTGAAGAACAGAGCCTCCTGGTGAGTTGATATAGAGAGTGATGTCCTTGTTGTTGTCAACAGAATCGAGGAAAAGAAGCTGTGCCTGTACTATGTCTGACATCACATCATCAACCTCACCTGACACCCATAGAATTCTCTCCATCATCAATCGGGAGAAGATGTCCATTTGTGTTACACGCATTTCTCTCTCCTCCAAGATATATGGGGTTAGCGAATTTTCAAAGTCGTTCATTGCCGTTGAGGTAACTCCCTTTGATCTTGCGAATTTTCTAAAGTCTAATCCTAATTTTTCCATTTTTTTATGCTAGTTTAAATTGTTTTAAAACGTTTCATTACCTTAAGCTTATCAATAAAGAAAGCAACGTCCTCCATTGATTTTGAATCGTATATGATTTCATTAGTCTTTGAATCCATAACCACCCGATCATATTCACCGGTTTCTTTATCACGTGTAACGAAACAGTAAATGTTCTTTAATGCATCTTTATTCAGACCGTTATCTGTTTGTGCGTAATTCGTACCGATCTTATCGTGAAACCATTCGTGGGTTTCTGACTCCCAATAGAGACCATCGACCTCTAAAAATTGGTTTCTTTCCTTGCTCATATCAATTCTCCTTTTTCGATTTCTTCCTTACGGTTAAGCAACTCTATTTTATCTCTTATTTTATCGGACCACCAAGTTTTTGAAAGATTTTCATCTTCAGAGTCTGCATAAATCCGAAAAACTTCCTTTGGCTCTTCCTTTTGTAGAACAGGACCGAATATCCACCACTTTCTGTAATTGACTGTTTGCTTTCCATCATAGAAGATAGTCACTGGATCTGCTCCTACATCCTCGCCATATGACTCCCACCAGGTCTCGTACTGGAATGTTCTTCCCTGGATTGATATCTCTTTCATGCGATTATATTCTTTTATTTCTGGTAAAATTTCTTTCTTATCTCAACTAGGATTGAATGTACAAGCTCCTGATCTATAGTCTCAGGTAGACTGGAGTTTTCAAAAATGGAGTCAAGTTCTTTGATCTTTTTCTCAGCATCCTCCAAAAGAGAAGTGAGATCAACCTCCCCTCTTCGGATAGCCAATAGTTCATCAGCATTTGGTCTTCTAACTATGATACCCTTTCCTTGACCAATTTCCATAGCCATCTCCAGAAGTCTTTTGCAGTGCATCATGTTCTTCCCGTCTATCTTCTGCCCGTGTGATTGCACATCCACCCATCTTTGCTCATTTCTATTTTCCAGCCACTCCTGATATGACCTGTAGTCCTTGCAATGTGCAGTGTAACCATCCTTGTTGTAGATGATGTTACAGATTGGTTCTTCCCACTTAGGGATAGAGGATAGGCGTAGCTGGTTTGATTCGGCTGCATTTGCTCCTTCGCCTATTTTAACAAGACCTTTATAACCAAATCCCATTGATTCATTTTTCTTCCTTATCTCCCATGTATTGAACTCCCTTATGTTTTCGGAAAGCCTCTCTGAGAAACATGCATACGCGTTCACATCGAAATAGAGAGCATAGACATCTCTAGCATTAGGAACGTTTACTGCACCAATGAATTTCTCCTCGTAGCCCTTTGATTTGTTCCATTCTTTCCAGGGTATAGCTTTCTCCCCCTCGATGACATAACAGAAGTCCAGAACATCTTTACGAGTAACCTTATCCTTCTCCCAGTTCTGCTTCTTGTCTTGACCTCTTGCTTTCTTGATCTGCTGTATGGCATATCCTCCAAAAGAGCTAG
>Ga0315903_10004097_pt1 | contig 19656 bp, 18 predicted proteins | sample LakEriMetagenome_7_FD_203524 | JGI IMG/M metagenome (GOLD analysis project Ga0315903, IMG submission 203524) | Freshwater fungal communities from buoy surface, Lake Erie, Ohio, United States - Buoy 2 MA119 | ecosystem: Environmental > Aquatic > Freshwater > Lake | place: USA: Lake Erie, Ohio... | reverse complement strand
GCGAGTCTCACCGTGTTGGTCGCCATTCTTTGGTGGCGACCACGCTGGCGTAGCCCGGAGACGATACTCGCCCTCGTGGTGTTCTGTGCGGCAGGCGTGACGGCCTTCTGTGTACTTGATCGGCAGGAGCGCCGCTGGCCGAGCGAAGCGGCTGGCGAACGCGTCATCGCTGAGGTCACGATCGACTCCCTGCCGACGCGCGAGGGCGGTGTATTGCGCTTCGATGCAGACGTCGTGATCGAAACGCCTGCGACCTATCGACGAGTGCTACGTGCCAGGCTCAATTGGCGCGATCCGCCGCGACCTATGCCACGCGCTGGTGAGCGATGGCGTGTCATGTTGCGACTCGATCCGATCGTCTCGAGCAACAACCCCGGTGCCGCGAATGCGGAGCGTGCGGCTCTTCGCGATCGTATCGACGCCACGGGCAGCGTGGTGTCGTGGTCGGCCACGCGTCGCGAGGCCTCACGTGCACCCGGAGTGCTCGAGTGGCGCCAAACGATGGCGGAGTCCATCGCCGCAGCCGTGGAGGATCGAGATGCGGCGGCCTTGTTCCAAGGATTGGCGGTCGGCGCCACGGGTGAGATCACGCGCGAGCAATGGCGGGTGTTTAGCGTCACGGGAACCACGCATCTCGTGGCGATCTCCGGTATGCACGTCACCTTGTTCGCGTGGTTAGCCGCATTCGCCGCGCGCGCACTATGGCGACGTTTTTCGATGCTGCAGCAGCAAATCGACCGAGAGGTGTTCGCCGCTGCAGTCGGTGTACCTGCGGCCTTAGGGTATGCCGTCCTCGCGGGATTTGGCATTCCGACACAACGCACGGTCGTGATGCTGGCGGTTTGGTGGATGTTGCGACTCTCGGCGCGCGAGCAACGCGGCTACGAGATCCTCGCCACCGCCTTGTTATGTGTTCTGTTACTCGATCCCTTCGCGAGTTATTCGGCAGGCTTTTGGTTGTCGTTCATCGCCATGGCCATCTTGCTCTCCGTCGACGAGACGGCAGCTGCCGGTGGGTTCAGTTGGGGCGGACTACGCGCGCTTGTGCAGACGGCGTGGCGGGTGCAGTGGCGGGTGACGATTGCTTTGATTCCGCTAACGGCATGGTGGTTTGCGAGCGTGTCTTTCGCTTCCGTACCCGTGAATCTCTTCGCAATCCCGATATTTTCTTTTCTGCTCGTACCGCTCGTCTTACTGGGGCTCGCGGTGCAGGCGATATCGGCGTCGATCGCGGCACCGCTGTGGCGCATGGTCGAGGCAGTGCACGAGATCATCTGGCCGCCGATGCTGTGGATCGCCAATCAATCGTGGGCCGCCATGGATTGGCAGCCTAGCAGGCTACAATTTTTGATTCTGCTCGTGATGGCGGTCGTGTTGTTGTCTTCGCTCACTTGGCGGTGGCGAGCAACCATCGCGGTCATCGGTACGCTCGCTATCTGGCCGTCAAGCGAGATTCCGCAGGGCGCCGCGCGCATCACGATACTCGATGCCGGCGATGCACATGCCGCACTGATCGAGACGCGTCAGCACTTGGTGGTCTACGACACCGGTGAGTCGTACTTCAGCGCAGGTCGCAGTGCAGAGACTCTGGTATGGCCCGCGATCCTCGCGCAGTCGCGTTCGACAGCCGATCTGCTTGTGCTTGGTGCCTCGCATGGTTTTCGCGCCGAGGGTGCTGCGCGGCTCGCTTATCTTGCCCGCATCCCGACAGTGATCTACGGCGGCGCATGGCCAGGCGCACCCGCGAGTCACCATCGTTGTCATCGTACGAGGCGTTGGACCTTCGACGGCGTTCAGTTCGAGACTTTTGCTGCAGCCGGTGGGAGTTGTTTGTTGCGGGTGAGCGTGCGAGAGGGAGGTGCTTTGTTGATCGCTGAGAGGGTCGATGTCAAAGAGGCCGCGATGCTCGCTGCTGACCCTGGTACTCGAGCGCGGCTGAAGGCCACACACGTCATCGCACCACGACGTGGGTCGCTCGCGGCAGTCACCGCTGATTTCGTTGCGGCGGTCGGTGCAACGGCGGTCATCGTCGCCTCCGCCGAATTGCCACCCGCACGCCTCGCCGGCGTCGCCGCACGTTGGCAAATTCCCCCAATCGCCGTGCAGGCAACGGCCGTGCAGGGGGCCACGCGACTCGAGCTCGAACCTGGCCGACCGGGCCGGCTCGCAGCGCTTTGAACGACGGTCTCGGCTATGATGCGTCGATGTGGGAAATGGTGCGGGCCGGTGGCCCGTTGATGTGGCCGATCATCCTTTGCTCGGTGATCGCCTTGGCGATCACCCTCGAGCGCCTTTGGAGCCTGCAGAGGTCGCGAGTCGTTCCCGTCGAGGCTCTGCCACAGGCTTCGCGTCTGTTGTCTGCCGATGCGATCGATGATCGCGCGCTCGAGTCGCTGCGGGCCTCATCGCCCCTTGGGCGGGTGCTTGCAACGGTGGTGACCGATCGAGATCTGACGCGTGATGAGCGTATCGCCCGCATCCAAGAAGTCGGACGTCACGAGGCCCACGCGCTCGAGCGTTACCTCAATACCTTGGGAACCGTTGCCAGTGTTGCGCCGTTACTCGGCTTGCTCGGTACCGTGACGGGCATCATCCGGGCTTTCTCGGTGCTCGAGGCTGGCATCGTCACGCAACCCGATGTGCTCTCGGGCGGTATCAGCGAGGCGCTCGTGACCACCGCGGCGGGCTTGCTCGTTGCCATACCCGCGCTCATCGCACATCGCGGCCTGCGGGGTCATATCGACGCACTCGTGATCGAGATGGAAAAGCAGGCGCTGGCGTTACTCGTCGTACGTGGAGCTCGTCGATGAACTTTCGAGTCCGACGCGTTGAGGATCCCGAGATCAACCTCGTCTCGCTCATCGACGTCGTGCTGATGATCGTCGTGTTCTTTCTACTCTCCTCGAGTTGGGTCACTGAGGGTGCCTTGCGCATTTCTCTGCCGACGGCGAGGACGGATGATCGATCGGCATTGGCCGAAGAGTCGCTCGTGATCGAGGTGTTGGCTGATGGTCGCTACCAAGTAGCGGGTCAGATGGTGAGTGCCGATGCCGACGCGTTGCGCGATGCGATCGTTAAGGCGTCGAATGGCGATGTGACGCGGCCAGTGGTGTTTCGTGCGGATGGCGAGGCGCGACATCGCGATGTCGTCCGCGGTATCGATGTGCTTCGACAACTCGGATTCGGCAGTGTGGATATGGCCACTCGCAACGTGGGGAGTGCGCGATGAACGTACAGGCACCCGTGCAAGTGGTCGACGCACCGAAGGTCTACCGACGCTTGCTTGGTTACGCGCGCCCGCATATGGGCATGTTCTCGATTGGTGTCGTCGGGATGGTGCTCTTTGCTGCGACTGATGCAGCGATCGCGTATCTCGTTCAAAAGTTTCTAGGCGGCGCCTTCGTCGACCCGGATCCGCGCATCTTGTGGGCGATTCCGCTCGGTGCAATCGCTTTGTTCTTGCTGCGTGGGATCGGTGACTACGTCTCGAACTACTTCCCGGGTTGGGTGGGGCGGCAGATCATCAAAGCATTGCGCGCGGAGTTGTTTGCGCACTATCTCCGCTTGCCGACCCGTTACTACGACACGGCTGCCTCGGGCGGCTTGCTCTCACGATTGACCTACAACATCGAGCTCGTCGCCGAGGCTACGACCAACGCCGTCACCGTGCTGATCCGCGATACGCTCACGATCATTGCCTTGATCGGCATGTTGCTGTGGCTCAATTGGCAGCTAGCCACGTTCGTGCTGGTGTTGGCGCCGCCGATCTCTTGGCTGATCCAGTACATCAATCGATCCTTCCGTCGATACAGTGCGCGTATTCAAGCCTCGATGGGTGATGTGACTCGAGTTGCCAAGGAGGCGCTCGATGGTCACAAGGTCATCAAAATCTTCAACGCCGAGGGTCATGAAGAGCGGCTCTTCGACGTCGCTAACGAGCGTAACCGTCACAGCAACATGCGCTTGATCGGCGCTCGTGCGATGGCTAACCCGGTGGTGCAGCTGATCGCGGCGCTCGGCCTTGCCGGTGTGCTGTATTTCTCGATCCGGCAGGTGTTCGACGCCGAAATGCGAGTCGATGAGTTCATGGCGTTCCTGACCGCTTTGCTGCTCGTCACGGCGCCGCTCCGTCGCCTCGTGCAGGTCTTCGGTCCGTTGCAACAAGGCATCGCAGCGGGCGCCAGCGTTTTCGAGGTACTCGATACGCCGATCGAAGATGTCGGTGGTGTGCGTGCGCTTAGTACCGCGCGCGGCGAGCTCGAGTTTCGTGACGTCGCGTTCGCTTACTCGGCCGTGCAGGGTGAGGTGCTCTCGCAGGTCAGCTTTCGCGTGCAACCTGGGCAGACGGTCGCCATCGTCGGTAAGTCGGGTAGCGGCAAGACCACGCTCGCGAGTCTTCTGCCGCGTTTCTATGATCCGACCTCCGGGGCTGTGTTGCTCGATGGTCATGACCTGCGTGACTATCGGCTGGCAGATCTGCGTCGACAAATTGGCTTCGTCAGTCAGGAAGTCGTGCTGTTCGATGACAGCATCCGCGCCAACATTGCGTTCAATCTCACGACTCCCGATGATCCGGCGGTCGAGGAAGCGGCTCGCAATGCCCATGTGCTCGATTTTGCCCAGGATCTGCCGCAGGGTCTCGATACACCGGTAGGTGAGAGAGGCGCGATGCTCTCGGGTGGGCAGCGTCAAAGAATTTCGATCGCGCGGGCTCTGTTGAAGAACGCGCCGATATTGGTGCTCGATGAGGCGACGAGTGCGCTCGACAACGAGTCGGAGCGTCGTGTGCAAGAGGCTTTGGGTCGCTTGCTGCAGGGGCGAACGACCCTGGTGATCGCCCATCGTCTCTCGACGATCGAACGTGCCGATCTCATCTTGGTGATGCACGAGGGTCGATTGGTCGAGGCGGGCGACCACGCGGCGTTGATCGCTCAAGGTGGTATGTACGCGCAATTGCATCAATTGCAGTTCGCGGTCTGATGGCCTCTCGATTGCGTCGCTGGCTCGAAGGGGTTTGGTACGAGGGTCGCAGCGGTGCGCTGCTGCTCGCACCGCTCGCTGCGCTTTTCGGCTTTTTCGGTGGCGTGCGTCGTCTGGCTTATCGATGGGGTCTACGACCCCGCTACCGTGCGTCGGTGCCGGTCGTGATCGTCGGCAATCTGTCCGTCGGTGGCACGGGCAAAAGTCCGGTCGTTGCCGCGGTGGTGGATGCCCTGCAGCGTCGAGGCTTGCGCGTCGGCATTCTGGCGCGTGGTTACGGTGTCGAGTTGCGCGAGCCGCGTGAAGTCGTCGCCGGCGTCACGGCAAGCGAGGTCGGCGATGAGCCGTTGATGCATGCGCTGACGACCGGGGCGCGGGTCGTGGTGTGTCCCGATCGGGCCGCCGGTGCGCGTCATCTAGAAGGTCTTGGCGTGGATGTGATCGTCGCCGATGATGGCTTGCAGCATTACGGACTCGAGCGTGATCTTGAGATCGTGGTGATCGATGCGTCGCGCGGCTTCGGTAACGGTCGCTTGCTGCCGGCGGGACCGTTGCGTGAGCACGTGACGCGCCTTGCGAGTGTGGATTACGTCATCGTCAACGGTGGATCGAGTGGTCACGCTGACTGGGCGGGTCGCTATGGACAACTCGAGTTACGACTTTTCCCAGCCGCGACTCGGCGAGTCGATGATCCTCGTCAGTGGCGCTCTCTTGAGAGTTTCCGCGACCAGCGGGTCCACGCAGTAGCAGCCATCGGTAACCCGCGACGTTTTTTCGATTTACTGCGGCAGTTCGGGCTCGAGATCGAGGAGCACGCCTTTGCGGATCACCATGCGTTCGTCCCGGCAGATCTTGCTTTTGAAGATGGTGCTGCCATCCTGATGACGAGCAAAGATGCCGTAAAATGTCGCTCGTTCGCGCAAGAGCGAATGTGGGAGTTGCCAGTCACTGCGCGGCTCTCGCCGGAAGATGGGCAAAGTCTGATCGATCGGATTTGCGTGTTGGTTGCATCTCATCAAAAATCCCACGGATGAACACCATGGACAAAAGACTGCTCGACATCCTCGCGTGCCCCGTGTGCAAGGGTCCGCTCGTGCATGTGCGTGAGGAGGCGGTCCTCGTCTGTCGCGCCGATCGGCTGGCCTTCCCGATCAAGGACGGTATTCCGGTCATGCTCGAGGAAGAGGCGAGAACGCTGGCTGCAGACGATCCGTTGCTCGCCCGCTGATGTTTCGGATCGTCATCCCAGCGCGTTACGCATCGACTCGTTTGCCGGGTAAGCCGCTCATCGAGATGGCCGGCAAGCCCATGCTGCAATGGGTCTATGGTCGTGCGCTGGCATGCCAGGCGCGCGAAGTCTTGATCGCTACGGATGACGAGCGCATCGAGAGGGTCGCGCGTCAGTTCGGCGCCGAGGTCGTGATGACCTCAGTAGATCACGTTAGCGGCACGGATCGTATTGCCGAAGTCGCCGAGGTGCGCGGCTGGGCGGACGATGAGGTCGTCGTGAATCTGCAGGGCGATGAACCTTCGATGCCCGCTGAACTCGTCTCGCAGGTCGCCCAATTGTTACTGGCGGATCCAGAGGCTGATATTGCGACCCTCGCCACGCCGATCCGCGATCGCGAGGAATACTTTGACCCTAACGCGGTCAAGGTCGTCACCGACAGATCGGGTGTTGCGTTGTATTTCAGTCGCGCACCGATCCCGTGGTTTCGGGACGGGGTGGCGGAGGAGGGCAGCGACCTCGGTCTTGCACGCCGTCATCTCGGTCTATATGCCTATCGCGTGGCGTCGTTGCGTCGCTTGTCGAGCTTGCCACCCGCGCCTATGGAACAGGCAGAAAAACTAGAGCAACTGCGTGCGCTGTTCAACGGGATGAAGATCCTGGTCGGCGAGGCTGCTCGTCGACCAGGGCCGGATGTGAATACGCTTGCCGATCTCGCGGGCGCCGAGGCAGCCCTCAAAGAGGATCTGCCTAGCGTCTGCGATTAACGCGCTAAGAACGCGCTGGGTCAGCCGCAACGATCAAAGATCGTCGCGGCGTGAGCTGTATCCCGGACCGAAGCTGATGGTCGAATTCGAGGGGCTCGACGACCACACCACTTTCTTCTCGGTTACTGCGGCAGGCTCAGTCGCAGCAGGCGATTCTGCTTCAACTGATTGCGCTTGCACCGTTGGCTCGGGCTCGATCGCAGCAGGCGGTGTCACCGCTGCAGGTTCGATTGCGGCAGGCGGTGCCAATCCAGTCCAGCTCACCTGAACCGGCGCTGCGGCAATGGGCGGCGGGGCGAGATCGTCAGCCCCCGCAGAGGTAGCCTCGGGCTGCATCTGCAACGACATCTGTTCGCCGGATGCGGGGCGCATGTCGGCGCCTTCATCTAATCCCTGCTCTTGTACTGCATCGGCGGCGTCATCCAGCGTGTCATCGGCCGCGTCGCTACCGGCGCTCATTGCGCCGACGGCTCCAGCCTCGCGATCACGTCCACCCCGACGGCCGCGACGGCCACGGCGACGGCCGCGCCGAGCGCCACCTTCGCGCTCACCGCCAGCAGCGCCCTCGGCATTCGGCGCCAGTGCATCCTGCATCGTCTGCTCTACGTCTGAAGCGCCCACGACCGCCGCGGCGGCAGTCGGTGCCGACGTTGCGGGCGCAGAAGCGGCCACAGGCGCCGCAGCAGGCGCGGTGCCTGATGTAGCCTGACGCTCGCCGCGGTTCTCACCACGCGGCTCACGACGACGCTGATCATCCCGACCGCTGCGACGTCCTTGACCTTCGCCGCGACCGCCCTCACTGCGCGCGCCATCCCCACCGCGACCGGCGTCGCTGCGAGGTGCTTGCTGCGTCGTCGGCTTGGTATCGCGAGTTTCTTTGGCGGCTTCACGCGGTTTGCGTTCGTTGCCGTCACGATCGCGGTCTCTATCTCGATCACGATCTTTACCGCGACCACCGCGCTCGTTGCGATCACGATCTCGGCCGCGACCACCGCGTTCATTACGATCCCGATCGCGTCGATCCTGGCGTTGTCGACCGTTGCGCGAGGCACTCTCGTCTTGCTGCGGTGCCGGCGCTCCAAATAACCAGCGCCACAGCCGAACAAAAATACCGAGCTGCGGACCGGCATCGACCGCTTTGGCTGCAGCAGCCGGCGCAGGCGCCTGCACCACGATCGGAGCGGGCGTGGTCGGCAGGAAGGTCGGCACGGCGGCCGGTTCCTGATGAGCTTGTTTTTCTCGCGTACCAGCCGGGTCCGGCACTTTGGCCGGAGTCGGCATCTGATAGCTCAGGCGCTTGACCTCGGGCAGATCAGCCTCGTCATCACGGACGCGACGGATCGAATATTCCGGCGTGTCGATATTGAGGTTCGGCACGATGATGAGCTCGACATCGCTCTTGTCTTCGAGCGTGCGCAGCCATTCGCGCTTTTCATTGATGAGGTAGGTGGCGACTTCGACCGGTACCTCGGCGATGACCTTGGAGGTGCGATCTTTGCGGGCTTCTTCGCCGATGAGTCGCAGGATGGCAAGCGCCATCGATTCGACCGTGCGGATGCTGCCGATGCCTTGGCAGCGCGGGCACACTTCATGGCTCGAGTCGGAGAGTGACGGACGCAGTCTCTGACGCGACATCTCGAGCAAACCGAAGCGCGACAAGCGACCGATCTGGATGCGCGCGCGGTCCATCTTCATGGCATCGCGCAAGCGATCTTCAACAGCACGCTGATTCTTCGGCTCCTCCATGTCGATGAAGTCGATGACGATCAGGCCGCCGATGTCGCGGATGCGCAGCTGCCGCGCGATTTCGTCAGCAGCTTCGAGGTTGGTGTTGGTGGCGGTGGTTTCGATGTCGCCACCGCGAGTAGCACGCGCCGAGTTGATGTCGATCGAGACCAGCGCTTCGGTGTAGTCGATGACGATCGAGCCACCCGAAGGCAGTTGCACCTTGTGGGCGTAAGCCGATTCGATCTGGCTTTCGATCTGATAGCGAGTGAACAGCGGGATATCGTCGGCATACATCTTCAGGCGACGGCCGCCCTCAGCCGGCATGAAGCGCTGCATGTACTCGGCCGCGATCGCATGCGCACCCGGCTCATCGACGAGCACTTCACCGATGTCGTCGGAGAAATAGTCGCGAAGGGCGCGCGTGACGGGATCACTCTCGCGATAGACGAGGAACGGGGAGGGGCGCTCGAGCACCGCCTTGACGATCTCGTCCCATTGGATCTTGAGGTTATCGAGATCCCATTGGAGCTCTTCGGTGGCTCGACCGACACCGGCGGTACGCACGATGGCGCCCATACCCGACGGAATGACGAGCGCATCCATGATGCTCTTCATCTGGTCGCGCTCTTCACCCTCGATACGACGGCTGACGCCACCCGCACGCGGATTGTTCGGCATCAGGACGAGGAATCGACCGGCGAGCGAGATGTAGGTAGTGAGCGCTGCACCCTTGTTGCCACGCTCTTCTTTCTCGACCTGCACCACGATGTCCTGACCTTCTTGCAGGACTTCGCGCATGTTGATGCGGCCGCTCGAAGGGTTCTTGAGAAAATACTCTCGCGAGATTTCTTTCAGCGGCAGGAAGCCGTGGCGCTCGGCGCCGTAATCGATGAAGCAGGCTTCGAGCGAGGGCTCGATGCGGGCGATACGACCTTTATAGACGTTCGCTTTTTTCTGTTCGCGGGACGGAAGTTCGACCGAGAGGTCGTAGAGTTTCTGACCGTCAACCAGTGCGACGCGCAGTTCTTCCTGCTGGGTCGCGTTTACCAACATTCTTTTCATGGGCCCCAAATCTCCTGGATGGGGCCGACAGTGCTCCGACGGTTGTCCACGTGGACACCACTCGCGTACCGGTGCGAACACACGGGCGAGCGGGCAGAACCCGAGAGGTAGTGAGAGGCGCGAGCAGGGAGAGGAGGATGTAAATCACAGTCTTCTGCGCACCGCGAACCGAAACCTAGGCTCGTATCTGTCAACCGACGGCGTGACCGGATGGCCACGGCGACTATCGGCCGGATTCGATGGCCTCGTTGCCGAGGACCAACTAACATGCGTCACCCACCGACCGGCGGGCATCGCGCTGATGTCTGCGAGGTGTCACCACCCTTGGGCGGCGTTCTCAAGACAGCCCTGATACTATGTCGAAGCCCATGGAAAAACAAGATCTTACGAAACACTCCGGGAAACTCTCGGTACGTCACCTCACGGTGGACGGCGAGGATGCCGGCACCCGCCTCGACAAGTTCCTTGCACGCCAGTATCCGGAGGTACCGCGTACCCGGCTGTTCCGTCTGGTCCGCAAGGGCGAAGTTCGGGTCAACGGTAAGCGCGCCGGGATCGATACGCGGCTCGCGCTCGGCGATGACGTCCGGTTGCCGCCGGTTCGGGAGGCGGCGCCGGAGACGGCTGCTGACTCCGGCAGTGGCACCGGCGCGGCTAGCGGCACGGCTCGTGCCCTCACGCGCAAGGTCCCCTCGAGTCTGCAGGCGGCCGTGACGGCCTCGGTCATCCACGAGGACGAACGGGTGATCGTGGTCAACAAACCCGCTGGCATTGCCGTTCACGGTGGCAGTGGCGTGAGCTTTGGCGTGATCGAAGCCTTGCGCGCCGCGCGTCCCGACGAGGCGGAAAAACTCGAACTCGTGCATCGACTCGATCGCGATACGAGCGGCGTGCTCATCATCGCCCGCAAGCCTTCGGTGCTGCGCATGCTGCATGCGGGCTTGCGTGAGGGCGAAGGCTTCGAGAAGCGCTACCTCGCGCTCGTCAAAGGCAGCTGGCAGCTTGGCAAGAAACGTATCGAGGCGCCGCTGCGCACGGATCTGCGCGTGGGCGGCGAGCGCACCGTGAAGGTGGCCGCGGGCGGCAAGGCCGCCACCAGTGATTTTCGGCCCGTGCAGGGTTTCGGCAAGCTGGCCTCGTTGCTGGAAGTGTCGATCCTCACGGGGCGTACGCATCAGATTCGCGTGCACGCGGCCTATGCAGGTCATCCCGTGGCGGGCGATCCGAAGTACGGTGATCGGGAATTCAACGAGGAAATGCGCGAGCATGGGCTCGAGCGCATGTTTCTGCATGCTTCGAGTATTTCATTTCTTTGGCCGGATCGCGGTACCGAATTCAGCGTGAATGCGCCGCTGCCGCCGGAACTTGCGCGGGTGATCGACGCGCTCTCGGGGCTCAAGCGTCCAGGGCGCGCAAGGTCCCGGCGACCCAGATCATCGGCAGGCCGATAAGGGCGGTCGGATCGACTGTCTCGAGTCGCTCGAGCAGGGTCATGCCGAGCGATTCGCTTTTGAAGCCGCCCGCACAATCGGTGGCTGGTTCTGCCGCGACGTAGGCCTCGATGTCGTCAGCCGACAACGCACGAAAGACGCAGCGTGTCTTATCGAGATGCTCGTAGCGCGCCCCCCCAGGGCCCACGATGCTGACGGCCGTGTAGAACGATACCGTGTGGCCCGCCAGCCGGGTCAGCATGGTGCGCTGCCCCTCGGGGGTGCCAGGCTTGCCGAGGCACTCATCGCCTAGGGCGCAAACCTGGTCCGAACCGATCACCCAAGCCTCGGGAGTGACCCTCGCGATGGCCTCGGCCTTGGCGCGCGCGAGGCGACGGGCGAGGGCGTCTGGGGCTTCGCCCGGCAGGCGCGATTCGTCGATGTCGGGGGATCGGTGCTCGAATGGCAACCCTAGGCGGGCGAGGAGCTCCCGGCGGTAGCGTGAACTCGAGGCCAGCCACAGCGGGCGGCGCAACAGAAACAAAGGCTTACCCGACACTGGTTTTGACTCGAAGGGGGGTGATCCCTATTATACGCGCCCCATGCCGGCCGACTGGTCCCGACCTGTTGATGTGGAGCGTCTGGCCGACGCAGGGGAGCGTCGTGAGAACGACTTGTCGCTCGCCAGTTTGCCGCGCCTTGCGCCGGATTTGGCGATGACCGACGGAACGGTTCACGCACGTATCGGATTTGCGCGAGAGCGCAAACAACCGGTAGCCGACATCGAAGTGCGCGCGCGTCTGCCGCTGCGCTGCCAACGATGTCTGCAGCCGATGTGGCTCGACGTCGATCAACAATCGCGCGTGTGGTTGGTGACCGATCTGGCGAAGGTGGATCGCGAAGAGATGGGGCTCGAGCCGATACTGGCTCCCGAAGGGCACATCGCCCTGCGCGATCTCGTCGAGGAAGAACTGTTGCTCGCAGTGCCGCTGGTACCGCGACACGAGGACGAATCGGATTGCACAACCGGTTCGCCCGAGTCCGAGGAAGAAGAAGTCGTGCAGAGACCGTTCGCAGGGCTCGGTGAGCTCCTGAAACGCAAGCAGTAGTTAAGAGGTTCATCATGCCTGTTCAAAAAAGTCGCAAGACGCCGTCCAAGCGCGGCATGCATCGCTCGCACGACGGTCTGTCGAAGCCTGCTCTGTCGGTTGATCCGCAGTCGGGTGAGACGCACTTCCGTCACCGCATCACGCCCGATGGTTTCTACCGCGGCAAGCGCGTGATCGAGAAGCCGGCTGACGACGAAGCGGCGGGCTAAGTTTTCATCGGCGGGCCGTTCGAGCCCGCCTGCTCCCGTTCTCGGGGCACACCCATGACTCTTATCGCGCTCGATGTGATGAGCGGCGACCTCGGCGCGCAGGAATGCGTGCCCGCGGCGCTGCTTGCGCTCGAGTCCGACTCATCGTTGCGTCTGCAGCTCGTCGGCCAAGCGAGCGTGATCGCGCCCTTGCTCGATGCGGCAGCACCTGCAGCTGGTGTACGTGATCGCCTCGAGCTCATCGAGGCGAGCGAGATCATCACGATGACCGATGCGCCGCGCGAGGCGATCCGGCGCAAGAAACAATCATCCATGCGCATCGCTGCCGATCTCGTTCACGACGGGCTCGCCGAAGGCATGGTCAGCGCCGGTAATACCGGGGCTCTGACGGCGATTTCCCATTTCGTGCTCAAGTGTCTGCCGGAAGTCGAACGCGCGCCCATCATGACTTCGATTCCGAATCGACGTGCCTTCACGCAGTTGCTCGACGTCGGTGCGAATCTGCGTGCGACACCCGTGCAATTGCGGCAGTTCGCGATCATGGGCGCGATCGTCGCGAGAGACGTGCATGGTCGCGAGCGTCCCCGCGTGGGACTGCTCAACATCGGCGAAGAAGAGACCAAGGGCCACGATCTCGTACAGGAAGCGCACGCGTTACTCAAAGATTTGCGAGTCGCGTTCGAGTACGTCGGCTTCGTCGAGGGCCAAGATATTTTCTCCGGCGAAGTCGATGTCGTCGTGACTGATGGTTTCACAGGCAACGTCGCGCTCAAGACCATGGAAGGCGTTGCTGGTCTCATCGGTGATCGATTGAAGCGCGAGTTCACGGCCGACTTGCCGAGCAAACTTGCGGGTTTGGCAGCGCGCCCGGTGCTCAAGCGCGTCTCTGGTTCGCTCGATCCGCGCCGCTACAACGGCGCGATCATGGTGGGGCTCAAGCACATCGTGGTAAAAAGTCACGGCAGTGCAGATCGTTACGCGATGGCGCAGGCCATTGCGATCGCCGCCACGGCGGTGCGTAAGCAACTCGTGCAACATGTTTCACAAGCGCTCGGCTCTGGGGATCACTCGACATGCTGAAGTATTCGCGCATCGTGGGCACCGGCAGTCATCTTCCCGAGAAGGTGCTGACCAACAAAGATCTCGAGCAGATGGTCGAGACCACGGATGAGTGGATTCGCGAGCGCACCGGGATCGGCGAGCGCCGTATCGCTGCCAAAGGCGAAACGACGGTCGATTTGGCGGTGCCGGCTGCGCGCCGCGCGATGCAGGCGGCCGGTGTCGATCCTGATGAGATCGATCTGATCGTCTTCGGTACCACCACGCCGGATCAGGTCTTTCCGAACTGCGGTGCGCTCTTGCAGGATCGGCTCGGCATCCGTAACTGCCCGGCGTTTTCCGTCGAGGCTGCCTGCAGCAGCTTCATTTACGCGCTCTCCGTCGCTGACAAGTTCATCAAGTTGGGCGATGCCAAGTGCGCGCTCGTCATCGGTGCCGAAACGCTCAGTCGCATCGTCGATTGGAGTGATCGCAGCACTGCGATCCTCTTTGGCGATGGTGCCGGTGCCGTGGTGCTCAAGCCAGCTGATGAGGCCGGTATCATTTCGACGCATCTGCACACCGATGGGTTCTACAAGGATCTGCTCTATTGCCCAGTCGGTCCCTCGAAGGGCTTTCATCCCGATGAGCAGGGTCGCATCCCGGCCTTCATCCACATGGCCGGCAACGAGGTATTCAAAATCGCGGTGAAGTCACTCGGTGCCATCGTCGATGAAACCTTGGCAGCCAATGGGCTCGATAAGTCAGCCATCGATTGGCTGATCCCGCATCAGGCCAACATCCGCATCATTCAGGCGACTGCGAAGAAACTCGAGATGTCGATGGACAAGGTCATCGTGACGGTAGAGCAGCACGGCAATACATCGGCCGCTTCGGTGCCAATGGCGCTCGATGCCGGCGTGCGTGATGGTCGCGTCAAGCGCGGTGATCTGATCCTGCTCGAAGCCTTCGGTGGTGGTCTCACCTGGGGCTCGGCACTGATTCGATACTGATCGCGAGCGCCGCCGGATACATCAATCAAAGGGCGCCAAAAAAAACGCCGCGCTTTTGGCGCGGCGTTTTCTCGCACGAAGCGAATCGACGAGCGATTACTTCGAGATCGAACGCTTGAACATGCGGTCGATCTTCTCGTTGGTCGCATCGCAGCAGGCCTGCGAGGCCTGAGCGGCCGACAGCGCCTGGTTGGCGGTCGACTGAGCACCGTTGGCAGCCGAAGCAGCCGAAGCGGCGGCGCCGTTGGCGGCGTCAGCCGAGCTCTTGGCGGCAGCGACTTGCGTCTGCAGGCTCGAAACTTGGGTCTTCAGGCTGTCGATTTCGGCCTGGAGCGGCTTCAGGTCCGTGCAACCGGCGAGGGTGGCAACGGCGGCGACAGCGACGATCTTGGCGACGATCGGGGTCTTCATAGTGTTCATGTCCTCAATTGAGATTGTTGCTGGTTCGGGTCGTTGGCGAGAGGCCGCCATTTGGTCGACCCCAACGGCAACATTATAGCGGTACCCGACCGCAAAGGGGACTACGACCGAGTCCGAATCCTCCGATTAGGGCGAGCCCGCACAGAAGGGTTACGTCCATAATGTCGGCCGTGACTGCGTCATCCCCCAGCGTTCTGTTCGTTCCCGTCAGCGGCCCGAGTGGCATGGGCGAGTTCGCGCGGGCGCGCAGCATCGCCGATGCGTTGGTGGCACATGCCCCCGACATCGGCATCCATTTCCTGCTGCATCGTGCAGCACCGTACGCAGCCAGTTTCCATCATCCGGCGACCTTGCTGCCTGCGTCGCCGACACTCTGCACCCGCGAGGCCGTCGAGGTCATCGAGCGATTACGGCCGAGGATCGTCGTCTTCGACAATGCCGGTAGAACGCCGCAATTGCGGGCGGCGAAACGCGTCGGTGCCGCCGTCGTCTACGTCAGTTCGCGCTCGAGGCAGCGTTACAAGGCGTTTCGTCTGCGCTGGATGCGTTTGATCGACGAGCACTGGATTTCCTATCCCGAGTTGATTGCGGGCGCACCGACGCTCATCGAGCGTTGGAAGTTACGTTGGTTGGCGCGCCCTGAATTGCATTATCTCGATACCGTGCTGGCACCGGCGGATGAGTCTGCGGCCGATGACTTGCTCGCCGATTTTGGGGTGCCGGATATCGTGATCGTCCCGGGCGGTGGCAGTCAGTTTCACGATGCCAGCATGACCCCGACGCAATTTGCCGAGTGGGGTGCGGCTCTGGCTGCAAGAGGCCATCGCGTGGTGTTTGTCGCAGGACCCTCATTCATTCTCGAGTTACCGCAGACGAGTCACTTCAGAGCGTTGCGCAGCGTGCCGGGCGGCGCTTTGCATGCGTTACTCGCGCGCTCTAGAGCCGTGCTCGTGAATGGCGGCGACACCTTGTTGCAGGCGCTGGCCCTCGACAAGCCGTGCATCGCCATCCCGATTGCCGGCGATCAAGCGGAACGAATCGCACGCTGCGCCGCGCAAGGCGTGGTGCTTTCGCCGAAGCCCGATGACGTCGTTGAAACCTGCGAGCGTGTACTGATCGATCAAGGGGTCAGATCCGACCTGGCATCGCATCGACACACCCTAGCACTGCACGACGCGCTGCCGGGCATCATCGAGCGGCTGGGGCGTTACCTCGCGCTTCGATGAGTTCGCGATACGCTTGCAGCGTTTCGCGTACGACGTTCTCCAGATGGTAGGCAGACAAGTCGTGATCCACTCGTGCCGGTCTCTGCGTAGCCAGTGATCGAAGTGCCATGCTCATCGCATTCACATCATCGATGGGTACCAACGTGCCCGGGTAGCGTACCAAGATTTCCGACGGTCCCTGAGTGGCTGTTGCCAGAACCGGCGTGCCCGCATCGATCGCTTCGAACAAGACACGCCCGAGCGGTTCGCTGCGCGAGGGGCTCACGAACAAATCGAAAGCCTGATAGAGCGCCTTGGCGTCGGGGCGGAAGCCGAGAAAGCGGACTCGATCGCTCTGGGCGAGTTTCTCCAAGCGTTTGCGTTCACGACCATCACCGATGATCGCGAGCTTGGCATCGGGAATGGCAGCCTGCTCGAAGGCGCGGATGAGAGTGTCGAAGCCCTTTGATTTGGCGAGTCGACCGACGCCGCCGATCAGAAACTCGGTTTCTCCCGCGCCAGCCAGCTCGCGAAGGTGACGGCGCTGCTCGGCAGCCACTCTTGGCGTGGGGATCAAAGATTCGTTGATGTCGAAGATGCGACCACGATAACGCGCAAGATCTCTCTTCTGCCATTGGGCGATGACGATCAGACCGTCCATCTCGAGAAACTGCGGACCATTTACCCACATGTGCAAGGTGGCAATGGTGGCGCAGGGTGGTTTCAAGCGTGCGACGAGTCGCGTGCTCTTGCGCAAATGGGTGTGGATGATCTCCGGTCGATGATCGCGGATGGCGCGGGCGAGCCCCCAAGCGGGAAACCAGCGACTCACCTCGACGACGCGTACGCGATCATCCAGGTGATCGCGGATCGAAACCCCATTCGTAGCGCGATGCTGTTTCTGCAATACGAGCGTGACCTCGTGTTCCCCTGCACAGGCATTGCACATCTCCGCCGTGGCTCTTTCGGTGCCGGCGAAGCCGCGTGAGAACAGGGTGTGCATGATGCGCATGGGTGGTCCGTTCAAAGATTATCGACGAGGACTATTTACGGCGATCGCGGAGAATTTCACGTGCGGCATTCGAGCCCGGCAACCCGGTGACGCCGCCGCCCGGATGTGCGCCAGAGCCGCAGAGATATAAGCCGCGTACGGGTGTGCGGTAATTGCCATAGCCGAGCGCCGGGCGTGCAGCCCACAGCTGGTCGAGTCCGAGTGAGCCGTGGAAGATATCGCCACCGGCTAGTGCGAAACGCTGCTCGAGATCGAGAGGCGAGAGTGCAAGAACTCCCACGATGCTGCGACGGAAGTTGGGGGCGACGGCATTGACCGTATCGATGATCGAATCGATCGCGGCTTGTTTCTCCGTGGCGTCTTCCCAACTGCGTGGCGCATCGAGAGTGCCTGGCAGGTTGTAGTCGAAGTGCTGGCAGAAGAGGCTCGCGACATGCGCACCACGGGGCGTAAGCGTGTCATCGAGTGTCGAGGGGATCAGCATTTCGACGATCGGTTCACGTGCGCAACCGGTGAGTCTTGCATCGGCATAAGCACGATCCATGTAATCGAGTGAGGGCGCAATGATGATGCCGGCACCGAGGTGGGTGTCATCGCTGCGCGAACGGCGTACGTCGAAACGCGGCAATTCGCTGAGCGCCACGTTCATGCGGAAAGTGGCGGAAGCCGTGCGCCATCGTTCGATATGCGAGCGAAAATCCTCTGGTAGATCTTCTGCAGGCAATAAATTCAGGAACAGTGGCTTGGGACCGAGATTACCGACGATGCGTGGCGCACCGAAGATGCGACCATCGACGAGTTTGATGCCGCTCGCCGTCGCTTGAGTCTGGCTGCGTCCACTGGCGCGTGTGGTGATGATCTTGGCGACCGGCGCATCGCACTCGATATGTACGCCAAGACGCCGCGCCTCGGCAGCGAGAGCTTGTGTGATGGCGCCCATGCCGCCGATGGCATGACCCCAGAGGCCGCGCTTACCGTTTACTTCGCCGAACGCATGATGCAGCAAGACATAGCCGCTGCCCGGCGTGTACGGACTCGCATAGTTACCGACGATCGAATCGAAACCGAACAAGGCTTTGAGCGCGGGCGTTTCGAACCAATGATCGAGGATCTCGCCTGCACTACGCGTGAAGATTTCGTGCAGCTCGCGCTGTTGCGCGAGCGGCAGGGCGCGGAACTGTCGACCGAAGCGCAGCAGTTCCCAAAGGTCCCCGGTGCGACGCAGGTCGGTGGGTGGCGTGCGCGTCAGTTGTTCACGCAGCAGCGTGACGGCGCGATCGAGCATCGCGTGAAAGGCGGGGAGTCTGTCGGCATCGCGGGCGCTGTAGCGACGCACCTCCGCCAACGTGGCTGCAGCCTCGGGGCCGGCACTGAATGAATCGCCATCGGGTAGTGGCAGGAAGTTCTGCATCGGCCGCTCGACGATGCGCAGGCCGTGTTCGGCTAGACGCAGATCGCGTATCACCGTCGCTTCGAGCAGGCTGACGGTGTAGCTCGCCGTCGAGTTGCGAAAGCCGGGTACGAACTCTTCGGTGACCGCCGCGCCACCGACTAGGGAGCGGCGCTCGAATACGCCGACCCGCAGACCGGCGCGCGCCAGGTAGCAGGCGCAGACGAGGCCGTTGTGACCGGCGCCGATGATGAGCGCATCGAAATCGGCGGCAGGGGGCTTGCGACTGGATGAATTCACAGGTACTGTATGGATCAACAGAGGTAGAGGTGTTCCATGTCAGATCTCACGCCACGCCAAACTGAAATCCTCCGTCTGATCCAAAGAGCTATTGCCGAAACCGGCATGCCGCCCACGCGGGCAGAAATCGCGCAAGAGCTCGGGTTCAAGTCCGCCAACGCCGCAGAGGAGCATCTGCGCGCACTCGCCCGCAAAGGGGTGATTGCGCTCGTGCCGGGCACCTCGCGTGGCATCCAACTGAAGGACATCCTACGCGAGCAACTCGGCTTGCCACTCATCGGCCGCGTCGCCGCGGGTAAGCCCATTCTCGCAGAAGAGAACATCGAAGCGCGCTTCAACATCGATCCCGACATTTTCTCGCCCCGTCCCCATTACCTGCTCAAGGTCACCGGCATGTCCATGAAAGACGCCGGCATCCTCGATGGCGACCTGGTGGCGGTGCACCGCACTCCCGAGGTGCGCAATCGTCAGATCATCGTCGCGCGTCTCGAGAACGAGGTGACGGTCAAGCGTTACAAGCAGGAAGGTCCGACGGTGTGGCTGCTGCCTGAGAACGCCGACTTCGAGCCCATCCGCGTCAACCTGCGTGAAGAGCCGCTGATCATCGAAGGGGTGGTCGTGGGTGTGCTGCGCCGCGGTGCCACCGCCGGCAAGGCGACGCCCGCCGGTCTCATGTAACTCGCACTCTCACCGGCTCGTCCGGAGGTTTCCATGTCTGTCTTCGAACTGCTCCCTTCGCCGGGCGCAGCGGATGCGCTCGCGCCA
>Ga0315903_10004096_pt1 | contig 19662 bp, 29 predicted proteins | sample LakEriMetagenome_7_FD_203524 | JGI IMG/M metagenome (GOLD analysis project Ga0315903, IMG submission 203524) | Freshwater fungal communities from buoy surface, Lake Erie, Ohio, United States - Buoy 2 MA119 | ecosystem: Environmental > Aquatic > Freshwater > Lake | place: USA: Lake Erie, Ohio... | reverse complement strand
CGGCGTCGTTCGTGATGACGTTCACGCTGGGGGCCGTGGCGGTCGGCCTGGCGGTGGTGATGAATCGCATGGAGGAGCCACGTGGCGGATGCCGCGGCGGAGGATGCCGGCGGGATGCCGGTCGGCAGGGATGCACCCGGTCGGGGGCGGTCGACGGACCGGCCGCCTCCGATTTCACGACGCTGGCCCGCGCGGGCTGGGTCGACATGGAGACGGTTCGGCAAACGGAGGGGAAGTGATGGCGATCAAGATCGAGCGCGGCGTCAGCCGCGGAGCGGCCCGCGTGGTGCTGTACGGCACCGAGGGAATCGGCAAGAGCACGCTGGCGGCACAGTTCCCGAACCCCGTGATCCTCGACACCGAGGACGGCACGCGTCAGATCGACTGTGCCCGCGTCCGGTGCTCCGACTGGATGACGCTCCAGGGGGCGATGGTGGACCTCGGCGGCAACGCCCAGGGCTTCGCGACGGTGGTCGTCGATTCGGTGGACTGGGCCGAGCGGCTCGCCCTCGAGCACATGCTCCGCAAGGACGGCAAGCGGAGCGTCGAGGACTACGGATTCGGCAAGGGGTTCGTGAAGCTCGCCGAGGTCATGTCGGCGTTCCTGGGCATGGCCGACAACCTGATCGACCGCGGCGTGAACGTCGTGTTCGTCGGCCACTCGACGGTCAAGCGGACGACGCCGCCCGACCTCGACGAGGGCTGGGATCGGTATGAGCTGAAGCTCTCGCGTCAGGTGGCCCCGCTCGTCAAGGAGTGGGCCGACGCCCTCCTGTTCGCGAACTACCGGACGCGGCTGGTCGAGGGGACCGACGGACGGACCCGGGCCAAGGGTGGGAAGGAGCGGATCCTGTTCGCGGAGCGGACCGCGGCCTGGGATGCGAAGAACCGATACGGCCTGCCGGCCGAGCTGCCCATGACGATCGAGGCCCTCGCGCCGCTGTTCGCCGGCCCGCGGGCGGCCCCGAGCCAGAGGCCCCGCGGCGGCTGGCTGGAGCGGGTGGCCGCGGCCGACACCGTCGAGGCCCTCGGGCAGATCGCCGACGAGGCCGACCAGGCCGTGACCGCCGGCGACATGACGGAGAGCCAGCGGAATCGGCTCGACGTCGAGATCGGCAAGCGGCACGACGCGATCGAGCCGCGCGAGGTGGAGGCATGAGCGACTGGTTCGCGTTCTCGCGGATGCGTGGCGACGACCAGCCGCGGGACTGGATGCGGTGGTCGGAGTTTCGGGAGTTGGTCAGGGCGGAGATCCCCTGCCTGAGCGACGACGACATCAAGAAGGCCGTGCGGACGTCGCGGCCGGAAAAGCGGTACGGGCACTATCGGTACACGAACGAGCACATGGACGCGGTCCGAGCGTATGCGGCCCGCCTGGGGTTTCTGAAGGACACGAAGGAGACGGCGAATGTCTGACGACGCGATCGACTGGGGCGACTGGGGCGGCGAGGAGCAGGAGTCGAAGCTGCTGCAGCCGGGCGAATACACGGGCAGCATCACCGAGGCGGCGTGGGTGGTCGAGCCATGGGCCGAGCGGACGTTCCCTGGAAGCGGCGGGAACATGCTGAAGGTGAAGGTCGAGATCGACGCTCCGGCGGGATACGCGGCGACGATCACGCGGATCCCGCGGATCAAGGAGCGGCGATGGCAGTACCGCGCGGTCTGCGGGGCCGCTGGAGTGCCGGCCCCGTCGAAGGACGGTCCTCCGTGGAGCCCTTCTTGCCTGGTCGGCAAGCGGGTCCAGGTGCTGACGAAGATCTACACGAACCCGAAGACCGACGAGAGCAAGGTCGAGATCGAGAAGTGGTTCCCGGCCGAGACCTGGACGCAGCCCGACGCCGGCCAGCCGAAGCCGGCCGAGAAGCCGGTGGCAAAGCGGACGCCGACCCAGAAGGCCGACGCGGCCTCCGGCGTGATGCCCAACGATGACATCCCGTTCTGAGGTGACACATGGCAACGGTTCACAAGATCTCGATCTACGGCGGCAGCGTGACCGTCTACCAGCAGGCTGGCGAGACCGTCGACGTCTACGGCGTGCCGATGGTTCGCCTGCGGCACGGCACGATCGTCAAGCCGGCCGGATTCCACAGCAACATCGCGGACGCGCAGCGGGAGGCGGCCGACCGGATCGACGAGATTCGCGAGGATCTCGCCCAGCAGGCCGCGCGGCTGCGGCAGGAGGCCGACGCATGATCTACGACGTGGCTGACGTTGTTCGTGCCGGCGAGTGGCCGACCGAGTTGGCGATCGAGCGGATCCTCTCCGCGACGAGCAGCCACGAGGCGGCCGGGATCCGGAATCAGGTCGGCATGGCCGCCATGTACCGGAGGCGGCCGCAGGCGGACGCGGAGGCGTGCCAGGAGGCGTTCTCTGTCCGCTGGGGCCGCGAGGTGATCGACCAGAAGCTCGGGCCGATCGGCCCGCTGCACTACACGGGGGACTGACTACACGGCGGCCGCTCCCGGCCGAAGGGGCTGACTCATCGCAGCCCCAGGGAGGACGCCGCGGGCGGTCGTCTGAAACACCCGCAGCCGGAGCCGGAGACCTTTCCGCCGGCGATCCGACCGCCGGCCCGGCGTCACAGGGCAAATACACGGAGGAACGGATGCCAGCAAGACCGACCATCGACCGCGAACGCGTCCGCGAGCTGCTCGCCCAGGGCATGAAGGTCCCGCAGATCGCGGTCCGCCTGGGCGTGAACAAGGTCACGCTCTACCAGATCGCGAAGGGGGCGACGCGATGAAGACCCCTCCATGGATCACGCCGCCGCCCGAGGCGGTGCTGCCGCTGTTTGCTGCGGCACGGAAGACCGACCCGGCGACGTCGCACGCGGCGGCGAAGCGGGCGCCGGTGGCCGGGCACTGTGCCAAGGTGCTCGAGGCCCTGGCGGCCGGCCCCGCCGGCCAGACGGAGATCGCCCGCCGGGCCGGGCTGACGGTGGCCGCGGTGTCGAAGCGGCTGCCGGAGTTGCGGCGGGCCGGGCTCGTCGAGCGGACGGGCCGGGAGGTCGAGGGCGGGGAGAGTGAGCATCGGAGGTGCGATGGATGATCGCGAACCTTGGATTTGACGCCAAGATTTCCTTGATCGTGGATCAACTTCGCTGGCGCAAGTTGGAGCGAAAGCGGCTCAAGGACTGGAAGGGCAGACGCGCAAGACGAAAGCCTCGTCACTGCGTGACGGCTACCCTGAAACTCTGCCCACGGCAGAGGGCAAAGCGGCAAGAGACGGCAGGCGGCTGAATCACGGCTGCGTCGCGGTGACGCCGGTCGAGGGGCTGAATGGAAAGGAGTCCATTGTGACTATCTTAAAACTTCAGAGGTCGCATTGCGGCCGCGGTGGGATACACAGGCCTGGATCAGACCTTAGTGTTTCCTTCGTATTTGAAAATAAACTCAGAGGCAGAATTACATTTTACATCTCGCCAAGGCTGGCTGATCTGATGAATGTAAAACTTGGGATGCGTGTGTCTGCTGATTTTGATAACGCCACGAATCGCCTGCGCGTAAAGATTGACGAACAAGCAGGAAATTTGCTTCGTGGACACAACCACGGCCGAGGGGATTTTCTCGTGTCGTTTAGCGTCAAGCGCGAAGATGCTTTGAATGTGGGGTTTTCGGAAAGAATCCCTCGTTACTTTTCGCTCGTTGGCGTTGATGGTGTAGTCGCCGTTTTTAGCGAGACGGGCGTGGAGGCCACGAATGGCCGGTGACTGGCTGAAGATGCGGCACGACCTGGCGGACGACCCGGCAGTGATCCGGATCGCCACGGCGTGCCGCATCGACGAGGATGCCGTGGTCGGGAAGTTGCACCGGCTCTGGTCGTGGGCGGACCGCCACACGGCCGGCGGGCACGCCGACGGCGTCGGGCTCGACTGGGTGGACAGGACTGCCAGGTGTCAGGGGTTTGCGGCTGAAATGGTGCGGGTGGGATGGCTGGAGGAAACGGGCCAAGGGCTGACGTTTCCCCGGTTCGACCGGCACTGCAGCGAATCCGCAAAGGTCCGGGCGCTCGGCAAAACCAGGGTGAAACGCTTCCGTAACGCTGCGCGCGTTACAGATGCGTTACCAGAGAAGAGAAGAGAAGAAATTCCTCCTCCTCCGCACGCGTGCGAGGGGGAACCCCCGGACCCGGCAAGATGGGCAATCCTCCGGGATGCCTGGAAGTCCGGCCCGGGAGTTCCGTGGGGGCCTCCTGACCCGCCAGACGAGGCCGTGGCGCGGCTTGCCGAGGATGGCTGGCTGGATGACGCCCTCCAGGCCATCGGCCGTCTGCGGGGCTGCAAGTACTTCCAGAACCCCGTCGGGCTGCCGCAGTTCTGCGGGCCGCGGTTCGTTGGGCGGGTGCTGCAGGGGCGGTACGACGCGGTGAACCCGGACCGGAAGCCAGGCCCTCGCGGCCAGGACGAACGCCGCCCGGCGGCCGAGGCCGCGGCCGAGTGGCAGCGGAAGGCCGAAGACCCGGAAGCCGCCCGCCGGCGGGCCGAGTACCTGGAGTCCAAGGCCCGCAAGGCCAAGGCCAGGGGCGAAGATGCTCGGAGCCGCGGCGACGGCGACTTCGAGGCCGCACGTGCGGCGGTGCTGGCGTCGCTTCAGGAGCAGACATGAAGCCACACCACGCCCCAGTCATCGGCATCGACCCCGGCCCGCGGGAGTTCGCGTGGGTGCTGTGGAACGGCTCGCGAGTCCTCGACTGCGGCGACGCGACGAACTGCCAGCCGGGAGAGCCGTTCTTCACGCCGTCGGTCGGCTACCCGGTCGCGATCGAGTGGATCGAGTCCTTCGGCATGGCGGTCGGGAGGGAGGTGTTCGAGACGGTGTTCAGCATCGGCCGCATGGCCGCGATGAAGGACGTCCGCCTGGTCCCCCGCCGCGACGTCAAACTCCACATCTGCCGGTCGGCGAAGGCCAAGGACGGGAACATCCGGCAGGCCCTCATTGACCGGTTCGGGCCTGTTGGTACGAAGAAGGCCCCGGGGCCGCTGTTCGGCATCTCAAACCACCGGTGGGCGGCGCTGGCCGTGGCGGTCACGGCCTTCGACCTCGAGCAGACGGATCACGAGGCGACCTTCCACCGGATGACCGGGACCTGACGGCATGGAGGCCAGAATGGTACGACGCGACGTCTCGCGGAGTGGGGTGCGGAACGGGCGGCGGCTCATGCGGGACCGCTCGGGGCGGCTCCTCGGGTCGACGCGGATCGTGCTGTCGGCGATCCAGGTCAGGGCGGTCGAGCGGATGTTCCGGACCGGCCGGAGCCTGGAGGCGATTGCGGACGCGATCGGGGTGTGCAGGAACACGATCCAGCGGATCCTACGCGACCAGCTGCAGCACGTGCCGCGGCGGAAGCGGTCGTGGATGGACACGGCACGGCGGGAAGACCCGTCCCCTGACGAGCTGCGGCAGCAGATGGCAGACCTACGCGGCTCATAGGGCAAATCGGTGGCCGCCGCTACCCTCGCGGCATGGCCTCCGCCCTCCAAGCCCGCAGCCCGCTCCACGTCGCCTTCGTGCGCGGGAACGACTTCTCGGCCGCGCTCGATTTCTCGATCGCGACGACCGGCTACACCTGGGCCGCCGAGATCTACTCGCTCAACACCGGCGAGATCCTCGCCACGCCCACCGTCACGACCGTCGACGCCGCCCTCGGGAAGGTGAGCCTGGCCGTTCCACGGACCACGGGCAACACGCTACCCATCGGGACGCTCGGCCTGCGGGTCCGGTGGACGGCCCCCGGCGGCGTGCGCGACGTCCTCGGCGGCACGTGCGAGGTGCTCCGGTGAGCGACATCCAGGTGAACGTCGGGCCGCCCGCGGCCGTCGAGGTGGTGATCCAGCCGCTCGACGTCGCCGCCACCGTCACCGGCGGCGTCGGCCCGCAGGGGCCGCAAGGCCCGGCCGGCCCGTCGGGGCTGTCCACGGTCGCGATCTCCGGCGGCACCGTCTCGCCGCTCGTCCTCGACATCACCCAACAGGTGGCCGCATGACCACGTTCAACACCCGCGTCACGTTCGACCACGTTCGGAACACCGCCGCCGGCTTCACGGCCGCGAACCCGGTCCTCGGGTACGGCGTCACCGGCCTGGAGACCGACACCGGCCGGAGCAAGGTCGGCGACGGCGTCGCGGCGTGGACCGCCCTGCCCTACATGGCCGGCGCGGCTCACCAGCACCCGATCGGCGACGTCACCGGCCTCCAGGCGGCCCTCGACGGCAAGGCCACGCCGGCGGACGTCACGGCGGCCGTGGCGGCGGTTGTGGACGCGGCCCCGGGCACGCTCGACACGCTCAACGAGCTGGCCGCCGCCCTCGGGGACGACGCCAACTTCGCATCGACCGTCACGACCGCCCTCGCGGCCAAGGCCCCCCTGGCATCGCCGACGTTCACGGGAAACGTCTCGGGCATCACAAAGGCCATGGTGGGCCTCGGGAACGTGGACAACACGGCCGACGCGGCGAAGCCCGTCTCGACCGCCCAGGCGGCCGCAGACGCGGCCGTTGCATCCGCTGCCGCTGCCGATGCGACTTCGAAGGCGAACGCCGCCCAGGCTGCAGCGGTGCAGCGGTCGAACCACACCGGGACGCAGGCGATCGGGACCGTAGACGGCCTCCAGGCCGCCCTCGACGGGAAGGCCAGCACCACCGACGCCCGCCTCTCCGACGCCCGCGAGTGGTCGGCCGCCACGGTCACCCAGGCCGAAGCCGAGGCCGGCACATCCACCAGCCGGCTCGCGTTCTCGCCGCTGCGGGTGTTCCAGGCGGTGGCGGCGTGGTGGGCGGCGTCGTCCGCGAAGACGAAGCTGGACGGGATCGCCACGGGGGCCACGGCCAACGCGACCGACGCGCAACTGCGGGACCGGGCCACGCATACCGGGACGCAAGCCCACACGACGATCACCGGCCTCGGCGGGGCCGCCACGCTCAACGTCGGCACGACGGCCGGGACGGTCGCGGCGGGGAACGATTCGCGGCTGACCGATCAACGGGTGCCGACCAGCCATGCGTCCAGCCACCAGACCGGCCAGGCCGACGCGATCAACCACGTGATCGTCACGCCGTCCAGCCTGTCGGCCAGCCAAAACGACTACGCCCCTGGGGTGTGCGACATCCTGCGGCTGTCGAGTTCGACCGCCATCGACATCACAGGGCTCGTGGCCGGGACGGTGGACGGGGCCATGCGTCTCGTCATCAACACGAACGCCAGCGGCGGGGCGGCGATCACGCTGAAGCACGAGTCTTCATCGAGCACGGCCGCGAACCAGTTCCGCAACACGACCGGAGGCGATTTCATCCTGCCGGCCGATGGCGGCTCGGCCGTGCTCACCTACTCCAGTGCGATCTCGCGGTGGAGGATTCTGTGAGCAGGTGGCAGTCGATCTACGCGCGGGCGCGGCAGTTTGACCCGCGGACGATCCAAGGCCTGGCGATGTGGCTGGATGCGAGCGACTCGTCCACCGTAACACTCGCATCTGGTGCTGTTAGTGAGTGGCGAGACAAAAGCGGAAACAGTCGCAACGCCGCGCAGACAGTCGCAAACAATCGGCCCGCCACAGTTACTGTCAATGGGCGCACAGCCGTATCGTTCGATGGAATGAACGACGGGCTTGAGTTTACCGGCGTGGCTCGCACCGACGAGACTTGGATCATTGCGGCGGCGCAGACGGTAGACCAGTCTGGAACGCGGATGTTTATCTCCAATGCAGTAGAGGGATTTGGTATTGCCTCTGCCAAAGGCTCGGTGAGACTTCTGGTGGCTTATTTTGGAGACTTTGCCGAAGGCGTTGGCAGACTTCGCCCTTATTATAACTCCAATCCGGCGATACCACTCGGTCCGGCTGTGCTGTCGGTAGTGCGATCTGCCGCAAGCGGCGGCTTTGTATTTATCGACGGGACGCAGCGACCCAGCGTTGTCAATGGCGCAGCGTCGTTTACCACCAGCGGTTCCGTTGCGATTAGTCGCATTGGATACTTCAACTCTTCAACATTGCAACTTCAAGGATGGATAGGTGAAATCCTTTGCTATTCCCGGCCGCTAACGGCTGCCGAACGACAAACTGCCGAGCGATACCTCGGAAAGAAGTGGGGCATCGTTGTCGCATGAGATGCTTTCGCACGGCCAATGAATCGTTGTACGAATCCATCCGCCTCCAATTGGATGCGGCCTGGGGCCATCCCAATGCCGAGACGAAGACGATCACCTGCTTCGACCCGGCGTCTGTTGCCCCGCGAGATAACGCGGGCCGCCTGCTGCTGGCGGTGAATGATGAGTTTGCAACCTGGGAGCCAGCCGCAACGCTCCTCCCACAACTCCTCGCCAGCGGTTCCGTCGAGGAGATCACCAAGGCCGAGTACCAGGCGGCTATCGAGCAGCCCACCCCATGACCACCCCCACCCCTGCCGCCGTGCTCCTGGCCGCCGGCCGCTGCTGCGGACGGCGGTGCGTCAACTGCCCGTATACGCCGAGGTGGGTGGCGGGGGCGACGCAGGTGAAGTGATGCCAGCACGCATCGAGCGATGGAGGCCGCCTGTCCATCTGAAGGCCAAGCCTACGAAGGAACGGGCACACTACACGTCGAAGGACTGGCGAGCGAGACGGAAGGCGATCCTCATCCGTGACGCGTACCGATGCCGGTCGTGCTCGCGTGTCGCATACGGGCCGGCGGCCCATGTCGATCACATCCTGCCGCTCGAGGAGGGCGGGACCGATGACGAGGGCAACCTCCAGGTGCTGTGCGAGTCGTGCCACGGCAGAAAGACGAGGGCGGAGCAGCGGAGGCGGGGCGTGCTGTGATGCTTGACTGAGGATCAACTTCCATCATGCTCGTGACATGTGCGGCAAGGATGCCAAGCCGAAGCGGACGTGCGCGTGCCAGAAGTGCGGCGCCGAACTCGACGCTGGTCTTCGCGGTCCGCCGAAAAAGTGGTGCATGATGTGCCGAAAGACCCCCCCCTGCCGCAAGATTCCAACCTGCCGCCACTGCGGCGTGGTCACCGGGCTGAGCCTGAAGCGACGCTGGCCGATCACGGCCTGCCAGGACTGCAAGGACGAGCACGCGAAGGCTCGGGCGAAGCGGTACAAGTCGCTCGAGCGTGGTTGCGTGCGATGCGGCTCGCGGTTCATCGGCGCATGGGCACGGCGGCTATGCGATCCGTGCCTGACGATGAAGAAGACGGCCGCGACGGTCGCGTGTGTCGAGTGCGGAACTGTCTTCCGCAAGAGCAGGCAGGGAGGAAACTCCAAGGGGCTTTTCTGTACGAACAGGTGCCATGGGATTCACCGACGCCGAGTCAACGGGGCCGAGGCCCGCAGGATGCAGCGCAGGACGCAGCGTCAGCGGTTCTCGCGGATCGCCCAGCACGAGCGGTCCGCGATGTACCGGCAGCGGCGGATGCGTAAAGAGCTGGCAAAGATCGTGACGTTCGTGGTGAAGCGGGCGTTGACGGCGTGTAGGCAGTGCGGCGGATCGATGCCCCTGCTGAAAGGCTATGGAGTGCAAGGCGGAGCATCCCTGGAGTTTTGCTCGCGGCGATGCTTGAGAAGGGCAGCGTCAGCCGCATGCAAGACGAAACGTAGATCCGAAGGCTTATCGGTAAACACCGGCCACCAATCGCGATGCAGGAAACGTGGCCTTCCGAGGATGTACGGGAGATGCGTTTCTCTGAAGGCTGTTGGTGAACGTGATCGATGGGTGTGCCAGCTGTGCAACAAGCCAACGGCAGGAAGCTCGCGTGACTGCGGCCCGCTGTCTCCATGCGTTGACCACATCGTTCCGATCGGCCACCCAGGCAATCGATCGCACGGCCACGTTCCAAACAACATCCAGATCGCGCATCGAGTCTGCAACGAATCGAAGGGCCGTTCGATCGCGTGTCCTTCTCTACTGGATTGCATTAATCCTCGCGAGCATGTGCGGATGAATGGAATCAATCAGACGCCGCAGATTTTGCAAACCGGGGTGGTTTTGCCCACAAATGGGCCTTTCGGCGGAAAGCCCCACGCGACCTCCGGTTGAGTTCGCGGCGCATTTCGACCTTTTTTAGGTGAGTTATGGGATCACGAGGACGCCTGCCTGACCCGAATAGTGCCCGGACCGCCGACGGCCGGAACACCATGACAGCCCCACGCCGCGGGTCGGACGATCCGGTGCGGATGCCTCACGGCCTGGCGAAAAACAAACCAGCCGCGGCCCTCTGGAAGCGGCTGTCTCCGACGCTCATCGAGGACGGGCGGCTCACTGCCGACCAGGCGGAAACCTTCGCCCTCATGTGCCGGCTCCATGCTGAGATCGAGAGGCTCGACCTTCGCATCGCGACGGACGGCGACACGATCATCAACACGAAGGGCGACATCGTGAAGCATCCGGCACACACCATGCTCCGGGCGGCCCGGACGGAGTTCGTCGCCCTGGCCCGCGACTTCGGCCTGACGGCCGCGGCCGTGGCTCGCCTGCCAATCGAGGAAGACGATGCGGAGGAGGAAGACCCGCTCGCGAAGTATTCCTGAGCCGTGCGGTCCGCCGCCCGACTCCCTGTTCGTCGATCCGACGTCCAGGCCGGAGTACGTGCCAGGGTTCGAATGGAAAGCCGACGAGGCTGACAAGCCGCGGCAGTTCATCGAGGAGTGCTGCCGCCACCGGGCGGAAGGCGGCGAGATCGTCCGGGTCTCGCCGATCCCGTGGTTCCGGGACCGCGTGCTCTTCCCGCTCTTTGGGTGGCGGCGGCCGAACGGCCGGCTCCGGTTCCGGCGGTTCTCCGTCTTCGTGCCCAAGAAGAACCGGAAGACGACGAGCTGCTCCCAGATCGTGCAGTTTGCAAACGTCGTCGCTGGCATGGACGTCTTCCTCGCGGCCAACGTGAAGGACCAGGCCCGGACGATGTGGCGAATGGTGCGCGACTCCATCCAGGCCTCGCCGATCCTGGAGCCGGTGTTCGACGTCGTCGACCACAAGTACCTGATCCGAAACAGGCGGAACGGGAAGGAGATCCGCTGCCTGTCCGCCGACGCGAAGGTCTCGGAGGGCATCAACGGTCTCGTGCTACTCGACGAGATCCACAGCTTCAAGAAGCCCGACCTGGTCGACACGATCATGTACGCGACCCGTGGCATCCCCAACGCCATCATCGGCTCGATCTCGACGGCCGGCGACAACCGGAACGGGATCGGCTGGGAGTGGTGGGAGGCGACCGAGCTGGTGCTGAAAGACCCGAGCGTGAACCCCAGCCTTCTGGGCGTGATCTTCGCGGCCGACCCCGAGGCCGACGATCCGCACGCCCCGGCCACGTGGGCGAAGGCGAACCCGGGCCTCGGCGAGGCTTTCACGGAGGACGAGTTCCGCAGCGACTACGAGGACGCCCTCACCCACCCGCGGAAGTTCTCGAGGTGGCTGCGGTACTCGCTCAACGTGTGGACCGCCCCCGACAACCGGGCCTTCCCGGGCGAGCACTTCGCGAACTGCCGCAAGCCGCGGCCGGACCTGACCGGGCTGACATGCGTCTGCGGGATCGACGTCGCCAGCAACATCGACATGACGGCGGCGTGTTTCCTGTTCAAGCTGGCCGACGGCTCCTACTACGCCATCATGCGGTACTGGGTTCCCGAGGAGACCGTCCGCGAGCGCGAGACGAAGGACAACATCCCCTACTCGACCTGGGCTCGCGAGGGCTGGCTGACGGTGACGCCGGGGGCGCGGCTCAACCACAAGGTCGTCGCCCGCGACATCGCGGAGTTCGACCGCCAAAACAAGATCGCCCTCGTGTGTGCGGACCCGTGGCAGATCGGCCCGATCGCGTCGATGCTCGAGGAGGAGTCGATCGACCTGAAGGCGGTGCGACCCAGCACGACCGTCATGAACGCCCCGTCGAAGATGCTCGAGGGTGAGGTGGTCGAGGGGAAGTTCGGCTACGAATCCCCGATCCTGCTGTTCAACGCGAACAACCTCGTGTGGTTCGAGGACTCGACGGGGATGATCAAGCCCGACAAGGAGAAGTCGCCGGAGAAGATCGACGGCATGGTGGCGGCGGTCAACGCGTTCGCGGCCGCCATGGAGAAGGACGCCGAATTGTCGGAGCGGCCGGCCGACGGCCCGCTCCTGCAGCCGCTCTGGTGACGCGGCTATAGGGCAAATCGGTGGCGGTTTGGAAGGATGCCTTCCATGCCACGCGCCAAGCCCCCGGCCTCCAGGCGGTCGCCGCAGAATCCGTCGACGAAGCGGCCCGCCTCGCGGCGGTCCCGGGCATCCACGCGCGCCACGATCGCGGACAGCACGCTCCTTGACCCGCTCGCGTGGGGCTCCGCATCGCAGCGGCGGGTCCACCCCGAGCTCGCCGTCCGGGTGTCGAGCGTCTTCAGCGTCTGCCGGTTCATCGCCCAGTCGATCGGGTGCATGTCGCCCCGGCTGAAGGTGCGGCTGGCGGGCAAAACGCTCGACGCGGTCCAGGGCTTCGGCGATCCGGCCGCGAGCGTCTACCGGCAGGCGGTCCACGCCCTGCGGGTGCGGCCGAACCCGTGGCAGAGCCCGTTCGACTTCTGGACCCTGCAAGCGTTTTGGACTGCCCTCCACGGCGGCGGCTTCGCCAGGATCGTGGCTGGCAACCGGGGGGCGATGACCCACCTGATCCCGCTCCACCCGCGGCGGATGCGGACGAAGCAACTCGCCGACTACTCGCTCGCCTACGAGTGGTTTGACGAGCTGGGGAAGTGGATGCCGCTCCAGCAGAGTGAGGTCCTCCACTTCCGCTGGCTGGGCGACAACGGGATCACGGGCACGCCCCCGACGGACACGCTCGCGACGGCGATCACGATCGCCCGGGAGCTCGACGGCGCAGCCCTCACGCTCTGGCGGAAGGGGGCGCGGCCCGACTTCGTGATCGAGACCGACAAGCGGATGGACGACACGACCATGGCCCGCTACCGGTCGGAGTTCCGCGAGATGTACGGCGGGGATAACCGCGGCACGCCGGCGGTCATGATCCCGGGCCACAAGCTCGTGCCCATGCAGTCGAACACGATGGAGCAGTCGCAGTTCCAGCAGCTCCGCGAATCCATCCTGCCCGAGGTGTGCAGCCACTGGGGCGTGCCGGCCTCACTCGTCGGCGATGCGAAGGCACAGCGGTACGGCAGCCCCGAGGCCGACAACCTCCAGGCCCAGGTGTGGTGCCTGCTGCCGTGCCAGAAGCGGTTCGAGGGCGCGGTCAACCTCTGGCTGCAGGACACCTACGGCGAGAACACGTTCTTCCAGCTCGACAACCGGGCGCTGCTCCGCGGCGATTCGGTCGCCCGGGCGAACCTGTACCGGGCGCTGTTCTCCATGTCGGCCATCACGCCGAACGAGATCCGCGAGCTCGAGGACTTCCCGCTGCTCGAGGAGCCGGAGGCCGACAAGACGTTCCTGCAGCTCGGCTTCTCGACGCTGGAGATGGCGGCGAACCAGGCCCAGAAGGGGGCCGCCGGGGCCGTGGCTGGGTCGGCCGCTGGCGATGCCGCCGGCCAGGGCGAGAGCGTGCCGTCGGCGGGCGGGTTCACGCTCGGCCAGCGCGTCTACTGGACCGACGGCGACGGCGTGATCGAGCACTTGATGACGTCGGGGACGCTGGGGACCGATGGCTCGCCGTTCGCGATCGAGGCCACGCCCGACGATCCGGCGGCACTGATCCGCGTCTACCAGGGCGACCAGCCGACCGAGTTCACGGTCGGGAAGCGGGTGGCCGAACTGTCTGCCGCGCCGATGACTGCCGACTCCACGGGGGGCAACCCATGACCAGCACGATCGAACGCCGCTACCTCCTGACCGCCGACTACCCCGAGGCGATCACCGTCCAGACGCGGGACGGGGAGCCGCCCGTCATCGCCGGGATCTCGCCGCCGTGGGATTCGTTCTCCGTCGACCTCGGCGGCTTCCGCGAGAAGTTCGCGCCGACGGCCTTCGACGGCCTGGTCGACCGCAAGGCGAACGACCCGCGCGGCAGGCTCGACGTCCCGTTCCTCACGGACCACCTGTCGCACCTGATCACGGGCCGGACGACCAACGGTCGGCTGGAGATCCGGAAGGGCCTGAAGGGACTGGAATACACCCACCGCCCGATCCAGACCACCCACGGCCGCGACCTCGCGATGCTGGTCGAGGATCGCACGATCACCGGCGCGTCGTTCGCGTTCACGACCGCCCCCGACGGCGAGACCTGGACGGAGGACGAGAAGGGAAACGTCGTGCGGACGGTCTTCCGCGCGACCGGCCTCTACGACATCTCCGCTGTGACCTACCCGGCCTACCCGCAGAGCACCGCGGGCATCCGTTCGCTGCCGCTCTGGAAGAACGCCCGGAGCGCGATGGCCCACCGGGCCGAGCCTCGCGGCCTCACGATCTCCCTCGACTTCGACGGCACGTTCACCGCGGCCCCCGGGCTGTGGCGGTCGTTCGTCGCCGATGCCCAGGCCCGCGGCAACCGGGTGGTGTGCATCACGCGACGCGAAGACAACGAGGAGAACCGGGCCGCCCTGCGGACCGCGTTCGGGGATCTCCACGACGAACTTGCCGGCGTGCTGCTCGTCGGGCCGGACCAGCGGAAGCGGTCGGCCGCAGCGGCCGCCGGCATTTCGGTCGACATCTGGGTCGACGACTACCCCGAGGGGATCGTCGAGCCCGCCCAGGCCGGGCCAGCCCAGGCCGCCCCGCGCGGCGTGAAGGTCTCGACGCTCGCGGGCGCCCGGGCCGCCGCGGCGGCAGCCGCCGCCCGGATGCGGATCGCCCTCAGTTCCACGGAGGCCTCCCGATGATTTCCGACGCCCCCGTGACCGTCGCCGAGAACCTCGACGGCGGCCTGCTCGCGAAGATCCACGCGTTCGTCGAGGCGGCCAAGTCAGCCGCCGCCGACGGCCTCACGTGGGCCGAGTTCGGCGACCTCATGCTCGCCCTGCTGCGGCTGGTGATCGCGGGCCTCGACGTCGCCAACGGCCTGAGCGGTGCCGCGAAGAAGGCCCTCGCCCTGGAGGCGGTCGCGAGCCTGTTCGATGCCGTGGCCGATCGGGCGGTCCCGCCGCTCGCCTACCCGATCTGGGTCCTCGCCCGGCCCGCCGTGCGGGCGCTCGTCCTGGCACTGGCGTCGGGGGCCGTGGAGCAAGTGCTGCCGCTCGTGAGGCGCTGACATGCTCGACAACGTCCGGCTGCTCGTGGAGTGGGCTCCCCTGCTCGGCTACGCCAAGCGGCTGTCGGCGGCCGTGGATGACGGCGGCCGGGCCGACACGATCGCCGACGCGATCGAGTGGCTCGCGAGCAAGACCGGCAACCGCATGGACGACGAGCTCGCCCGCCTCGTGGCGGCCGTGCTGCACACCCCGCAGGGCGCGGCCCTCGCCAGGTGGATCTCCGACAAGGCCGCAGACCTGGAGCAGACCCCGTGAACTACGCGACCCTGGCCCAGATCGTGATCGCCGTCGGCCTGGTCGGCTACGGCGTGGTCGTGGGTGTGCAGCAGCTCCGCGGCCGTCTTGGCCGGCGGACCCGGACGCCGGTGGACGACCTCCGCCTGGTGATCGACCTCGCGGCCCGGCTCCGGGACAAGGGGCAGACCGACGCCGTGGCCGTGTGCGAGCAGCTCACCCACGAGCTGCTGAAGCCGGAGGCCAAGGCGTGAGGCCGTTCGCCTTCATCGCCGCCGGGCTTCTCCTGCTGACGCTGCCGCGCGTCGAGGGGTGCCGCGTGGACACGAGCGGGTCCGCGACGGCGGCCGTCTACGTCTACGAAAAGGACGATGGGGCCGTGCCCGCCTACGTGACCGTGGCGGTCAACCGCCTCAACCGCGAGCGGAAGGTGGTCGCCACGCTCCTCGAGGCAGACACGACCGACGGCGACGGCGACGTGCCGGAGCAGTATCGCTCCGCCCTGGATGCGGCCCGCAAAGCGGGGCTACCGGCGGTCGTCGCCCTCGCGGGCCGGACAGTGATCCGGGTGACGCCGCGGCCGGGGAGTGAGGCGGCGGTGATGGAGGCCGTGCCGTGATCATCGACCCGCGACTGATCGACGTCTTCCCGATCAACGGGCACGACGGCTACCCAGCCGAGCTGGCCGCGGAAGACACGCCCGACGCCCTCCGCGACGCCTGCGGGTCCGCCTCGCGTGAGTTCCCGAAGGCCCTGTGGATCGAGCCGCGCGACTGGGGGGCGAAGGCCAGGGAGAACGACGCGGCCGGGGCGTGGGGAATGAACTACGTCGATCGGTTCACGAACCAAGACCCGACACACGAATGTACCTGCCACTCCCTCCGCGTGAACGTGGAAGCCGCCCGCAACCGGGCGCGGGGCGTGAACTACGGCGGGCCGCGGAAGGACTACCGCTACCCCGAGTCTCGCGACTTCGGCTCGGTCTGGCTGTCGCCGCTGTCCGTCTACGCCGAGGCCAACCCGCGGCAGTGGGGCGGGGCCAACGTCCGGGCGGTGCTGGAGATCGCCTGCCGTCGCGGGATGCTGCCCGAGACGGTGCAGCCATACGACTACCAGTTCCGCCACGCGATCCACGGCACGACCGGCCGGGGCGGGTTCAACCAGGCCCGCGGCCCGTGGACGCCGGTCTCGCGGTTCCCGGCCGGGTGGGAGGAGACGGCCCGGCACTTCCGGCCGCTCGAGGTGATCTTCCCGGAGAGCTACGAGCAGGCGGTGTGCCTCGTGCTCCACGGCTACGTCGTGAGCGTGGGCCGCAACGGGCACGCGGTGCCGTGGGCGCGGTGGATGCCCGACCAGCGGCTCATGGCCTATCCGGATTCCTACGACATCGTCCGGTACGACTCCGAGCGGACAGCCCGATCCGCATGGGAGGGGTCGTTCACGGTCGCGAGCGTGACCCTCCCCGATGACTGGAGCCGGCCTGCCGGGTGACCATGCGATCCATCATCCTCACGCTCCTCCTGGCCGCGACCGCCGCGGCCGCCCCGTGCGACAACTGCCACGGCGACCGCGTCGTTGGCCCCGGCCCTGTGCGGTTCGCGTGCCCGGTGTGCGATGGTGCCGGGCAGCTGCCCGACCCGCCGCCCCCGGCTCCAGCGGTGGCCGCCGCCCCCGGCCCCCGGCCCGCCGTCTGCCGGATCGAGTGCGGGGCCGGCCCGGCAAAGGACTGCGGGTCCGGCGTGCTCGTCGAGACCCGTGACGGCCGGGCAAAGGTGCTCACGGCCTGGCACGTGGTGCGTGGCAACCGGGACGCGATCACGATTCGCTGGCCTGACGGGACAAGCGGCCCGGCCCGCGTGGCGTCGTGGGATGCGGCCTTTGACCTGGCGGTGCTCTCGACCGCGGCCCCCGCCGCCGCCCCGGTGCCGATCGCGGCCCGGCCCCCGGCCGTCGGCGACCGGCTGACGCTCGCCGGATACGGGCCAGTGCCGTTCACCTACCGGGAGGCGAGCGGGGCTGTCACCCAGTTCCTCGGCCCGACGGGTCGGCACCAGCAGCACATGCTCGAGGTCCGGGCCGCCGCCCGGCAGGGCGACTCCGGCGGCCCGATCTTCAACGCCCGCGGCGAGGTGGTCGCGGTGCTGTGGGGCTCGACCGGCGGGCTGACTGCCGGGAGCCACGTTGCCGAGATCCGGCGGATTCTGGGCCAGCCGGTGGCGGCCGCCGTCTGCAAGGACGGGAGGTGCGACCGATGACCGACGCCGACTACGTCTGGGCCGAGCTGGCCCGCCACCCGATCCGCCGGGCGATGCTCGGCCGCGAGCGGTGCGACGAGATCACGGCGACTGCGGCCAGCATGTCGCCCACGGGCCGGGCGGCTGCCGCCGCCGGCCACGACCGCGACGACATGCGGCGGCTCTGGGAGGGCCGCGTCCGCGACGAGTACGCCCAGCGGGCGGGCTTCGCGTTCATGACGATGCTCCTGTGGTGGGCCATCGGGGCAATCGTAGAGGCGCTGGTCAGGAAATGGTGGGAGGAGCACACATGACTACCGAGACGATCGAGATCGTGCTGCGGACCGCCCGCGAGTTCGGGGTTCCGTTCATCGTGCTGGCCGTGCTGCTGTGGCTCCTCCGCGAGGCCGCTCACGCCATGCACCGGACGGTCGTGATTCCCGTGGTCGAGGCCCATTCGACGTTCCTCCGGCAGACGACCGCCACGCTGGAGGGCCTCGGCCGCACCCAAGAGCAGCAGGCCGACACGCTCCGCGAGTTGGCCGCAGGCCAGCGCGAGATTCAGTCGGCCATCGGGCGGCTCGCGTGACGCTTCGGCCGCGATGAGATTTTTTCCAGACGGCCTATAGGGCAAATCGGTGGTGCCTTCATAGGTTGCCGTTCGCGAGATCGACATCGACCACGCATCAACTCCAACCGAGGTAACCATGCCCAGCCCGAAGCTTCGCCTGCTGACCGACGAGAGTGTCGCGGTCGAGAACGAGATCAACGCCCTCCGCTCGCTCGAGCCGAAGGATGACGCCGACCGGGAGAGCATCGAAGGCCGTCTGGCCGCCGCCCAGGAGCGGGCCGCCAAGATCGCCGCCGAGGCCAAGCGCGAGGGCGACCTCGACGCCGCGATCGCGTCGATGCAGGCGGTCCGCAGCTCCGACAAGTCCCGCGAGGACGTCGAGAAGCAGTTCCGCAAGGACGAAGAGGCCGAGACCCAGCCCGACATCCGGTCCGGCGTCCGGTCGTTCCGTTCGCTGAAGGTCGCCGAGGCCGTCGGTCGCCATCTGTGCGGCCTGGCCGGCGTCAACAAGCGGGCCATGGGCGAGACCGTGGACGGATACGGCGACGACTTCGTCGTGACCGAGCTCTACTCCGCGATCGTCAACCGGCTGCAGTACCAGTCGGTGGCGATGCAGCTCGCCTCGATCTTCCGGCCCCGCGGCCAGAAGATCACCCTGCCCAAGAGCGGCGACGTGACGTTCGGCTTCGCGGCCGAGAACGTGGCGTTCACCGATCAGGACATCTCGACGACCGGTGCCGACCTGACCCTCTACGAGGGCGGTGCCTCGATCCCCGTGTCGCGGTCCCTCATCGAGGATTCGCCGGTCGACGTTGCGGGCCTGGTCGTGGACCGCTGCTCGCACGGTCTGGCCCGGTGGATGGACAACGTGGTCTTCGGCGGCAATACGGCCAACCCGGCGATCACCGGCCTCGCGGCCTCGGTGGTCTCGGGCAACACCGTGACGGTGGCGGCCAACGCCGCCACCACGGCTGCCAACCTCGCCGACGTCGTCGGCAAGGTGGACGAGGCCATCATGGGCACGGGCGCGTGGGTCTGCAGCAAGGCGGGCTACGTGGACCTGATGAAGATCTGGGCGGCCCAGCAGACCACGATGGTGGTCGGTGGCGGCCGCGTGGTGCCGACCATCTTCGGTGCCCCGGTCTACATCGTGAAGGGCCTGCCCGCCACGACGCTGGCCCTGTTCGGTGACTTCAGCATGTCGACCGCGGTCGGCCTGAAGGACAGCGGTCTGGAGATCAGCGTTGCCCGTGAGCTGCTCGTCCGCAGCCGGCAGTACCTGTACGTGGCCTCGACGCGGCTCGGCGTGAGCAATCACGGCCCCGAGTTCGTCGGTCGCCTCGCCAAGGCCTGAACCTTGTGACTGATTCCGGCGGGGGCCGGCACTTGCCAGCCCCCGCCGGCTCTGGTCGGTCCTCACGGAGGTCCACGTGGCCGAGCTGGTCCCCGTCCGTCTCACGTCCGAGTTCCGCGGCAATCAGGCCGGG
>Ga0315903_10004092_pt1 | contig 19674 bp, 19 predicted proteins | sample LakEriMetagenome_7_FD_203524 | JGI IMG/M metagenome (GOLD analysis project Ga0315903, IMG submission 203524) | Freshwater fungal communities from buoy surface, Lake Erie, Ohio, United States - Buoy 2 MA119 | ecosystem: Environmental > Aquatic > Freshwater > Lake | place: USA: Lake Erie, Ohio... | reverse complement strand
GTTGGTGCCGTTCTGGAGCGTCACGCGCCCACGACCCGGAGCGACGGTAATGCCTCCGGAGCCGGTGATCTGGCCGATGAAGGAGGTGCGACCGCCGGCGTGAGGCGTATCGTTGAACACCCGGACACTCCTGTTGAGCGTCAGCGTCCCCGTCCAGGCGTTCGCATTGCTTGCTCCGGTGTTGGTCCCACCGATGCTGACAAGCCCGGTCCCAAGATTGGCCACGGTGATGGCGTTGGTGATGGTTGTGTTGTCGACGGTGTTCGCCATCAAGACGATGCCGTTCGTGCCGGTGCTGCCGTCGCCCAGGACGATGGTTCCGCTTCCGAAGGAGGCGGATGCGGCTCCCACGAGGGTGCCCTGGCTGACCAGCGCGCCGCCAGAGAAGGAGTTCGCCTGCGAGAGCGTCACTGTGCCAGGGCCGGACTTGGTGAGCGTGCCGCTCCCGGAGACGACGCCGCCCAGGGTTTGGTTGCCGGAGTTGCTGAAGACCAGCGAGCCGTTGTCGGTGATCCCGGCACCATAGTTGCCTCCCCCGAGGAGACCCGAGACCACCAGTGTGCCGCTGGTGATGGTCGTGGTCCCGGCGTAGGTGCTGGTGCCCGAGAGCGTGGTCGTGCCGGAGCCGCTGACCACGACGGGCGTTCCAGTCAATCCCGTGTAGTCGGCGATGCCACCGGAAACGACCAGTGCGTTGGAGGTTCCCGTGTTGAAGGTCATGGTGGTGCCTCCACCGTTCTTCACCAGAACGATGTTGGCTCCGAAGGTATTCGTGGTCGTGCCGTAACTGTTCACGGTCCCGTTGAGACCACTATTCCCGAAGCGGATTCCGGATCCATCGGGTGAGTTGGCCACGGCAGCCGAGCCACCGGTGTTTGAGAGAGTCACCGTCCCGAGATAGGCCATGTCATCTACGTTGGCGCCCGCCCCGGTGAAAGCCAGTGTGCCGCCGCCATTCACCGTGACGCTGGTCGTGTTGTAGGTGGGCGCGATCCCGCTCTGGGCCTTGGCGTAGATCTGAAGGGTGCCTCCGTTGTTCACCACGGCATTGCCGGGAATGATGCCGACGCCAGGAGCTCCGGCTTTCAGGATGAGCGTGCCGGCATCCACGGTCGTGATGCCGGTGTAGGTGTTGATTCCAGAGAAGGTCGTTGTGCCGGATCCGGCCATCGTGACCGAGCCGGTGCCGGAGATGGCAAAGGCATTGGAGAGCGATCCGCTCTGCGTGAAGAGCAGCAGGCCATTGTCGGTGATCGCCCCAGTGACCGAGGTGACGGGATCGGTGATCACCGCCGTGTTGCCTGGGCTGATCGTGCCCCCACCTTGAATGGTGTTCGTGCTCGTGCTCGTGGTCTGCGCATGGGCCGCGGTGGAGACGCACAGAGCAATGGCAGGGAACCAGAGAAGGGTGATCTTTTGCATCGTGCTTTGAGGAGGAGGAGGGGAGGAGGGGGACGGTGGCTCAGCTGTCGGAAGGACTGGCTCGATGCTGAGTAGGCAAAGCCCATGCCAAACCAGCAAAAAAGGACAAAAAGGGCATGCCGGGAACGAAACAGGCCAAAAACCGATCAGTGAGGTATTCGTTGTGCGCGGGATCTGGTGCGATTCGCCCCACCTCCTGGTGCGATTCGCCCCACCCCCTGGTGCGATTCGCCCCACCCGCACCAACGCCCCATGGGGCAAATCGCTCCAGCCATGGCACGCGATTCAACCCAACCCCAGTTGGCCTGCCTTGGCAATCCTGATCCAGTCGGTTTGCCCGCGGTGCACCTTCGCCTTCAACTGGTCGATGAAGACCTTGTTAACTGATGGCACGGGTGGGGTAGGAGTTTCCGCTGCAATGCCCGGGGTGTGGCGGCGACATCCGGCTGATCGCGCTTATCACGGAGCCAGGGCCGATCCCGTGGCAGGTCTACCCTGGTGATCCACATTGGTTCCATTCATGGGGGCAGGTCACCTACAGCAACTACCACTTCCGACGACAGCCGCCAGTACACAGCCAGCCAGTACACAGCCCAACCCGCCAACACGAGTGTCCTGACATCCCAACTCCAAGCGTGAGGCGACAGCCGGGCGTTTACTGACTGACCGGAGAAACACAGAGGGGAGCAGGCCCTTTCGGAACCTGCTCCCCTCGCGTTGGAATCAGTTTGGCTGGTGCGTTAGGCGTGCTTGCGACGCCGGAGCATCGAGTAGCCGCCGCAGGCAAGACCGGCGAGGGCCATGACGCAGGTGGAGGGCTCGGGGACCGGAGCGATCGAGACACCTCGGAACAGGTAGTTCGTCGGGGCGGTCACGAGCGTCGTGTAGGAGGGGGCGACGGTGCCGCTGAGAGTGTCTGACAACTTCACGAGGGCAGTCTGGCCACTCGCGACGGCCGTAATCCCATAGAGTTCCACGGTACCGCTGCCCGTGTCGGTGACTCCGGCCAGCGCCCGCACGCCGGTGGCTCCAGCGGGCAGGGCAAGCCACGTCTTCGTCCAGGTTGTCCCGCTCAGCAGCCACTTCGTGATCCCACCCGTCGCCGGAGCGGTGGTGTCGTCGTCACCCACGTAGAGCGTCGAGGCGTCAGCGAAGTAGAAGTCGTAGGCGGAATCCTGCAGGCCCGCATTGCCCGTGCCGCTGCCGACGATCAGCGAGCCCAGTTGGTTTGCCGCAGTCGGCAGGCCGGTGCCCACGTTGAACACGCCGCGGAAGCTGACCGCGCTGGTGCCCGAACCGACACCCACGCCGGACGATCCGTAGAGTTGTCCGTTGAAGATGTTTACGACGCGGGAGTTGAAGGGGACGGGGGCCGGCTGGCCCACGGTGGTTGCGCTGGCACCCGTGCCCTGGGCCAGGGCGACGCCGCTCGAGGTGCTGCCGAGCGTGAGGTAGCGGATGCCGCCGGTGCTACCGCTGCCGGTGTCTCCGCTCCACCAGAAGTCGGTGCCGGTGGTCGTGACCACGGATCGCGGTGTCGTCCCCGCGGCGTTGAATCGAGTCGAGGAGTCGACGGTTCGCGCAGCATCCACCCGGGCGATCGTCCGATTCGGGAACAGCCCGTTGCCGAAGACGCTGCCCCCCGTGCCGGCGGGCGTGGCCGCCCCCGTGATCGTCAAATAGTTTCCATCGACCGACCGCTTGAGAAACCCGAAGGAGGTCGACGTCATGCCACCGGTGATGGCATAGTTCGCGCCAGCATCCACGGTCGGCAGCATCACCGAAGCCCCTGTCAGCGAACCCGACGTCGTATATTCCGTGAGCGTGATCGGTACGGCCACGGTACCGGTCGTGATCGAGGTCGTGCCGTCGCCGACGAGCGACACCACGACGTTGCCGGCGGAGAACGACTGGGCCTCGACGATGCCGCCCGCGAGGAGCGCCATCGAGAACGCGGCGACAGTTGACGCAGACAAAGAACGCATGAGAGGGACTCCTGTTGAGACGAAAAAATGAGGGTAGAGATGAGTTAATGCAGAAAAAACCAGGGTGAAGTGTTCAGAATCTTCTTCTCGAACCGAAATCTCCTCTGACGACGCCTGCGCGCACCAGTCTCAAGATTGCTTTGAAGAACGAATTCCCAAAAACACGATAAGAAATTCCATCCGCCTGCCAATCCCTTCACTCAACAAAGTGACGAATCGGGCGCAGGCAGGGACGAATCGGGCGCGCTTGGGACGAATCGGGCAAATCTAGGGACGAATCCGCCGCGAAAGGTGAGGACTCCCCGGCTGCCCCACCCCCTCGCTACGCCCCTGGGGCAGCCCTCCGCCAACTCCTCGTGTTCCCAAACGATCTCAGCGATGCGCGCGTTGAGGGCTCCGGCACGAAGGTGACAAAGCCCGTCGCCGTACCGGGCTCGTACGTGTGGAGTTGGACGGGCGACTCCGTCAGACTGAACGCCGTCCCCGAACCCTCCACCTACGCCATAGCCCTCGCTGGTCTGGCCTGCGGCGGCTCTGTCGTGTTCCGCCGACGCAAGCGGGTCTGACGCGCACCAGCCAACGTGATCGCAACAAGAGGGGAGCAGGTCGCCATCACGGGCCTGCTCCCCGCTGTGTTTTCATGCCAGCCTCAATCAGTTCGCACCGCTCGCTCTCGCCGCTGATTCGTCCCAGCCGTGGCGGATTCGTCCCTACTTTTGCCCGACTCGTCCCTGCCCATGCCCGATTCGTCCCAATCTGGTTTTCGCGATTGACGGCTGCACGGCGTTCGTCAGGATGTTGTCTCTAAGATGTCAACGCCTGCTCGATTTCGTCACGCCCATCGCCACGCGAAAGGAATGCCAATGACCGCGGTTCGGCGTCTGTGGGCGGTGGTGGCTGCAATCCTTGTCATGGGACAGGTTGATGCGGCCCCACGGGTGGTCTACGACAGCATGAACTTCGTCACGCCGGGCGAATCGAGCTACGGTTATCTCGGAGTCACGTCGCCCGACAAGAGCGCGATTTACGGCGACTCGTTGCATCTCACGGCGACCGGGATGCTCACCAGTTTCACCTGGGCTGTGTACAATGGTCCGTCGTCTTTTGATCTGACGAGTGCAAGCCAGACGATCAGCTTCTACCGCCAATCCAACGCCTCGTTGATCGGCAGCTTCAACACGACCATCACCGATCTCGTGAAGGGTTCATACAAGACCTTCACGGCGGATCTCACGTCGGCGAACATCGTCCTCGACACCCCCGACATTCTCGTCACCCAGCAAATCCCCATCTGGCCTCCGGCATCACCGAGTTACCGGCTGGGCATCGTGATTTCCGCCTCGAGCAACACCCCCGCGGTCGGGACCACCGGGACGGGTTACTACCGGTCGGCCTTCGGGAGTCAGGGCGCCTTTTTTACCGATGGTAGTGCCCCGAACTATTCCAGTGCCGTCTATCGGGCCGTCGTCCTTCCGAACCTGACGTGGAATACGACTTCCGGCACGTGGAATACATCCAACCAGAACTGGACGCTCGGCTCTGAGGGGGGTAGCACGTGGTTCTCCGACGGCGACCAGGCCACGTTCGACAATGCCGCTGGGGGAATTGTGCAGCTGTCCGGAGCACTGGCCCCGAGGGCCGTGGTGGTCTCGGCGACCAGCGGGCAATACGTTTTCTTTTCGTTTGATGGCAGCAACCAGCTCACCGGCGCCGCGACGCTGTCGAAGAGCGGCGCTGGCACGCTCTTTCTGCACGGACCCAACACGTACTCCGGGGCGACGACCGTTTCGGGAGGGAAACTCTTGGTTCAAGGGAGCCTCACGAACTCGGTGGTCACGGTCGGCAGCGGCGGCACGCTCGGAGGAGGGGGCTCGATCGGCGGTGCGGTGAGCGTGGCCACCGGCGGCACGCTCGCGCCCGGCGCCAGCATCGAGTCGCTCTCCACGGGCACAGCGACATTCGCTGCAGGATCCAGCTTCGCCTACGAGGTCGATTCGTCAGACCCACTCTCGCTCGGCAGTGCGGCCGACCTGCTCGTCGTCAGCGGCAATCTCAACCTCGATACGGGCAACGGCACCATTCTCACGGTTGCGGACCTTGCCGGGTCGCCCAATGCCTTCGTCGACAACACGACCATCTTCGCGCTGATCAACTATTCGGGCACGTGGAACGGTGGCCTGTTCACTTATGGCGGCGCGCCGCTGGCCGACGGCGGCACGTTCACGGCGGGGGGTCAGCAGTTTTTGATCGACTATGACCGCACGTCATCCGCCGGACTCGCCAACTTCACGGGCGACTATCTACCCAGCAGCAGCTTCGTGACGATCACCGCTGTCCCTGAGCCCGCCACCTACGCCATGACTCTCGCGGGAATAGCCTGCGGCGGCTATCTCGTGAAGCGCCGGCGCAAGCGGGCCTGACACATCGAAGCCAGTCTGATTTCAACGCGAGAAGAGCAGGTTCCGAAGCCGCCGCGCACGACTCGGTCTTTGTAAGACATGTGCCTCCCTCAGGAATAGTCGTTCATGATTCATCGACATACCTATGTTCAGCACCTGCATTCTTGCACGAAAGGCGACCTGAAAATGCCTGCTGCTTCGCGCGTATCGATCGTGGGTAGCAGCCGAAGTCCGGTGCGTTGGCTCATGGCACTTGCCGTAGCGATTTCTCCGGCGCTGCCCGCAGCGGCCGGCGTGATCCTGAACCCGAACGACTTCACGTCGCTGGGAGCATTCGCGGGCGGCTACTCCTACAATGTCGACACTTCGGCGTTGACGATGGCGAGCGGTGCGGTGTCGTACACCGGCGTTGAGTCACTCGACGGGTCGGCCGTGTTCACGTTCGACGACATCGCGTTCGACGCCGGCCAACTCATGACGGTGACCGGCCCGCGGCCGTTCGCCTTCCTATCGCGCGGGTCCGCCACGATCTCCGGCACGATCAACGCCACGGCGGGCCGTCCGGACAACAACGGCGTCGACATCCAGATCACGGCAGTCAACACGGTGTCCATCACGGGCCGGTTGATCTCGAATGGCGGCACGGGTTCGACGGGCAGCCCCGGTTCACCGGGCGGTGGTGGGACCGACGGCACCGGCGGGATTTTCGGGGACTCCGGTGAACAGGGTGGGTCGGCGAATGGGCAGGATAATCTGCGTCCCGAGCAGGTTGTAGGGTCCGGCGGGCAGGGAGCGCCAGGCGCCACCGCCTCCGGTGGGAGCGGCGGCTACGGTGCAACGTCCCCCGGGCAGGCAGCCTCCGGCTCGACAGGCGGCGAGGGCGGCGCCGGCGGTGGTGGCGGTGGCGGCGGCGGCGGTGCCGACGGCGGCGTTGGGACCAACGGCTTGGACGGCGATGCTGGCGGCGATGGAGTCGCGGGCGGCGGCGGCGGCACCGGCGGCGAGATCACGATTTATGGAGGCACCGTCTCGCTGGCCAGCGGAGCGGTGCTGTCATCGGCCGGCGGCGCTGGTGGCGTGGGAGGCGCTGGTGGCGAAGGCGGCAAGGGCGGCGATGGTGGCTATGGTGGGAACGGCGGCGGCGGCGGCGGCGGCGGCGCCGGCGACTGGTACTACGACGTGATCGACGCGCTCTCCTATCGAGAGGGCGCGGGTGGCGACGGCGGCGACGGCGGCGCGGGTGGCGACGGCGGCTGGGGCGGCTGGGGCGGCTCCGGTGGCAATGGCGGCACTGGAGGAACGGGTGGCAACGGCGGCCTGATTTCGATCCTCTGGGACGATCTTTTCACCGACGGCGGCGCGACCGTGCTGCTCGACGGCGGGGCCGCTGGCCTCGGCGGCTTGTTCGGCGCCGCCGGTGCCGGTGGCTCGGGTGGGCTTGAGGGATACGGGGGTAACGGTGGAGCCTTCGGTGTTGGACCGGCAGGTTCGGGATCCACGGGTTCTGATGGTGTTGATGGGTCCGCCGGCATAAATGGGCTGCAGTATGGCGACGGCAGCGGCGGGTCCGCCGGAGTGAGCGGCAGCGCGGGGCAACTGTCCGTCGTCCCCGAACCCTCCACCTACGCCATGGCCCTCGCCGGCCTGGCCTGCGGCGGCTACGCGATGTTCCGCCGTCGCAAGCGAGCCTGACGCGCACCGGCCCATCTGATTCCAATGCCCCTGGGCGAGCATGCGGCTGTAGAACTGGTCGTGTGAGTGCCTGTTCCCGAGTCGCTCGGAAGCCGGTAGATCGTTGAGGTTGAGTAAGTGTCATTGGCTGAGTAATCTTTTACCTCCCCATGGGAAAAACCCCTGATGGATTCAAGCATCATGAAAAGTTCTCGGCGACTTCTGCTCGGCATCACGTTCGTCGCAACCGTCGTGGCTATGCTCGTGCCGTCGGCGCATGCAGCCCCGTTCGTCGGTGGCGTGGTGGTGTCGCTTGTCGGAGATGGCACCACGTCGATCACGACCGGGACTGTCGCTGTTCCGATCACACTGACGGAGTACACGAGGGACGGTTCGCCCACGGGTGGATCGGTGACGCTGCCCACAGTGGATTCCGGTGCCAACTATGCCATCGCCGGAAGTATGTCCGGGATCTTTGGCTTCCTGAAGCGTTCGGTTGACGGCCGGTACCTCACGATCGCCGGCGTCAACGTCCCTGCGGGCACACGGGGCAGTGTCTTTGGCAACAGCACCTATCCAAATCGGGCGATCGCCCGTGTCGACGCGGGTGGAGTCATCGACTCGTCGACTCGCTTTGACGCAGCAGGCGTCACCCCCCGATCGGCGATCACCACGAATGGCACCGATATCTGGTGGAGCGGTGATAGCGGCAGTGGGGGCCTCGCGGGCGGCATTCGTTATCTGACGCTCGGCAGCACGACCAGCGGCGTGGCGCTCGGTCAGGGAAACAGTAGCAGCCCGACCACGGTGGGTCAGCCCGTCCCGGTTCCCTCCAGCGCCCGCGTACTCAACATCCACAACAACCAGCTGTACGGCTCGTCGAATGTGACGGTGGGCTCGGGCACCAACGCCGTCAGTATGGACGGCGTATTCAATGTCGGTGTAGGTCTGCCAACGACGGCCAATCAGTTCGGATCGCGGCTCGTCAGCAGCGGTGCCAGTACTACGTTTGACTACTTCTTTGCCGACGCCTCGACGCTCTATGTGGCCGATGACGGAATCATCGACGGCATTTCCAAATGGTCGCTCAGCGGGTCGACCTGGAACAGGCTCTGGACGGCGCTGCCGGCAGGGGCCGCGGGCGTGCGTGGCCTGGCGGGCGTGACCGACCTCACCAGCGGCACGGTCGAGCTCTACGGAGTGACCGCGGCGGCGAGCGGCGTGCAGAACCAACTCGTGCGGCTGGTCGACACCCTCAGCGGCACAGCGGCACCGAGTTATACCTTGCTGGCGACGGCACCGAGCAACTATCTGTTGCGAGGCGTGGCGTTGTCGCCCGTGACGGTGCCCGAACCCTCGAGCGTGGCGATGCTCGTCGGTGGAGGCCTGGCGCTCGCAGCGGTCAGCCGCAGGGGGCTCGCTTCGCTCCGGAGGTCCATGCCGCGTCAAGGCTGCGGCGATGCGGAGGGTTTTCGTGGACCCGAGGGCCGCTGAACGCAATCCACGCGTATAACCCTCCGCCATCGTCGTGCGGAGTCTCTGGGCGGCGCTTCTTTCCATCTGCGTGGCGAGCTGTCGTCCTCACGCGTCCGGCCGCGCGTGGGTGTGTGCTGGCCCGTGTCGGGGGATGCGGTGATTGCTGTCGACGTTCGGGGGGACCGCCACACGTCAGCCACCCGTACCGAAACTGACAGCGCTCCGTCGAAGTCGCCGCCGACCGGCGGCGAACAAGTTCTGCGTGCAGGGCGGGCATGAGGCGCTTGTGCATCTCTGGGCCGCCCTGCGGACGCTCGCGGTGACGCTGTACCGGATCGGCAACGACATCCGGCTGCTCTCGTGCGGGCCCAGGGCGGGATTCGCCGAGCTGACGATCCCCGCGAACGAGCCGGGCTCGTCGATCATGCCGGGCAAGGTCAACCCGTTCCAGGCCGAGGCGCCCACCATGCTCGCGGTGCAGGTGATGGCCAACGATATCGCGATCGGTTTCGGAGGCCCCCACAACCTCATGCAGTCGGTGCGGCTGCTGACCGACGGGTGCGTGAACCTTCGCCGTTTCCTCGTGGAAGGGACGCATCCGAACCTGAAGCGGATCGGCGAGTTCGTCGAGTGGTCGCCCATGCTCGTGACCGCCCTGTCGCCGGTGATCCGCTACGCTGAGGCGTCGAAGATCGCACACGTCGCGACCGCCTGACCGAACTCCATTCAGCCCGGAATCCACATGAACTCACCGAAGACCACCAAGCGCGGCGCCGACCTCCTCCAGGACCCCTTCCTCAACAAGTCGACGGCCTTCACCGAGGCCGAGCGGCAGGCTCTCGGGATCGTCGGGCTCGTCCCCGACGTGATCGAGACCGAAGACCTTCAGCTCCAGCGGGTGATGCTGCAGCTCGGGTACAAGGCCACCGACCTCGAGCGGTACGTTTACCTGATGAATCTGCTCGACCACAACGAGACGCTTTTCTTCCGGACGCTCATGTCCGATCCGGCCCGCTTCCTGCCGATCGTCTACGACCCGACGATCGGCGAGGCGTGCCTCAAGTTCGGGCACATGTTCCGCGGGCCGCGCGGCATGTATCTCTCGATTCGCCGGCGCGGCACGATCAAGGAAGTCCTGCGAAACTGGCCGCAGAAGGACGTGCGGTTCATCTGCGTGACCGACGGCGGGCGCATCCTCGGGCTCGGCGACCTCGGGGCCAACGGCATGGGCATCCCCATCGGGAAGCTGCAGCTCTACACCGCGACGGCCGGCGTGCCACCGCAGTTCCTGCTGCCGATGCTCCTCGACGCAGGGACGAACAACGATCAGTTGTTGCACGACCCGCTGTACCTCGGGCTGCGTCAGCCGCGGCCGTCGACCGCCGACCTCTTTTCGTTCGTCGACGAGTTCATGGAGGCGGTGCAGGAGGTCTTCCCGAAGTGCTGCGTTCACTTCGAGGACTGGACCGGGGCCGACGCGGTGCATCTCCTCGAGCGCTACCGCGACAAGTACCGCGTCTACAACGACGACGTGCAGGGCACCGCGGGCATCACGCTCGCGGGCATGATCAACGCGACGCGGGTCAAGGGCAGGCAGCTCAAGGACGAAAAGTACCTCTTCCTTGGGGCGGGCTCGGCGGGCATCGGCCTCGCGAACCTGCTTTGCTCGGCTCTGGTCGAACAGGGCGTGACGCTGGCCGACGCGCGTTCGCGGGTCCACATGTTCGACGTGAACGGCCTGCTCGAGGCGTCGCGGACCGACCTCTTCGACTTCCAGCGGCCTTACGCCCATCCGCACGCCCCGACCCGCGACTTCGTCGCCGCGATCAAGGACCTCAAGCCGACCACCATCATCGGCGTGAGCACGATCGGCGGGGCGTTCAACCGTGCGGTCATCGAGGCGATGTCGGCGGTGAACGAGCGACCGGTGATCCTGGCCCTCTCGAACCCGACTTCCTGCGCGGAGTGCACCCCGGAGCAGGCCTACACCTGGTCGAAGGGCAAGGCGCTCTACGCGGCGGGCGTCCCGTTCTCGCCGGTGCAACTGAACGGCGTCACCTATCTGCCCGGGCAGGCGAATAACTTTTACATCTATCCCGCGATCGGCATGGCGGTGTACGCGACCGAGGCGAAGCGGATCACCGACAAGCTGTTCATCGAGGCCGCGAAGGCCGTCGCCGACCAGGTGCCGGCCGACCTGCTCAAGCAGGGCCTGCTCTATCCGCTGCAGTCGAACATCCTCGAGACCGAGATCAAGACGGCGGCCCACGTGGCGGGGGTGATCTTCGACGAGGGAAACGCGGGCATCGCGCGGCCGGCCGACCTCGAGGCGTTCATCCGCTCGCATGTCTACCGTCCGATCTATCCGACACTCTCGTAAGTACGGCGCGCCCCCGCACGAAACGCCGGAACCCTCGGCCACCACTCGGGTGAGCGATGGTTCTCTGGAAGATTGCGCTGTTTCTCAATACGGCCCCGCGGCAGGGAGCCGCGCACAAAACAGGCCGCCCTGACCATGGTTGGCAGGGCGGCCGTGAAATGGCGGGGGTAGGGAGCGAACAACCCGCGAGTTTCCCGAGGCAAACCGTGGTCATCCAATCGTGCGACGCGAAATGCGACGGCATTTCGGCTGATCGGGTCGAGTTGTTGGCCCGCGCGGTGTTCCTCGTGGCCGGCATGGAGATCCCAGAGGCGGCGCGGGAGGCCGTGCTGGCGAGGGTGGTCGCGGACCTTACCGCGAATGACAATCACATGCTTTGGGCAGGGCAGGGCAGGGCAGGGCAGGGTCGCGGTCACGCCGCGTCCCGGATCACGTCCAGATACGCCCGCCAAACCCGCGAGTAGGCGCAGCCCCAGGCCTCGTCGTGACAGGCCCGCTCGAACTCCTCGGGGCCGGTCAGCGTGAAGCCGCGGCGCTGAATCTCGTGGGTATCCTCGCCGGTCACATGGGCCACGGCGTCGATCAGGTCACGGTCACTCATGACAGAGCATCTCCATGGAAAGGGGAAACGGGACAGGGAAACACGCCCGGCAGCCAGAGGGGCCGACGGGAGGACAAAGAGGGCCACCCACAGAGACGATCTGAGGCGGCACGGACCAGATGCAGCGGGGCGTTGTGGCGACGAGCCGTATTGGCCTATACGGTATTCTCAGGTCACGTCATTGCGACGACACCGCACCCCGCGAGACTGAATGGACAACTGAGTCATGCGTCCTCGGATCTACGTCGATACATCAGTGTTTGGTGGCTGCGAGGACGTCGAGTTCATCGGGCATTCCCGCCGCTTGGTCGCCGCCATGACCAACGGCGACTATGCAATGGTGATCTCCGAGGTGACGCTGCTCGAACTGGAGAAGGCTCCGGCTGCCGTTCGGGCACATCTGGAGCGCATCCCGGAGTCTCTCGTGGAGGTGTTGGCACTGGATTCCGAGGCTGAGGAACTGGCGGCCCAATACATCCGTGACGGCGCTGTGGGGAAGAATGAACGGGCCGACGCGCTTCATATTGCACTCGCTACGGCAGCCCGGGTTGACGTTCTCGTCAGTTGGAACTTCAAACACATCGTGAACCTGCGTCGCATACACGCATTCAACGCGGTAAACTTGAAGCACGGGTATCCGGTCCTTGAAATCCGGAATCCTCGGGAGGTAATCGGCGATGAGTGAGACGCATCAGCATCAGGAGACCGCGGTCGAGCAGGTGCGCCGCGTTCGGGACCATCTGAACCGGGAGATCGAGGCGACGACCGGCAAGGCGTTACTCGATCGCGTCCATGGGCATCGGTACACGAGCCCTTTCTTGCAGCGTCTGGCATCAAAGGCCGCATCGAAGGCTGACGCGTCAGGAACGGCGTCCGCCAGCCATTGACCGCTGGCGCTTACGGCATCCTCACTGCAAGCCAGCCCCTCTCCGCCCCCAACGCCGCCGACCGGCTCGTGAACGGCCCCAGCACTGGCCCACCTGACGGCCCCATGTCGGCCCACCAGTAGCCCTCGGCATCCGGCTCAACGTGGCTCGCCCGGGTGATCTTCAACGTGCCGATCTCGCGAAGATCAATTCCCTCGTCGTAGATGCACCGAGCCACTCCATCCGCGCTGACCACCAACTCCATGTCGCTGGTCATACTCCCGCTCCCGTCTGCCCACGCCTGAGAATGTTCCTGCGGGGCCTGTCGATGAGGAGTTCGCCCACCGAAGCCCGAATCTGCTCGAAGTCCCGCGCGACCATCTGCCGGAGCCTGTTTGAGTCCCTGAGCGTCTGCGGCTCGATACCGTTGATCGTCTGCTGCGCCTGCTCCACGAGGGCGTCCAACTCGGGGCTGCTCCGGATGTTGAGCCGCCGGAACCGCTCGAAGAACTCGCGCAGGTTCTCGACGGCGGAATCCCGAAACACCTTGGGCTGGCCGTCGCTCAGGCCCGTCAGCCGTTCAGCGAGATAAGCCGTGAGTCGCTGGAGTTCTGTGGCGAAGACTTGCTCGGCTTACTCGACGGTATTCTCGAACCGCTCACGCACCCGGGCCTGCTCTGCTTGATACACGTCGGGGTGCAGGGCCATGAGATACCCGGGCGGCTCGATGGTCAGGTATGAGACTTCAAGATCGAACAGGCCGTCGAGCGTGCGGGGGTAGTAGGCTTGGTTGAAGAGCGTACCGAGTCGCCGCTGGGCTTCGCTCTTGATCGTGTCGTACTGGCTGGCGAGTTCACAGGCGGCTTTTTGCAGCCGTTCCCGATAGCCTGCCATCGTGTTCGCGAACAGCCCGCGCGAGTTCTGCGGAAGAAGCCGAATGCCAGCCTCCGGAAATGGCAGCGTGACCGTGCGCCAGTAGGAAGAAGCCTCGGAGCGGACAGCAGCCACGGCACGGTAGGCGGGGTTCTTCGTGTCCAGAATCAACTTGCTGGCCGAGAGCAGTTCCCGGTCGGCATGGAACGCTCGGGCCGCCGTTGTGCGCTGCTCCGGGGCGAGGGTTTTCCGGACGCCCAGCCATTTGAAGGAGAGCCGAAGGGCCGCCATCGTGGTGCGGAGCCTGCTGGCGGCGGAGCGTTCCTGCTGCGTGACCGACTGCTGGGTTTCACGCTGTCGGCCGCGCGGGAACACCTGCTGGGCGGTGTCGTGGGATGTGGTGGTTGCTGTGGACATCAGTTGTCCAAGATGATGGGAAAGAAAGGTGTAACGAGATGCCGAAGGGCCGGGAAAGCGGAATGCCGGAAGTCGAGGTGTGGCAGGGGTTCTTCGACCCTGCGCACATCCTCAACCGTCTGGACTGCGAGCGACCGGGCAACGTGGTCGAGTTCGGCTGCGGCTACGGGCTGTTCACCGTCGAGGCTGCGAAGCGATCCAGTGGCACCGTGTACGCACTCGACATCGACCCGGAGATGCTTGCGGCGACGACCGAAGCGGCCCGGAAAGTAGGCGTGACGAACGTGCAGCCGATGCAACGTGACTTCGTGGCCGATGGAACCGGGCTGCTGACGGGATCGTGTGACTACGCGATGGTCTTCAACCTGCTGCACATCGACGACCCGGTGGTGTTGCTCCGCGAGGCGTTCCGCGTCCTGATGCGGGCGGGCAGGTTGGGGGTTATTCACTGGAACGTTGACCCCGCCACACCGAGGGGGCCGTCGATGGAAATTCGGCCGACTCCTGAACAGTGCCGCCTATGGGCCGAAGAGGCTGGGTTTCGCTTCGTTCGCCATGAGCCGGGTATCTCGCGGTGGCATTGGGGCCTACTTATGCAGCGACCGTAGAAGCCCCGCCTCAATTCACACCCGGCTTCCGCACCACCCTCCGCATCTGGCCACCAAGACGGCTGAGAGACCGGTGGCGGCGCAGGCTCGGAAAACCCCTTGGCTGGTGACGGTTTTGGGGCGCTGGGAAGCCCGATCAGCCACCGAGGCGACCGTGGAGCCGCCTGCCACCATGAGCCGGAATCAGGAGGTGAAAATCCCGGACGAACGGCTCGCTTCTATCGGCCAGAGGGATGCGGCCGCCGGAGTGATCCACTTCAGACCGCTGTGCGGCCGCTTCGGCTACGCCTCAGCGACCGCACAGGGCTGGTCTGTCTGAGGGTGAATCCCTAACTGAAAAACCGGTGCCGCACTGGGGGGCAGGTCATCACCGACCGTTCACGAGCGCTTCCCAAAACTCCTTGGCGTCGGAAACCGAATTGTGGTCGGCGCCGTCGATCACGCGCACGGACGCCACGCCCGGGTGAAAGGTAGCAAAAAGCTTCTCCGTGTCGCGCATTGGCACTACTTCGTCGTGAGATGCGGCAAGGATGAGCGTCGGGCATGTGACCCGCGATGCGTACCTCCACGACTCGTACTTGTCGCGTAGCAAGAGCCCCATCGGCACAAATGGGGCCAGGCGTTTTGCGATCGTGACGATGCTGTCGAAGGGCGCGATGAGCACGAGTCGCGAGACGGGTTCCTCAGCGGCCAGTTGGATGGCGAGGCTGCTTCCAAGACTACGGCCAACGACCATCACGTCATTGTGGCGGTCGTGTGCCATACGGAAGACGGCTCGGGCATCGCTGCGGAGGGCGGCCTCGGCGGGCTGGCCGGTGCTGCCGCTGTAGCCTCGGTAGTGCATGACATAAACCGCCCGGTCCGGAAAGGCGGCCGCGAGTTCCGGCAGTGTGTAGGCCCCGTTTCCCGTGTTTCCCCCGAAGTAGACGAGGGCCTTGGGCCCGTCGAGCAGCCGCGTCGAGATTCGGAGGCGGGCGCCGGGCACGTCAAGCGTGACGGCCGCCGCGTTGGCGGCCGTCTCCGCCGTCGGCATGTAGATGAACGATCGCTGAAACACGAGAAATACGAGGCAAATGCCGGTATAGACGAGGCCGCCGATGACAATCAGATTCCAGAGGATCCGGCGTGGTCTCATTCGGTCTCGTGTTTCGCCTCGCGGGCCAAGACGCAACGCGACGGGGCGGGCGTCTTCACCGGCCTCGGGCTGCGTTTGTGGCAGGTGGCGCACCGGAATCGCTCTCACTTGAATGCCGTTTTCGGCCGACGCTGCTTTCCGGTCCGAGGAAGGTTTTCATGATACTGACATCTACGCTGTGAGAGTATGGAACTCGCGTCTCGAAGCAGATTTTTCAATGGCTACGCGAAATACAGTGAACCTACGGACGCAGTTGGAGCGAATCATCACGAAGGCCGGGCACTCGCCGAAGGTCGCGGCCCAGCGCTACCTCATGTCCCGCGAGCACCACTTCGAGCACGTCGTGAACCGCGGCGCAGCGACCGCAGAAACACCCGCAGAGGCGCAGCCGTCGTGCGACGCATTGTGCGACTCCGCAGGGGTCCGCGGCCGACAGCGCGGGGCCGCACGAAAGGACAGAACCCGCGGCAGCCACTCGGGTGAGCGCGGGTTCTTCGGAAGTTACGCCGTTTCTCAAAACAGCCCCGCGGCAGGGGGCCGCGCAAAAATCAGGCCGCCCTGGCCATGGATGGCAGGGCGGACGTGAACGCGGCAGGAAGCCACGCAAGAAAAAGGCTGCAGGGGCCATGGATGGCCCTGCAGCCGTGAAATGGCGGGGGCAGGGCACGAACAACGTGCGTCTCGCGAGGGAAAACAGGGGGTCGCCACTTCCCGCGACGCGAAATACGACGCGATTTCGCCTGATCGCGTTGAACTGCTCGCCAGAGCCGTCATCCTGGTGGCCGGCATGGCGATCCCGGAGGCCGCACGTCAGGCGGTGCTGACGCGGGTGACCGCCAACCTCAGCACTGATGCCGAAGTAGCGTCAGGTGCGCCGGAAGAAACGCGGTGCAGCACGTTGGTCTTACAAGCTCACGCCTCCGCTCGTCCCACCTCCAGATACGCCCGCCAAACCCGCGAATAGGCGCAGCCCCACGCCTCATCGTGGCTCGCCCGCTCGAACTCCACGGGGTCGACGCCGGGCGTCTTGGCGAGCCGGTCGAGCGAATAGTTCCAGGCCAGCGCATGCGCCCACTCGTGGCAGAGGGTATCGACCGCCTGAGGCTCGCCCATGTTCTCGTTGAGCCGGACGACGAACCGCTGCCGACGCCGGATGCACTGCCCGAGGATCGTGTCGGGGAGCCATGCCGTCCGGACCACCACAGGCATGGCGGTCGGGCACTGGTCCCGGAGGCCAGCCAACACCGCGCGGAACTCGGTCCACGTCGAGCGCTGGAGGAAACTAGCGTTAGCGTCCGTGCACCCTACGGCGGCCGGGATCGAGATGGGGCGGCTGAAGGATGCCCGGTGACAGCAGAGGATGGGGAAGTGGTCGCGGGAGGTGTTCTTCATCCGGAAATTCTAGCGCGTCCCCCATCGCGCGCAAGGCTTCGGCTGCCGCCCAAGAACCGCGCCAGACATGCACCCGCGACCGAGCCCCGTACACTTCTCTCCATGCCACCCCGCTACGCCCCGGCCAACCCACTGCCGCCCTACGCGTACGTGCCCGGCCATGACCTGCCGCATCCTGTGACCGACCCCTGCGGCCATTCGTACAGCGCCGTGCATGATCAGCCCCGCGGTACCCTGAACACGCCCGCCACGCTTGCGCACCTCCCGGCCGACCCCGCTTCCCGGCGCCAGACCATTGCCGCTCTGCTCGCCACCGACCCGCAGTGGCTCTACGCCCTCGACCTCTTCAACGGCGGCTGGTACTGGGAGGCACACGAAGCATGGGAGGGCTTCTGGAACGCCCTTGGCCGGACCACTCCAGAAGCCCGATTCGTTCAGGGGCTCATTCACCTTGCTGCCGCCGCCGTGAAGATCCGCGAGGGCAAACCTACTGGAGTCGCCCGGCACACCCAGCGAGCCCGGGAACTCCTTGGCGGCTCACGGGCGGCACCTGTTGGCGGCGCACTGGCGGGTGGGTCTGGCGGCCATGGCGAGAGCCCGGATGACGCCGCTGCCACCCTCGGTCTGGCTCCCGATAGCCTTGCCGCCGTGGTTGCCGAACTGGATGCCTACAAGCCCGAATGCTGGCACACCTCGCGGGCGCCTGTCGTGCGGGTGTTGGCCAGTGAGTTGCGGCTGGCGGAGTAGCACCTGCGGGGGCCTGACGCCTTCGCACCTCCAGAGATTCCCCCTCTGACAGTGGCGACGTATAAGTGGGGACAGGTCATTAGGACCTGGCGTCATTCATGGCGGCAGGTCAACGGCAACCCCAAAAAGATCTCTCCCGCGAAATGGACTTCGTATGCGCCCTCGACCAATAACCATTGTGGCCGCAGCACTCCTCGGTCTGCTGTTCGCACGCGCAACCCTTGCCGCCCCGATCAATGGGCTCTACATCTTCGGCGACAGCCTTTCAGATCCAGGGAACAACGCCATCGGCTTGGGGTCGACCGCAGTTCCCCCATTCAACGTCACGCAACGCAGCGACATCACGTCCAACTCGTTCATCCCGACGGATCCGTATGCCTCGTCCTATCAATACAGCGACGGCAATGTCTGGGCCTACCCGTTTGCGACGATGCTCGGACTGCCGGCTCAGGTGGCGGGCCCGGTGTTGGGGGGCGGGCTCGGGGCGAATCACGCCTGCGGCGGCGCGACCACAGGCCCGTTAAACAACAGCACCCCCCCGCCGAGCCTGCTCACGCAGACGGCACAGTTCATCATCAGCCTCGGCTCTGCCCAGGCGCCGGAGGACGCCCTCTATGTCGTGGCGGGCGGCGGCAACAACGCCCGCGCCGCCATGTCCGCGATCGCCGGCGGTGCCGATCCCGCGGCGACGATCAGTGCGACAGCCATTCAGTTCGCAGCCGATATCGGCGACATCGTTGATGCCCTCCAAGGCAAGGGGGCGCGGCAGATCGTCGTGTGGAACGTGCCCAACCTTGGACTCGCTCCCGCCGTGGCCGCCGGTGGTCCCGCGGCTTCGACCCTCGGCATCTCGATCACCCAATCGATGAACGACGCGCTGTCCGTACGGCTGGCGGGCGAGAACGACGTCAAGACCTTCGATTTCTTCGGCTTGGCAACGTCGATACACGCCAATCCCAACGCCTACGGCCTGACGAACATCACCGATGCGGTCGGCGCGATTCCCGGGGCCGATCCTGCGACGTATCTCTACTGGGATGGGATCCATCCGACCTCCACCGCGCATACGATCATCGCCCAGTCGTTGTATATGGGGGTCGTGCCCGAACCCTCGGGCTCCGTCCTCGTTGCGGCGAGTCTGCTGTCGATCGTGACGGTGCTCCGCCGTCGGTCGAAACGCCTACCTGTGGTGGGCGGATAGCGGCCTGCTTGTCCATGCCCAACGCCATGAGGCGCGATGAACCCCGACGCTACAGGACGGCACGAACGCCAGGGATCGATCGCACGAGCGCGCTCATTGTCCAACTGAGCCCGAGTGCCACGCTGAACACGATGATGGCCTTCGACGTCGCGGGCATCGACGAGCCCAAGAGCATGTATTGCGTCCACACAACGAAGGGGTAATGCACGACGTAGATACCGTAGGCATTGTCGCTCAGGTTATCGGCCCACGGATGTCGGACGTGCATGAACCGAAGGAACATGGCCAGGAAGGCCATGCTGAGTGTGGCACTATAGAGCACCATGTAGGATCCCAACTGCCACCATCCGGCCGGCCGCATCCAGGGCATTGTTGGATCCGGCCGTACGCTGCTTAGCGCGACGACAAGAGCCAGCGCGGCCCCGATGGCTGCGATCAGCCACATCCGCCACCGCTGCGCCAGCGGCCCATCAGGTGTGAGAAATGTCGATTCCAGGCCGC